>Ga0325411_1000290_pt1 | contig 50950 bp, 32 predicted proteins | sample PopdelMetagenome_13_FD_206181 | JGI IMG/M metagenome (GOLD analysis project Ga0325411, IMG submission 206181) | Populus deltoides microbial communities from Bellville, Georgia, United States - Xylem-PdIQD-R4 | ecosystem: Host-associated > Plants > Phyllosphere > Stem > Wood/Secondary xylem... | reverse complement strand
ATTTGGCCCATGATTAAATCAAATTGGCCTATTAAAAATGTAATTATGTCATTGGACTTAATTTTTATGCAAATTCGTCCAATAATAATTTAATTTGACCTTGAATTTGCATTTTTCTCCATTCTTGAGCATAATGGGGTACAATTAGGCCTTGAATTTCCTCCAAAAATTACAGTTTGATTTCCCGGCTTGCTTTCTCCACGTTGCCAGCTTTTTATTTTATTTTTTTTTGAAAAAATTGATTTTTGGGGAATAACCCAGAATTGGGTTATGACAGAATGCATTAAAACTCTAAATTCCATAATATACATTACACTAATTCAAGCTCATTGCATGGAAAAATCACAATCCATCATGTTAAGCATAATCCTTGCTAGAAATTTAGAGTAAATCACATAAAAAATTCAAGTTTTTCTTTACCTTTTCCTCTTAGCTTCCAAGAACTTTCTCAAACACTAAAACTTCCTAATTCACTTAATTTAGGTTTTTTGATCACTCAAAATCTCATTTTAACACTTTAATCTATCCCTTCTCAAGTGTTTTTAATGAGATTTTTCAAGAAAAAAATATATGAAATCTTCCTCTCTACTTTCCTTTCTAATGGCCGGCCACCTTGGTTTTCAAAGGAAGCCAATGGCCTTTTTTACCCGTCCCCTTTGTCTCCTCCAAAATTACTACAATGCTTCTTTTTAATTAATTTGAGTGTTTTTCATTTAACCGGATATCCTATTTCGATTAATATTTAAAATAATTATTCTAAAAATTTATTTATTTATTTTATTTTTAAAACCGGGTGTTTACAATCTACACTACTTCAAAATTATTATTATTTTAATATAGTGAATCTAACTTATTATTAGAAGGGTCAATTGAAAACTCACTCCTAATTTATCATCAAAATCTTAAACAATTATAATTTTTTACTTCAGTTGCTAAAAAGGTTTAATCTACCTATTTTAAATATTTAATTATAATTTTTAACAAAATAAAATAAAATTTATTTATTATTTAGGAAGAATTTCTATATTTTGTGAATTATTTATAATTATTTTCTTAATCAAAAAAATATTTAGAATATTTCTTACCTTTTTGGAAAATGGGTTTGCCCATTTTATGGCAATTTAATATTAATTTCAAGTTCAATTCACGGGGCAGCAACTTTTTTTTTTTTTTAAATTGAGAGTAAACTTATTTTTGTCTTCACAATTTCATCAATGTTACATTTCTCCCCGTTTACAATTTCCTAATCTTATCTCTAAAATTTTGAAGAAGTTTCATTTTTGTCTTTTATTTCAAAGCAACTAATAAAAAACTCACTTTTTCATTCTTATTTATTTATTTTCTTATTTTTTATAATTCTTTATTTCAAATCTCCATAACTATTATAATATCTAAAAAAAACAATAAACTGAATTAAAAAAAAAAACTATCTAATAGTTAGGAATAACATTAAAACCATTTGGGATAGTAGAAGGTAATTAAAAAAAACTAATTGAGGTGGGAAACACTATTAACCTCCTCATAAATTAATATTTATTGGAATAATTTTTATTTTTTTGAAATTTTTGAAATTTTTTTTTTCAATTCTATTAATTAACATTAGATTATTATGAATTAAACTTCATAATTTATTTTGATTTTTTTATGGGGTTATTGCAGTTTTATAACCCGAGTCACTAGTTTTGCGGGTTAACTTGATTGACTTAAGTTTTTTGTTCTTTTTTGTAATTCAATTTTTTTTATTTCAATTTTTTCATTTACTATTTGGGTTGATTGAGAATTAATTTTTATAATTAATTTTAATTTGCTTTCTATGAGGTTATCACAGTCTCATGATCTGAGACAAGGGTTTGGTGAGTTAACCTGGGTTGACTGGAGTCCTTTTTTTAATTGATTTTTTTTTCAATCTCATCTTTAAATGTTGGATTGATTAGGAATTGAGTTTTATAATTTATTTTTATTTATTTTTTATTGGGTTATCATGGTTTCATAATTCATATTTAACCCGAGTTGACTCTAGTTTTTTTTGTGTCATTTTATAATTGATTTTTTATAATGTTATTCTTTAATATTGAATTGATTGATCAATCAATATTTTTTTTAATTTGCTTTCTATAAAGTTATCATAGTCTCATGATCCGAGTTATAAATTTTGCATTTTAATTTGGGTTGATCCGGATCGATCCAATATATTATAGTTTTAATTTTTTTTAAAAATATTTTCTTGAATTTTTTATTATTCAAACTATGTTTTTTTTTTCTTCTGATTCTTCAAATTGTTTTAAATTTGTTTAAATTTGTCAAATTGACTGGGTTATATTATATCAATACCTATACAATTATTTTTATTTCTCTAGAACACATTACCAATACTTAAATATTAATATTTAACATTTAAAAAAAAAACTGAAATAAACCATAACTTAGCATGGGTAAATTATGTAGGAGTGCATCTAAACGTGAAAAAAAAAAGTTTATCGGAAACAGAAAAGAAAAGAAAAAGCTGTTTGCTTGTCGCTTATCAAAAATAAAATAAAAGTAATTCGGGGTGGGGAGATCCTGAACCGGGCCGATTCCCATTCCATCCACAAATGAAAACAAAGTAGGATTTAGTCACTCATACAACCAAACACCATCTTTATCTTTTATTGACTTCCAATGCGAGAAATGCCTCAACCAAAGCTCCAAACACGAAGGAAAACCAGTAGTCATGCTTTCTGTTCATAATGAAAGTTTGAGACAGAAATTCGTGGATCAATTTAATTTTCACAAGCCCTAAGCATATGACAGCAGAAACTGCTGGTCAGATGCAAAGTGCTTTTCAGAGGCAAGTGGAATCAAAAACAAAATTATTAGAAAGATGCTCCTTTTGCGATGGTTTATCAGAACATAGCCCACTTGAATCCCTGCCAGAAGTCAATTTAAGAGACGAAGGCATTTTGAGATTGATTGGTTCGGCAATTCTACATTTCAGTTTGAGCAACGCATTAACGTTCCCAGCTAATCAATCATCTATAAGCTTGAGTGGTTCTATATTGCTTTCCAGAAAGGAAAATGAATCCTCAGAGGGAGGTGCTAAATCTTCAATCCTGTGCTGTCTCAACTTCATGAGACAGAAATTTATGCTGTGGCTAGTACAGCACGGCACTTGTTGAACACATCTGTTGTTTTGCCTGCAGGAATGGTAGTCATGGATGCCTATTTCTAGCGTAAGCAAAAAGACTGCAGCGATGGGAAAAAGAGCAGCTTTCAACAATTTTTATACATGACATGTAAAACCTAAACAAGCTGTTTCAGTCAAATTTACAGGTTTTGTAGTAAATCTTTTGCCGTGCCTTTTCCTATTCCTCTTATCCCTGGAAGGGATAATCACACATTGCAAGCAAACTAGTCAGAAATGAAGCCTAACTAGTCCGAAAGATATGATTCATAATCTTCAAGCCTCATTACATTCTTAAACACTCAAAACAACAACAAAAAAACTTATAGAACTGTACAAAGGATTCAATCATTGCAGATGACCATGAGATTGTATGGTAAATTTTGGTACCAAGAAGGATGAACAGCACTGTATTGATTTTAGTCGGTAGAACCTCCCCGCCAGTATCCCGAGTTGCTAATTCCACATTCTGATAAAAACTTCTGATATTCATGTTCAAGTTTGTCGTCTGCATGAGAGACTTCTTCAAATGAATTTTGATCTTGATCTGCAGAAGTACCCTGCACAAGATGGAAACCATCATAGCAAGCACAATCTCTTTTTTCCTTCTTTCCTTTTTGAGGCATTCAAATTAAGCTTCTATTGACAATTCCAAGAATAAGATCTATTTGATGAGGAATTTAGGACTTGTTAAATTCCATGTCGGTCCAATTAAGAAATTATCAAGCCACGTGAACCATTTATCAAGAGAATAATAATAAGATTGTAAAGATAAGAGAAGCTTATGCAAAGTAAATAAATCAAGAAAATAAAATATAAAATAAATTAAATATCATATCAATAATCTTAGATCGTAAATATTACTATGGTAAAAAATAATTTACACAATCACGAATTCTTCTGTATTCACTCCTGCAGTTTCCATTTCACAATTGGTAATCAAACTTGTGCAGTATTCATTTGATAGGATAAAAGTACATCATTATAAAGCAACAGAATGTTGGCAGCCTATGAGCAAGAGAAAAAGGACACAAGATGGCAACAACGCAAACAAATCAATGCAAATTCAGCAAAACTTAATGAGGGCAAAACAACTCCAATTAAAAATCTTGATATAAGGCATCTAATTTGACAAGAAACATGCATCTTCAAAGAAAATGAAATCAAAGTCATCAATGATCTTTATATAGTATATCGATACTTTCTTCATTCAAAGTCCTAAATGCTCTCTCTCTCCCCCTCTCTCTCCAGTGCATTTGTAGCTGGGGAAAGAGGGGATGGTCATTGAATAACCAACCATAACCAGGATGTTAAGCTTTGTCATATCAAATACTCATGTCCAATAATCCTAAATTTCACAGCATGACACGAGCTGCAACATGTAATAGAATTGAAAAGAAAAAAAGAAAGAAACAAGTACAAAACCAAAGTAGAATATTAAGATTTAGGGTATCCATCAAACCTCAACCATAATAATTTGCATCATCATAACTCCATCAATAATGTGACATACTCGTAACTGTTAAAGGAAGATGGCAAATGAAATTAAAACCAAAGCGATGAGCTTACAGTGGAATTTAGTAATGGTTCACCATCCAAATTATCTGGCTCCCTTATGTCACTGAGAGCATGTTTCCAACGCTTACTCTCGGGCACATCATGATGCCTCCTTGATTCATTCGAAGCTTGGCATCCCAAGTTTCTACGAGCTCTAGTGTGAAAGGCACCAATTATGCATCTGATGCAAAATGCTAATGCAGGAACCAGAACTAGAAAATAACCAGTGGCTTTAGCCTGATAATAGAGTGGACAAGGCTGTTGAGGTCACTACTATTGATGAATTTATAAGACAAAATAAGTTGGGATATGAAAGTGTTTTAGTACTGAGCTTACATGTGGCAAACGGAGGGCGGTTACTGTGATGAAGGGCTTTTGGTTTAGAACCCCATCCATAATCTTCATAAAGTTCTGAAGCCTTTCCAGTTGATCAAAGCTAGGCGATTCACATTTCTTGATCTGATACTGATTGAGGCACAAACACTAAGTACCTTTAGAACCCAGAAAACAAATCAAAACTCCACAAAACACAGCTTATGACTTCCAAGCGTGCAAGTCAACTTGGATTAAACTTTACTGTATAGTTACGGCTGCAATGGTGAATTCATTCCTTAACTATTTATATCATATGTCAACAAACAAGACAACCTGTGTTACGAGCTATCTGCAAGTCGTTCATGTAAGAGTAAAATTATAGTTTCCCTGTCTTTGAGCTCTCCTGGAGTCGTAACTGAAGAAAAATGACTTGCAGATTGAACTTTTTAAATACATTCTGTACAGTTGTGTCGCATTGAATAGCCTCAACTCATAATGAACAATCAATAGATCATAAGCTAGTTAAAAGGAAAGTGGTTTCTGAGTACGTGGTATTTCATATATATTTCCGAGTGGCTTCTCATTAAGTGTAGAGTGGCAACTATTTCACAAATGACTTAAATTGACAATCTCATCGCTAAAACAAAAACGTTAAAGCAAAATCTTGCTCTAGAATGCAGGAGGAATACAATGGTACCTCCAGCATTAAGGAAAAATAGGACACGAATTTGAATGATCCAAGAAGTGCATTCTAACATACATGTATTCACGCCACAAATATCATGTCTACAACAAGTTTAATTATTAGATATATATTGCAGAGCATGATTACAAAAGAAACAGTTTCCTTTTTCTTCTTTTTTTTGTCTGTCTAAACAGTAATTAATCCATTTGTAAATGATAATGTAACTCTGCTCACCACTTGAGTGTATGCAGGGGCAGATGCAGGAATGTTAAGAAGCTGTCCTTCGAAAACAAGATCAACATCCAATATATTCTTATTAGCTGCAGCAACAGAATATATAGACACCCCATACTGCTTGGAAATTGAAGTTAATGTTTCACCCCTGCCATAAAATTTCTTCGAGTAAATGGGCCAGTATTGTAGAACCACAACAACCATCCATGTTTTCAACACACACATTTTCATGGTGAATGGTCAATCAGCAGTTAAAATTGTTCAAGAAACAAAAAACTGCCCTTAGCTTTGTATGTTTTATCCCAATCAAAGAAAAAAGTACACAACTCAACTTCCCAGCAAATGAAAAGGAAAATCTCCATGCCTTTTGAAACCAGTTACAAACAAAATATATGAAGCATGCCATTCACATCTACTTAGCTAACTGTCAGCAATGTGCAGCAAATAGATAAATAAACAAATTACTATTTCAGTTATTACTCTTTGACCACATGGAGCAAGTAGGGATTGGTGGAGCTTTGACCCTTTGAAATATCCTGAATATGAAATCTCCATCTCTGAAACCACAAAACTAATTAATGGCTCACTACAAAAATAAGCAAAATGCGAGACTGAAACCAAGTATAAGCTTCTTCTCTTATTCTTCTTTCTTAAGTAGCAAGAACAGCAATCTGATAAAAAAGAGAAGACATGGACTTGCATAACTTTGAAACCCATCTCTTATATTCCAAAAAGATGCAAAGTTTATCAACATAACCAGAAGAAATATGTCATCACTTCTCTTTCTTTGTACAAATTTCTTGGCAACCAAACAAAGCAAAATAACAGGGAGAGAAAGATTGTACCTCTGCAAGAACGGTAAAATGCTTCTTACTGTTAACCCACCATTTCAAACTGCAATTGAAACACACACAACAACAACAACAACAAAAAAGAAAAGAAAAGGATCAAATCTTTAGCGAATAAAGAGAGAAAACAATGAAAGTGCATTAATGGGTCAGAAGAAAAATGAAGAAACCTTGGAGATGGGAAGGTAGTTTTAGGATTTGGAAAATGGAATCTGGGAAGAGAAAGATCAGAGAATCGTCTATGGCTAAGCTTCACTTCCATCACTCATACTCTAAAGTCTAAACGAATAGATTCCTTTTCTGTTGTAATTGGATTTATTGGCGCTACAAGTTAAACCGGATGCATGAGCAATCACAATTCACATCGTGTTCAATTGGATTTTTATAGACACACTAGGCACGTCCCGCGTTACAGTGCGTGTCGGCAATGCAAATGCATTAAAAAAAAAAAAGAAGAGTAAATAAGGTTAATATGTCGGATTTATTTTAATTAATGATATTAATCAGATAATTTTTTTTAAAAAAATATCATGATATCTTGAAAAGAAAAAAATAGAACCACGAAATTGAATAATAAAAGGATAAAAAAACTGGGCTGAGTCAATAAACACTTGAAAACATAACAGAAAAAAAATTAACTACACAAAAAAAATTTAAAATAAAAAATGATAATTAAAATAATGAGGATAAAAATAAAAAAAATAAATTAAAAGAAAAATATTTTTTTTAACAGAGAGTTAAATTGAAAAAAAATAACTAAAACAAAAATAAAATAAAATAATGATGAAGAAATTTAAAAAAAAAACATAAACTTGGTTTGAAATGTGAGATTAGAAACCAATAAATTATTTTCATAAAAGAGTTAAGGAAAAAAAAGAAATTCAAAAAATAAGGACCAAATAAAAAAAATATATGAAAAATTGAAATTGTAGTAGTAAATCAAAAAGAAATAACACGAGGGCAAAGGATGAAAAAAAGAAATTAAAAGAAAAAAGACATAAATTTTTGTTTGGAGGGTTAAATTGAAGATAAAAATAACTCCAACAAAAGAGGAAAAAAAAAGTAGAGGATCAAATTGAAAAAAATAACACAAAATAAACTTGGATTGAAGGGTGAAGTTGAGGAAAAAAAACTTATATAAAAGGGTCAAGTAAAAAAATAAAAAATCAAAAGAATAAGAATCAAATTAAAAAGCATAATATATAACAAATTGAAATCGGATGACTAGATTGAAATGAAACAGAACTCCTATTAAAAAGTCAAGGACAAAAATAAAAAGTCAAAGGAAGAAAGACTGAATCACAAATATAAAAAAACAAAGAAAACCAATCAGCAATTTATAAGGGAGAGGAGAGAAAAGAAGATTAAAAAAGAAAGGTTTGCTGATGACAAACCACCCACCCATTAATGATACGCACCACACCAGCTGAAAGAGAAAGCGACTGTGTATCTAACTACACGACAGATGGTCAGGTTTATCTAGATGGAGGCGCCGCATGCACTGCCCAAAGTGTGAGAGTGCCTCCCATGTGTTGGCGCGTACAATGCATGCGCCATCAATATTTTGAAATCTAATATTATTTTATTCTATTAAAATGCGATAATTCCCTTGATAAAACATAAAAATAATGACATAACCAATGTGAAAATACATAAATACCACTTGATCGAAAGCTTTGATTGTTTTGACTTAAAAGACATTTTAGTAATCTAAAATAGAAAAAAAACCGATATTACCCTTGGACTAAAGGCATATAATTTTTCTCTCCAAGGACAAGATAGTATTTTCATTGTTCATATAAAACAAAAAGACCATAATATCCTTTTAAGCAAAGCCCTTTGTTATTTGAATGAGCCGCAAATTAATAATTTCATTGTTGTAGTCCATAGTGAAATATCTCTAAAGCTACAATAAAAACACTGTTAAAACCCTCCTTCCTTTTTAGTATATTTTTATATGCTATCCATTTGACCCACTGTTGCATGTAAGGTATTTTTGCTTTTTTAAAAAAAATTATATATGCATCTTTTTTTTGATATGTTTTTATATATAAACAAATTATAAGTGCAAATAAAAAAACCTATACATACATGTATCCAAATAAATTCAAAACTATGTATGTTAATAAATAAAAAATAAAACTCATTAATGATAAATAAAAACAAAAATAGAAAAATTAAGAGACATATATAGATAAAGATATTTGACCTTACAACACATACTTTTGACTGACTTTGTTTATCAAAATCAAATTTTTATTTAATCAAACAAAAAATAAACACACATGAAATTGATTGAATAAAATAAAAAAGAACAAAATATATTATGTAAGGGTACATATGTTAGAAATATTATGAAAAAATAAATATTTTCTATTTATCTAAAACATAAAAATAAAATGTTATAGATGAATTTGAATAATTTGTTCAAAAACATTAAAAGCATACATTTAATTAAAAAAACATAATTTAAAAGAGTCTAAATAAACAAAACAAAAGAGCAAAGGTAATAATTTAAATATAAATTAAAAAATTATTTAAAAAAAAAGACATCCAAAAAGGCATAAAGTAAAAAAAAAATAGCAAAAAAAGAAAATGTTAGGTGTTGTTGGGATTGGCTAGCCAGGAGAGTGCTTGGTCCATTTAGTAAGGGCTTGCATGTTTGGGCCTTAATTTTTTTTACTAGTAGATCGGGCATAATTTTTTTGACAAAAAGTCAAATGCGCGTCATTTGACTTTGCTCAGATTCTTAAACATAAGATCATGCACACTTTTTGAAGAAAAAGAAAAACACACTAAAGAATTCTTGGCCAAACTTCAATTTTATTGATTGATAGGAATAATATATCAGACATAGTATTTCTTTATAACATCAAAGTTTACAGGTCTAGGTATATCTTCTCTGTCCATATTGGTTAGAATTAAGGCTCCTCCCAAAAAGGCCTTTCTCACCACATATGGTCCCTTGTAGTTTGGTGCTCACTTATTCTGATCTTCTCTTGATGCTAGTGAGATCTTCTTCAACACCAGATCTCTTTCTTTAAACGCCCTTGGCCTGACCCTTCTATTGCATACTTTTGCCATTTTACTTTGGTATATCTGTTTGTTGTAAATGGCTGTTAGCCTCTTTTCATTGATCAAGTTTAATTGCTTCTGATTCATCCAACTCTACATCTTTCAGAATTCGTAGTGATGGAATCTCTATTTTTAAGGGTATAAGCACCTTTATCCCATATACCAAATATTACGGGGTTGTATTTGTGGAAGTTTTGATAGTGGTGCAGTACGCATGAAGTGCGTACGAGAGCACTCATGCAAATCTTTGTAGGTGACCACCATTTTTTGAATGATCTTCTTGAGATTCTTATTAGCTGCTTCGACCACTCCATTCATTTTTGATTTGTTTGGGGAAGAGTTGGGATGTTTAATCTTCCATTTGGTGCAGAGTTCCGCAATCAACTTTCCATTGAAAATTTGAGTGTTATTAGTTACCAATCTTGCTAGTAAACCATAACGACAGATCAAATCCTTCTCAATGAATCTCTTGATTACTCTCTGTATTACATGGGCGTAAGAGTTGGCTTCTACCTATTTAGTGAAGTAGTCAATGGCCACCAAAATGAATTTGTGCCTGTTGGTCGCTTTAGGATTGATTGGCCCTATGACATTTAAACCCCATATATCAAAAGGCCAAAGCGAGGGCATATTGAACAGTGGTGCTGAAGGTGCATTAATCTTATCACCATGTATTTGACACTTATGGCACCTTTTGACATAGTCTGCCTTCATGGTCAACCAGGTATACCATGATCTTTGCATTTGCCTTGCCATCATATGTTTATTAGCGTTGGTGGCACAGATCCCTTCGTGGACCTCCTCCTTCAAGGCTTGCCCAATCTTTCATTCAAACACCTAAGCAGAGTCCCGTCAAATGACCTCTTATATATGATTTTATCATCCAAGTAAAAGTTCATAATTATTCTCCTCAAAGTCTTCTCATTTGTCGTAGAAGCCCTTTAAAGGTATTCTTGGTGCTAGAGAAACCTTTTGGTATCACTGTACCATGGTTTCCCATCTAATGATTCTTTAATTGTGCAGCAGTGAGCTTAGAGGTTTCTGACTTTGATATCCATTTGTTAGATCCTGCCCTTAGTAACAACTTGTGTCATTAAAGCTAGGGTTTCCAAGGCATTAGAAAATTAATTTTTATCTCTGCTTATGTGGGTGAATTTGATCTCTTTAAATTCATTGGCTAACTTCAAGAGATAATTTTAATATGGCTTTAACTTCTCATCCTTGGTTTGCCATTCCTCTTTTACTTGGCAGATGATTAGTAGAGAATCCCCGAAGACTTTAAGCTTCTTAACTTTGAGTTTTAAAACATCTTCCAGACTGATGATACAGGCCTCATACTCAACCATGTTATTGGTACATTCGAACTATAGCCTTACTAAAACAGGGTATTGCTTTTTTTTTTTTCTGGGAAAATTATTACTTCTCCAGCCCCATTTCCTGATATGTTTACTGAACTATCAAAGTAAAGGGTCTACTAATCACTCTCCTCACTGTCATTCTCGTTTGCCAGCACATCTTCATTAGGGAGGTCAAAATTTAATGGCTCGTAGTCTTCCACAACATGATCTGTGAGATGGTTGGTAACTACACTCATTTTTACAGCTTTTCTTGTCATACAGACAATGTTGTATTCCGCTAACAACATTTGCCACCTTGCTATTCTACTTGACAAGTAAGGCTTTTTATAGATAGATCCACCTTCGAGATCAACCAAGTTGTGTAGTACAACATATACTTTCTGAGTTTTTTTGTGCTCCATGCTAAAGCACAACATAACCTTTTAATTGTTGTGCACTTGAACTCACAATCATTAAATTTTTTACTCAAGTAGTAAATGGCTTGCTCTTTCATTCCTAACTAGTCATGTTGACCTAACATACAACTCATGGCCATTTCTATCACTGTAAAATACTGGATCAAAGGCCTTCCTGGTGTTAGAGGTACTAACAATGGTGGATTTTGCAAGTACCTTTTTATCTTATTAAAGAATTCCTAACAATTGTTGTCCCATACTTCTGGATTTTATTTTCTTGAGCAAGCAGAAAATTGGCTCACATGTCATCATTAGTTGAGATATGAACCAAGCTATATAGTTTAGATGCCCAAGGATACTTTTTACTTCCTTCTCTGTCTTAGGTGCCAACATTTCCTAGATGGCTTTGGCTTTATCTGGATCAACTTCTATTCTTTAACCACTTACTACAAAACCTAGTAGTTTTCCTATCTTTACCTCGAACAAGCATTTTGCAAGATTTAGTTTCAGATGGTATTTTTATAGCCTTTCAAATAGTCTCCTCAATACTCATACGTGATCCTTTTCTTTCTTTGATTTTGTAAGTATATCATCCACATAGACCTTCACTTCTCGATGCATCATATTGTGAAATAGAGTGATTATTGCTCTTTGATATGTAACCCTTGTATTCTTCAATTCGAATGACATCACTTTATAGCAGAATGTTCCCTAATGCTTGACAAAGGTGGTATTCTCTTTGTCTTTTTTTTCTATTCTAACCTGGTTGTAGCTAGAGAATCCATCCATTAATGAATACGTGGCATTCTTTGCACTATTATCAACTAGAATGTCTGTGTGTGTGGACAGAAAGCTATGGCAGAACTTCATCATTTATTCCCACCTCTGCTTCCTCTATCTGTCTTTTTTTAGCACTCCAAGGTGTTGATGTGAAGATTTGCTATACCAGATCTAATCACCTTTACAGACTTTGAAAAAGATGCTTAGAGCAGTGAGATGACAAGTTCCTCTTCCTCTGGCTCTTTCCCTTCAATCCTTGCATTCTTGCTTTCCTTCTAATCTGGGCAGCCCGCTTGTAATAATCTTTCCTGGGCTTATATCCGAGCCTAAACCTTTGATCCGTATATTTTAGCTTCATCACATTGATTTGTCCAGACATTCTAGTCTTGGGATCATACTGAAAAGGAATCCCATTCTTTAAAAATCATTTGGCACCATCCTTGTTGCTTTTGAGATTCTTGGCTTTCTCAGCGCTGCACCCTTAGGAACCCATTTGACATTCATGATTTCAAATGCATGAATATTCCCATCTCTACAGTCTTCTACTTCAATGAAAGGTATGGCCATATTTCTAATTATTGAAATTATCTCTTCAGTTTTGACAATTATCATTATCCTATTCATCATGTATTTCAAACACTGGTGCAGTGAAGAAGCCATTGCTCCAGCTGTATGAATACATGGCCTCCCCAATAATATATTGTAGGATGAGTGAATATCTATTACTTGCAACATCACCAGGAACATCTATGGCCTTACATACAACTTCATTTTTAAAGTCCCTATTATTTGCCTCGACAAACCATCGTATGCTCTCGCCATCATGGTACTGGGTTTCATATATGACTCATTAACAAACATTTCTTTCAACATATATCTCGAAGCACGTTTAGTGCAAAACCATTATTGATTGGTACTTTTCTGATCAAAATGTCTTTACACCACACTATGATGTACAATGGCTTGTTATGCATAGTTCCATCGGGACCCATTTCATCTTTAGTGAAATGCATGTAATTTGAGGTCTGGATTCTTCCTACTAAATGTTCCATGGCTTCTTGATTGACATCTTGAGACACATATGCCTTATTAACACTTTTTGCATAACCTTCCTGTGTGGTTCGCAGCTCAAAATCCAAGACAATAGTTATATTCTAACATGAGTTTTCTTGAGCTACTGATAACACTGTATTCACTGTGTTTTATTAGCTTCAAGAATTCATTGGTTTCTTTTTTTGTGACGAGTTTATTTATCTCTCTAGTTACGTCGACCACCTCTTTGGCTTTCCTTTGTTTTTCCAGTTTTTCTGGAGTGAAACATCTACCACTACGAGTTAAATCTCCAATTTTTGCTTGAAAAACAGGTGGTTGTTGGGTGCTTTGGAAGGAGTACTTATAGTTATGTGGTAGGACACTGTAATCTCCTTTATGTGTTGCTACTAGTTTGAACATGACTAACTTGGGCAGCCTACCTGCAGTGAACTACACTAGGCACACTTCTTTATTAGGTGCCTCCATTATAGAATAACTTTTAAAGAATCCAACTTTTCTTGGAAGTAAGCATCATGATAAACATATTCTTCATCTTCCATGTTTCTTTATCGGACTCGAGTGTTATAGACTTTACAGATTAGAGCTTTTTGAGGACCTTACAATGAATTAATGTATACGTGTGGATGCAAATGTATGCACATGAACATCAGGTATGGATTAACCTGTTTAAAGAGCTAATCCATGACTTCCTTATTAAGCATAGGTAGAATCTGTAGTCTGATAAATTTAAAGAGGTTTTACCCAAGTCTTTAGATCAATTGAATTCCATACACATTAGAAAGTATTCAAAAAATAGGTCTTATCTTATTTTATTTATCAACAACAAGTCTTTCATACAAAGAGTCTTTTCTACTTAAATGTTACTCCTCTATTGGCTACATTCTTGATAAAAAAGAAGACTTCATTCAAATATTCTTTATATTTGTGGACGTTGTTGCCAATCATATAAGCTTTCATCCATAACTCGTTTGCCTTGCAGGCCATCATATCAATTAGCCTGTCTATTTGTTCAATCTTGTAGTGGAACAAAATATTATCTTGAAGTAGTGTTCTGTTACTAGAGGCTAATGATTCGTTGTTCCTTTCCAGCATTTGAACCATCTTTTCTAGTTGTTGGATTTGGTTTCTGGCCTTTTACAGTTCTTCTTTCTCTACAATTCAATTGGTATGTAGCTATACATCAAAGCTGTAATGTAGTCTTGCCACTCCTTGAATTTCTCCTGCATTTTCTTTATTTCCTCCTTTCAGGACTCAAGCTCAACTTGTGTTGTATAAACTTGATCTCTTAGGGCATTTACTCTGTCCAGGTATCCCTTCATATCTGACTCAGCTACCCTTCTTGCTTTCCTTTCATCATCGGCCTGGAAATGATATCAAGCTCTCAAGCTTCTCTACTCCTCAATGGTGAGATTAGCTAATTTGTTCTTTTTTTTAGCTTTCCATTTTAATTTATAGTGATTCCTATCTTTCTTTAAAAAAGCTATTAACTTCTTGTCAGTATGTTTTCTACTTTTTGAGGCCTTTTTTAGAGTCACTAATTCTTCCTCCATCATCACGTGCTTATTTACCAAGTCATCATACTTGATCTTTCTTTCTTTCAACCACTCATCGTTTTCTCTCAACTGTTGGTTCAAAGCAGCTTTTATCTTTTCTTTTTTCAGGAGTTGGTCTTCCAGGAATTTCTGATAACTTTTGCTATTGCAGAGCTCAATTCTCAGCTTGTCCAACTCTTTTTGCAGGTCTTCCTCATTGCAACCCTTTTTCTTTTGGGTTTCATGGTAATCGATAGCTTATCTTGCATCTGACTTTGCTCTTTCATCTTTTGGAGCAACCTGGACAAACCACCATTCCTCCATATTGAGTAATTAGGGCTAATTTAGGACTCCTTTTGATGCTTCTTCTTGTGGATTAAAACAAGTTGCCTTTAGTCACTTCTAATGGCATTTAGCTTGACCAAAAAATTAGCCTTTTAAAACAAACTGATAACTCTACTAACCCCCAGGTTTTTAACATGTATTGTACTACTTTAAATTGTCTGGCTACCAATGAGGGTGAATGGCTAATATAACTAGTCAAGCTGATTAGTGGAACCCATGCTTTGTCACCACAGCTCATAAGATTAGTCAAGCTATTTTCCCAAGGAGATTTCCATATGAAATTACTCTGAGTTGGTACTTTTTTACCCATGCATTCTCATCTAGGTCATTCCACTCTTCATTCAAAACCAACCCAAGAGGCCTCATATTGAACCATAAAAAATTATTAAAGACTTCTCTTGATGTCTCTAAGTGGCTAACTATCCACATGAATAATAGAGAAGTACAGCACCACATTGCTCTTTTACCATGTAGTCTATAAAGGTTTAGAGATAAGAAAGTTTCAGCCAAGATAGTTGAAGTGAGGTTATTCTTTTCCTGTTCATACTCAATAAAGATGTTAGCAGCTTTAATGTTGATAATCCGAGCAACTTTTGAGGGAAATAAAACTAACCCAAAAATGGCAAAAACAACCATCTGATACCTTACTTCAACTAGCTTTCCTTTTTCTTTATTTGTCTTCAGTTTATTCTCAATCATCTTACACTTAAACCCTCTATTAGATGTCATGTACTGATCAACTTGGTCTCGATGTAGTGGTTTTGCAACCGCTACAACTGTACTCTCTATTCTTTACCTAAAATACACTTTGTGAGGGTCATTTAGGAAACTCAAGACTTGAGCATACTTTTCAATGGTAGGGGTCATATCAACATCCTTGAAGGTGAAACATCTGTAGCTCGGATCCTAGAGGTGCATCAAATCCTTATCAAACGAGCAATTCTCCCATACTGTTTCTCAAATATATTCTCATCTATGCACCCTAGAATTGGCATCAACTTCTTCATATTTTCTAGAGAGTAGTATACTTTAGTTATGTGTGGTAATTCCTCAACCTTGGTTCTTGAGCGATAGTTGTATCATCTCGGATCTTTCCCTGTATTCTGAAAAGGTCATGAAAGTCATGGTCTTAGCTCAAAAATCTTGTTGAGTTCAAGATTTTAATTAGGTTTGCCTTAATGCAAAGTGAATTACTAAGGAGTTCAACCGTGAAGGTAGGTTTTAGGTCATTACAAGAGGGGTAAGTTTTCTAACTGTCTCAAAGGTCTATGAACTGCCTAGTGACTACTTTACATGAAGACATTATAGGGGTTTACAAGAAATGATTGAGGTACGGTGTGATCACCATTATCGAGTAAATACTCAACTAATAGTTTAATGTATAACGAATTTAAACCCCGATTGAAAGTTATGAGGCAAACCGTTACTCGCCATCTAACCTAGAATTGAGTCTATTAGCAAAATTAAAATGCATGAAGGCATTAATCTATACCTGATGTACTTATGCATGAACATGAAGTAAAAAGGCATTCTAAAATTAAATTAAACAGACCAACAAAAATACACAGGCAAACAATCAAACAAGCAAAGCTTAATCCAACCAGACAATACATCCCTAGTGGAGTTGCCATCTCGTCGCAGAGCAACATCGAATAGCGGGCTAGCCTCTTAAGAGGTGTTGGGAAAGGAAAGGGTTTCGAGTATAATCATAAAGTTATGATTATGAAGTTTAGGAGTCACCACCTATGATTAAAGTTACTAGGAAACCTATAGTCTGTGAGAGTCTGAGTAAGAGATTAGTTGTGCAAGGGGAAGACGCATCACCCCTAATGCACCCTACTTGAGATAAGCTGCATTGTTGTTTGATTATTTTGCTAGGTTGTATTTCTATTAATTAGTCTTTTTGTGATGTCCAAGGAAGATCTCCCTTTGTTAGAAAGTCTAAATTATAACATCGTATTTATTTCCTAAATATAACTAATTCCTAACATTCCGAACTGAATAATTGTTATGGGTTTTTTTTTTTTGTATTTTGGCCAAACCCTATTGGACAATCATAAATTGGTTATGATATCTATTTTTTTTAAATAATAGATTATAAAAATGTTGTGATTTCTATATTTTAGAAAATATGCTTGGAAAACTTTTAGAATTTGACTGTATTAAAAAACAAAACATTTTTTTAAATGAAAATTTATTTTTTTGAATTTTCAAGTTTTTTGAATTTTTTTTGTTTTTTTTTTGAGATTTTGGAGGAAACTAGATATTTTTAATACCGGATCTGTATCTTATAATGTATGTCTATAGCTCGATATTATGAAAAATTATTGAAAAAACTTACGAGGGGCCTACAAATATTTAAAAAATGACCTTTAGGAATTTTTTTTATTATTATATTATTATTAATAATGACCCTTGGGACCTAGGCGAGTTAGGTTGGGTCGATAGTGGCTTAGCAAACCTGTTCCTTTTTTTTTACAGGCTGGCCTGGCCCAACCATCTAGGTCAGACCCATTCAAGATGGGTTGGGCCGACAATGGCCCAACAAACCTAGCTTTTTTATTTTATGTGTTAGGTTTGACCCGGTCCATCTTTATGAGCTGGGGTAAAATGGGTCCAGCCCACAACCCACGTGGTTGCTTGCCCAACCCAACAACCATGTTAATTATTTGTGCTGCATGTTGAATGAATTATTGTTCTGCATGCTGAATGAATTATTATTCTGCATGCAACAACCTTGCTGCAGAAAAAGGGATGTAAAGGAAAAAGGAGAAAAAGGAGAAGGTTACCTAGCATAAGGGCTCCAACTACAATGAGGAGGTTTTATTGGTGGCTGAGGAGTAGTTGGTGGAGGAAATGGTGACCGATATTAATTGGCGAGTAAGGAAAAAAAAAGAAAACTTGCAGAGGAGAGAAGCTAGCAGCGGTTGTCTCTGTTGCTGACGAGGAGATAAATTGGAGGAGGAGGTTGTATTATAGTCATTCATGGTGGTTCTGAGGTTGCGTTGGCTGAGGAGGCAGTAAAGAGAGAGAAAGAAAAGAGAGAACTAATTATGGAGAGAAAAAAACTGGGGAGGGAAGCTGGTTTTTTGTCAACTATACACCAGATTTTATTCGTCCTCTAGCCATGGAATCCACGTCTATTTATAGGGGGTGGAAGAGGGACATTTTGTCTTTAATGGTGCCAAATCTTGGCCCTTGATTCATCTCTGAAGGATCCCAACCGTTGTCTCAAAATTGCCATCATGACCTGAAAAAGTTGCTGCATAAGGGTTGGTTGGGTTGGGAATTTTTGGGCGGCGCCGAGGCCACTATGGTGTCAATCGGCCATAAAAGATGATATTAGGGTGTAGTCAGATGTTAGGTCATCGTTTGCGTGTAAGTTTTTCAAACTTGGTGGAGAGATGAAGCATTGAATGCTTTGGAAAAGAGGTCACCCGAGTAGCTTTTGGGCAAAACCAATGATGAAGAAGATGAAAAGTTCCAGATGACACGTTGTTTGGTTTGTCCTTTTTTTTTTTCCTGTTCGGTCAAAACACGCATTTTCATTTAAATGAAACGACGCCATTTTGATTTTTAGTGTTTTAATTTAAGGATTTGGATAAAGTTTAATTTGGTCTTTTGACTTTTAATTTATTTTAATTTCACCCTTAATTGACCATAAACTTTCAATTTTATGCAACTTTGCCTCTGTTGAACTTCAATGCCAACCCCATATTTTAGCGCTTTTTCACATTAGTCCTTGATCTTGATTTTATGCATTTTAACCCTTAATTAACCATTAAAATTTTAATTTGTTTCAATTTCACCCCTGAATTCAATCAATTGAGTCTCTATAGTTCGGTGCCTTTTGTAAAATAGTTATTGGTTGCGAATTTCTTCAATTCAACCCCTAATTGACCCCAAAATCTTGATTTTCTTGCAATTTTACCTCCAATTTGAACATGTTGACTTTGTAAAAATTAAGTTTGGTCTTCTAAAATTTCAATCTTCTCAATTAAGCTCAAATTAGGCTTTTAAACTTAATGTTTCACCAATTAAGCCCCTCAAAAAATAATTTGACTCATTTAAAGTATAATTAAGTCCTTGCATCTAATTAAATCCTTTAATTGGACCAAAATTAATTCTTAAACATAATTAAATGTTAATTGACCCATAATTAAATCAAATTGACCTATTAAAAATCTAATTATGTTCTTAGACTTAATTTTTATGCATAGTCGTCCAATAATGATTTAATTTGACCTTGAATTTGTATTATCTCTTTAGTTTTAGGTATAATAGGGGTGTAATTATGCTCTCAATTCCATATGAAATTGCAGCTTGATCTTCCTCTATATTTGAAATCCTCTCAGCTTGTTTTTGCCAAAATACTAGACTTTTGCTATTATTATTTATTTTTTAATTTTTTTATTTTGAAAATAAAGAAGATCAATTTGGGGAATAACCTAGAAATGAGTTATGATAACCACGACTCGACACCAACCTCTCTACCAACATCTTCGTCACGAGCCACCCACTCAACCATTAGCGGGCCACCCTCACATCAAGAGTAGCCATAAACTTTCTTCCAGCAGCCAACACCACCACCAGTCGACAGCAAGACCAGCCGACCTCTCTTTCCACGCTAGGTAATCCCCTTCTCTCTTCTTCTCCTTTTTTTTTCTTCCTCCACTATGAGTTCAACTCCTGCATGCAAAATAAGAATTTATTCTGCATGTAGGAGACAAAATTAATTAACATGGTTGCTAGGTCGGGCCAACAACCATGTGGGCTGTGGACTGGACCTATTTCGACCCAACCCAGATAGCAGGTCGGGTCTAGCCCACCCAAAAAAAGAATGGTTTGTTGGGCCGCCAGTTAGCCCACCCGACTAAGTCAGGGTGGACCTGTTTCGGTCTAGCCCAGATGGCTAGGCCGAGTTCAGCTCAATTTATAATTTTGAATAATTTTAAAATATAAAAAAGGAAAATTTCAAACTTTTCAAAGGGCATTTTTTTTAAAAAATATTTATGGGCCTTTTGTAAGTTTTTTCAATAATTTTGCATAATATCTAGTTGTAGACTTACACTGTAAGATATATACTCGATATTAAAAATACCTAGTTTCCTCCAAAACTTTTTTTTAAAAAAATTCATTTAATTTTTGTTTTGTTTTTGTACATACGGCTAAATCCTAAAAGTTTTCCAAGCATATTTTCATAATAAACAAAAAATCACATTTTTACCATGTTTTAAAAATACAAAAATGAATATCGTAACCGGTTTATGATTATCCATTAGGATTTGATCTAAATACAAAAAATACAAATTATTCTGTTCGAAATGTTAGGAATTAGTTATATTTAAGAAATAAATGCAATGCTAAAATTTGAGCTTTAGAGCAACTAAACTTTTACCCAATAAGGTAGAGACTTTCTTACAAAAAGAGATTTACCTTGAACCTTAGATAAGACCAATGGATAGAAATGTGACTTAGAATAACAATCAAACAACATTGCAACTTATCTTAGGTAGGGTGCACTGGTGTGATGCGTCTTGTCCCTGCACAACTAATCCCTTACCCGAACTCTCGCAGACCATAGGTTTCCTAGCAACCAGAATACTAGGTGGTGACTCTTGAACTCATAATCATAATTTTATAATTACCTCCAAACCTTTTTTTCAACACACCTCTCAAAAGGCAGACCCGCCATCACTCGACGTCGCGCATGCCCTATGACTACATGCAAACTCATCAATAAATACACAAAATCCATTATTTATAGCCTCCCCGAATGAAACATTTGAACCTCCATTTAAATAACTAACCCATCCTATGATAACTTGTTTAAAATATGGCATTTATAAGCCTAAAGTCTTGATAGCTATAAAACATCTAATTATAGAATGTTACTCCTCTTTATTAACTACTACACCAAATCCTATTTGTTACTTCTAATTAGTTAAATATCTTCATTGGTAAACAAAAATGTTGGAAGAGTTTAATGCTTTGATTTGAAATGGCATGTTGTCCCTCGTTCCACCTATACCATATCTTAATGTTATTGGTTGCAAATAGGTATTTAAGACCAAACATCATTCAGATGGGACTATTAATAGGCACAAAGCTCACCTTGTTGTAAAGGAATTTTATCAACAACAAGGCATTGATTTTGGAGAAACCTCTGATTTTATTGTCAATCTCTAACTATTTGTTTGACATATATAAAGTAAATGTATACTTTTACTTCTCCATATTGATGATATTTTTATTTTTGGTAGTGATACAAAGGGTATTGAGAGTCTTATTTAGTACTTAACATCGATACGAAAGATCTTGGTTCCTTAAATTTTTCATGGGATCCTTAAATTTTTCATGGGAATGGATTTTTATTATGATTCTAAATCCATCACTATCACTCAAATAAAGTATGATATGGAGATTTTAGAGTGTTCTATGAATTGTGCTAAACCAGTTTTCATATCAGTGGTGTGTGGCTCTACAATGTCCAAATTTTATGATGATTCTCTTAATAATGCTACATCATATCATAGTATTGTTAGAGTATTACCATAACTCACCATGACAAGACCATATTTATCCAATGATGTAAATCAAGTCTATCAATACACACGTTCTCCCATAATAGTAAACTTTGAGGCTGTCAAACGTATATATATCACATTATCATAAAGGTATTGTTGGCTACGGTATCACTTTTCTCCCAGTATCTTCGTTCTCTTTTAATGTATTCTTTGATTCGGATTGGGCTGGATTACTAGATAATTATCGTTCAACAACAAGTAGTTTATTTCTTGGTCCTAACCTCTATCATGATGCTCTAAAAAACAATTAGCAGTTTCACACTCTACTATTGAAATTGAATATCGAGCACTTGCTGTTGTTATAACATATTTATGTTGGATACAATTTTTACTTTGTGATCTAAGTGTGTTCTTGGCTAATCCTCCCACCCTGTTTCGTAAAAATATGAGCACTACTTATCTTGTTCCCAATCCAATACTGCATGCACGCAAAAAAAACATATAGAAATTGATTGCTATTTTATACGAGAATGTCAAGCACGAGGAGCTCTTCATATTCAATTTATTGGAAGTGACAATCAGATAGTAGATGGATTTACTAAGTCCTGTCCTCATCTCGGTTTCAAAACAAACTCAACATATCTCTCTACCCATAGAGTATGAGGGAGGGTGTCAGAAAATATCACTCCCACATATGCAGTCAAGAAAATTGTGCCAATAATAGAAATAGTCTAGCAAGGAAAGGAACATCTCATGGTCCTTTATAGCTGCAAAACAATCCCATGACAATTGCAAAACGCTTCCTTGACTAGAGCTACTGGATCTTATCTTGTGATCATTCTTGCAATTCATTGTGTTTATTTACTTCCATGTATATCTATACAGATCTTATATAACAAAGCTGCTGACCACAATTGGTTCAAGTAGAAATGTCCACTTCATATCTTGTTTCTTCAATGACTTCATGTCACGAGCGCGTACCACTGTTTTTTGTTTTTCAAGTCATGTATTATGAGTTAGCTTTCATATAACTTCAAGTTTGTTTGGCATTTCTTCTATATGATCTCAGTAAAACCATCTATAGCCAACGATCTATTTTACATTGTAGCCCTGCCCTGCCTTGCCTTGGCATTGCTATATTGGTTTTTTTGGTGCAATATTACGAGTAATTGCCAATAAGTACATGTATTTTCTCATAAACTGTTGACCATCACATCTATGCATGTTTTTAATTCTACTTGACTGCTTACACCTATATAACAATGTAGTTGACAGTTGGAAGTATGTTGTAGCCTTGATAGATCACGAGATTCATCTCCCCTATCACCGCAACTTCATTGGTTCATACTTTAACAATTAACACATGACTACAACTAAAAGTTCTTCCAATTGCTTTTGTATGATCGTTTTTATCTCATATGATATATGCTATGTCGAATAGCTTAAAGCAACAGCAACTGTGATTCCAATAATAGCGAATTCGAATCCGAACCCATCTTGGTGGACTATAAATTGAGCACCATCACCATGAGGATACGTACCTTCATATCGTAATCAAGCATAAGGGGAAACATGAGGAGTTTCAGTACAGATTTGGTTTTGTCAGTCACTTTAATATTAGTGTTGTTAGCCACTCGAGCTTGTGCACAGCCACAGCAAGGCCAAGTACCTTGTTTTTTCATTTTTGGAGACTCATTGGTAGATAATGGAAACAACAACAGGTTGCTTACACTTTCTAGGGCCAATTACAGGCCTTATGGCATTGATTTTCCGCAGGGTGTCACTGGTCGATTTACCAATGGTCGAACATATGTCGATGCCTTGGGTAAGTTTCGTTTTATGATATGCACTTGGAATTTTAGAAAAGAAAAAACAACCATGGAGGTTGCTATATTATGCCCACAGCGTGAAGATGTATATATATCTAACTTAACTATATTGCATGTATTTTTGCAGCTCAACTTTTTGGGTTTCGAAATTACATCCCACCCTATGCGAGAACCAGGGGCCCAGCGCTATTAAGGGGAGTGAATTATGCATCTGGAGCGGCTGGCATCAGAGATGAAACTGGAAACAATCTGGTACTTGGCCACATTCTTACCATTAATCTCTTGATGCATATGCAAGATGGAGCATAATTTGACAATATGATTAGTAAATAAGTTTGAATAAAAAGAGCTCATTAACCTTATGTGCATGTTTTGATAGGGGGGTCACACCTCAATGAACCAGCAAGTAGCCAACTTTGGCATGACAGTGGAACAAATGAGGAGATATTTCAGAGGAGATAACAATGCACTCACTAGCTATTTAAGCAAATGCATCTTTTATTCTGGGATGGGAAGTAATGATTATCTCAACAACTATTTCATGTCCGACTTCTACTCAACTAGCCGTGATTTCACTTCAAATGCTTTTGCGGCTGTACTTCTTCGGGATTACACTCGTCAGTTGACCGTAAGTAGATCGATTATCAAATTTTTTTTTTCAAAATATTTTTCTCCGAGAGAATGAACATGTTCTCCTTCGAATCTCAGCAACTATATGCCTTGGGAGCTCGGAAGGTGATTGTAACTGCAATTGGCCAAATTGGCTGCATTCCATACGAGCTCGCCAGGTATAATGGTACCAACAGCCGCTGCAATGAGAAAATCAACAATGCTATTTCTTTATTCAACTCGGGGCTCCTCAAGCTAGTTCAAAATTTCAACAATGGCCGATTGCCTGGAGCCAAGTTTGTTTACCTCGATTCGTATAAAAGCTCTAATGATCTGTCTCTCAATGGAACCTCCTTGGGTAATTATTAGTTGCACGTTAATTTGTCATAGAAACCTCAAAATCCTGCTTAATTACCTACAAGTATGCATGTTTTGAATTGTGAGAATGATATACAGGATTTGAAGTCATAGACAAGGGATGTTGTGGAGTGGGGAGGAACAATGGGCAGATAACATGTCTTCCTCTTCAACAGATATGCCAGGATCGCAGTAAATACTTATACTGGGATGCCTTTCACCCGACAGAAGTGGCAAACATCTTTCTCGCTCAAGTAACATATAATTCACAGACTTACACTTATCCAATGAGTATACAACAATTGACAATGCTATGAGAGAGGGATCAAATTCAACTCTTTATGCCCGTCTTCCTGTAATAGCACTACATATGTTTGGTTGGTTTTTAGTATCTTGTTCGCAGCTATTGAGTTAATGCGCTTAATGTTAATGTGTGGAAGATGGTGTAATTGTTTCCTTGTTTCTTAACACCAATTCAGTGCTACCACCTTCCATTCCTTCTGTAATAAATGTGGTGAGATTGAGATAATAAAAGCAATTTAAAATTTCCTACTGCTTCATTATAGCAACGGAAACACGTTTTCGGGAATCCAAGGCAAGTATCTTTCCTTTCAAGGCTGAGTTTCCTTGAAACAAAGTCTCCAAACATGGTCCCCAAGAATCGCCAAAACTAATGTGTCTCTAGAAGTTCAAGTCTCATTGTAGCAGAGAAAAGTTATTAAATGTGCAAGGAAAAACAAAATGAAAAACAGCTAGGCCTCTTATTTTGGACACTGGAAAAGGAGTCTGTGTGTTAGCTGGGTTCCTATTTGATTGATCAAATACAAGATGTCTTGTAGTGAACACTTGCTGCAATTAGTCACCGCAGTTGGAAGTTAGACGTCTAGGGCCAGGATACGATTTGGGGCGGGGCACTAGTTTTGAGCTTGAGGGAGCATAGTTCCACTGCGTGTCAGAGCACATAGCAATACCAGTGATCAGCTTACAATGCTTGCAGATTTTGGTTGAAGATATTGATTTTAGAATTTAAGACTCACCATACAAAATGCACTGGTGAAACTACTGCAAACATATTTGTAGACAGAAAAATTAAAAAAGGCAACATTTCTGTTGAAATTATTTCAACTGCATTAATTACTGCTCAGTATCAAGAACTAGGCTGCGGGGCAGCCTGTTCGTTCTGCTTTCTTTCTCACTTATTCCGAAACATAGACAATCACACCAAAGATAAATGTATCCAAGATAGAGAGGTTTTTTTTTTTTGAAAGGGATAGGGAACAAAACCAAATCAAAGTAGTTGCATTAATGGTAGCAATTAGAACATGCACATGCACACCAGTTCTTTGCTTTTAAATACAAAATAAACTACGACTCTCATAAATCAGTGATGCAATAAAAATTATGATGGCATGAATGAAACAAGGATTCCTGTTAATTGGATTCCATTTCAAGATTGGCAAGCTGCTGTATGTTCATAGGATAGACCTTGCTCAAGTCCCCATTGAAGGCCTTTCTTCCCATCAAAACATTCACAGCTTCTGTTGGGTGGAATGCATCCCAGAACACATACTGTTCTCTGTTAGGACAAGGTGTTTGGAATGGAAGACATGTAATTTGACCTCTATTCCTCCCAATGCCGCAGCATCCACGGTTTATAACACTAAATCCTACAAAGAAATATCAGCGAAAATTAAAAAAAAAAAAACTACTCAAGATACAATACACACAATTTATTAGAGCCAAGAGGCACATACCATATACTGGGGAGTTGGTGAGGATTTCTCGGAACATATGAGCAACATCAATAAAAATGAATTTTGCTCCTGGCAACTGATTGGCATTGAAGTTTTTGAGCATAGCCTTCACATTTTCATTGAAAGGTTGAACTAGCTTGTTAACTGAATCAGAGCAATTTCCTGCAGGGCTCTGGGCCAAGATGCTAGGAATACACCCCATCACTCCTAACCCTGCAATAACAAATTTACGTGCTCCAAGATTGTAAAGTTTAGTTAGTTGGCGGCTATATTCTTGAGTCAAGAGATCTGCAAATTGTCTGCCATTATACCGATTCCTCGTTGGATAGTTAGGCATGAGATAGTTATTAAGGTAGTCATTGCTGCCCATCCCTACAAAAAATAAGCTCTGTCCAACTTGCCTAGCTACATCATCTGCTCCAAGTGTATCTGTAATCTGGTCGAGCGTGTTCTGAAAATTCCTTATCTGTTCATCAAATGGTATGCGACCAACCTGATCAAAACAATAATACATCCAAAAAAATTAGTCCATGTTATATCAATACCAGTATGCAAGTTTAATTTAGTCATGTGTGATGGCCAACCAAACATCTACTTGATTATATTCTATTCCTGCGAATACGAAAGGGTCATTTAATGTCTGCCACAGACACTGTAAATTGCTTGGCTCTCGTAGGCAACGTAGAATTATATTGCATTAAATACAGAAACTGTAAATACACAAGAAGGTCCCAGAATAACTAGATCAATGGTCCAAGTATAATGAACCATGTAAAGAAATCCAATAGGTTTGAAAAACATAAAATTGGTATCAAATGACCCCCTCGAAAAATGATTCAGCAACCATGCTTGCATATCTTTAAGGCTTCATTAATATGTGTGATGATGCATGCTACTTAATTCTGTCTGTATGAATGGATATGCTTACAAAGTTTCTGCCTGTGACATCAAGGATTCCGGCAGCCGCAGAGGCATAGTTGATACCATTAAGCACTTGATCTCCTGATGCCTCAGAGTAAGCAGGAATCAGAGGAAGTCCTAGTTGTTCAGCTGCGGAAGAAAATGGACCAAAGCAAAATTTGGTAATCACAAACAGGAGATCAAAACAGGACTGCATTATGGTGTCATCATACTGTTGGTCAAATGCCTTGTATTAACAATCACAAATGTGTGTGCTTAGCCAACTTCATAGAGAATGCTGCATTGCAATATTTGTAATTATCATTTGGAGAATGAAAAAAATGACTTTTCCTTTCAAGAAACCAAAGGAAAAGGTAAATGAAAGGTGTAAAAACCGACCCTAATAATATGGAAAAGAGTGTGCTAAACATCAAACTACTGTCTCAATATTCCAAGTGGTTTAAAGTAAGTACAAAAAATATAGAGGTCTGTCTCCTATAAACAATATTTCGTCTGACTATCAAAGAAGATGAAAGAAAGGAAACAATGGCCATGAAGAAAAAATATATTTTATGTCTGCATGGCATCCTGAACTCAAATACTACATGAAAGCTTAACATAAAAGCAAGGAAAGCCAAAGAAGAGGGCAGTGAGAGGTTTACCAATTTCATCAACCATGGTGTAACCATTGGAGAAACGACCAGTAGGACCACCATTGAAGTCAATACCATAAGGGAAATAGTTGGCCTTGGCAAAAGAAGGAAGGTTATTGTTATTGCCATTGTCAATGAGTGAGTCTCCAAATATAAACATAGCAGGCACCATCTCCCTTCTCCTTCCTACTTGTGATCCAAACGGATCCACATTTTGGCCTAAACCTACACCCAGCACCAAGAAAATCACCAGCATGCAAGGCAGCTTGAAGGTAGCCATGATCTTTAGCTAAAGAGAGGAAGTAAGACAGTAGGAGTGATAATTGAAGAGTTGTAAAGTAAGAGTTGAGATCTTTGTAATCGTGAAAGGAGCTTTAATACAGGATGTAAGGTGGGTAGTTCAGAACTAGTAAATGTAGTCATCTGCTTTCTCCATTGCAGTAATTACTCTCTGGTATGTGCATGGCGCCCAAATACATGCAGGCATTTTCACACTTGTCATCTTGGTCCCTTCTTAATTTTTCCCTTCTGAAAAAAAGAAACTTTTTAAAAAAACCTCAAATTTATTGATTCAAATATCACCAATGTATTCTCCAAATCTTGTTTTTCCTTGGAATTCGAATTGTATCTTCTTAACCTAAAACAACAAGGGTGGCAATATCTGGGGAAAACAATGCTAATAGGGGTGGCATTAAGCCATTAACAAAGAAAGAGCATGCTGCCCCCCTAAACAACCAAGCGAACCACTCATGTTATTGAAGGAAAGCCTTGAAATCTCATTATACAAATATCATGAAAGTTTCATGACTCGAAGTTTTGGAATAAATGCGTTTTTGTCCATGCATTAGTACATGATAATTTCTTCCCGAACAAAAATGTTGCAACGGAGTATTTTATTGAAAATAATATAAATTATATTTTAAAATTTTATCTAAGTTATTAAATTGAGATGATTTTTTTACATGATATTAAAATCTTCTTAATGACTAAGTAGTTATGAGTTCAAATATCACCACCTCCATTTATTTAATAAAAATTAAGTATGAGATAATATGGGTCTATGCAAGTTTTAAACTCAAAAGGCTTTCACTTGAGGGGATGTATTAGAAAATAATATAAATCATATCTTAAAACCTCATCTAATAACTTAAATTATTGGGTTAAAATGGTTATTTGAGACACTTATACTCCGTAATAAAGAAAGAAATGGTACACGTGATAAAATTATACCTTTGGAACTAACAATCTTATGCCCCCCTTTGCTTTCATACATCAGCTTTGAAGCTCCCTCTTTCCAATTTAGGCATTAATGTCGAACAATACTGATTATATTGCATTAAGCAAGGTTTTTTTGGATAGTATATAATTTGGTTTACTTTCAAGTACTCAAATGGAAGCTCGAATCTGACAACACAAGCGGCTCTGCAGGATTTAATTGAGGCATGCAAATTACCAGAGACCGATAATGGATTATGGTCCCCATGTCTACTAACTGCGCAATAATTAATTTATTTATAGTTTTAACTTTGCATTCTATACTTAATTTGATGTACCTTAATTATAATGTCATATACTTTTTTTATTATTATAAAAAAGATATTCGAACTCGAAATTTCTTGAAACACAAAGAACATTAATGCATGTAGCTCCATGATATATATTTTAAGTTCACAATAATCCTTAACAAGTAGATTTTGGACACTCGAGAGCTAGACAAACCCTTTAATTATTTTTATAATCCACATTTGCTTGATGATTCTATAGTAAGGTATCCATAGGGTGGGAAAATTAACCGAATTATCCAAAATATTGATAAAAATAGATCCGAAATTAACTAATGGTTTTCAAGTTTTTTTTGCGGATAATTTCATTTGAAAATTTTTAAAAAATTCACTTAGCTCAATTCGGTTTAAGTTTTTTTAAAAAAAAAACCAAAATGAAAAAACACAATATAAACTAAAGGTCTATTAAATCAAAGCCTATGAAAAAACAACCCAACTAACTAAAAAGTGTATGAATTAAACTGAAGTTATTTGATTTTAAAAATATAAAATCGAATTCCAAGCTTACCACTTTGGATCTTTTGGTCCAAACCGAGCCATTTGAACCGGTAAGCTATCAAAAACCTGATTTTGGAGATTTCACAACTTGATGGGCGAATAAAGCTAAGCAAAAAGTGGAATTTCTTGATCGACTGCAATCATGTTTCATTTTGATAACACCTCGAATACACACGGAAAAAAGAATCAGAAGGTCCAAGTCATTTTAATTCTTGTAAAAGGGAAAAAAAGAAATAAAGTCAGTTTATAATCGATGGGTGGAAATGGTTGGGAACTTTATCTACTCCTTGGAATTGTATACAAGATCCTCTTGGGGTTGAGAATAAAAGGAATTCCTTCCCAATATCACTCAGACAAGGATTTACTGTGCAACAAAAGTCAACAAAGGTTGAGCTAGCTAGTAAGGTAATAATAATACTAGTCTAGTTATGTCTTAAAAATCAGAGAGGTATTCTTAGAGCAAGATGGCATTTGCATGTGAAAGGAAACTGAAGGGGTCCTGTCAGACCCCAGACAGACAGATGCTCATTCAATTCCTCTTCTGTAGTTTCAACTTTCAACTTTCCCTTTGTCGATATTGGTATTCCCTAGATAACCATTAGTTGACTCATTAAACCGCATTTGCTTTTTTGGTGGACAATGAATACTTCTTTTTGGTTCATACGCTACAAAAATGTTTCATTGTGAAATAGTTAGGGTTTACGCTGCAAACACAGTCACTGAAAAGAGTACTCTATGGGATGAACTTACAATCTTAAAGTCTTGACTTGCCACCCTCGAGGTTTTATGTGATCATTGCCAGTTAGTTCTAGGATCATCAGCTCAGAATTAGGGTTGGAGACCTTTCTCTGAAATGTCATTTTTAATTTCCGTTTCATCAATTGTTGGGTCAATGCTACTCAAAGCGTCCTAACAATTTAAACCTGGTCAGGAAACTTTGTTATTTGGCAAATAAATTTCAGAGATGGAATCATTTAGAAGAGGAAGGTGACGAACTGAGTAAATTGAGCAATCTGATTGCATAACATTGGGAAGTCAGTAAATATATGGCAACTATTTGGATATGAAAGTCTAGGCAAAATCAGTGCAAGTACATTTTTTTCATCCTGCACTTGTTTTATAATCTTTTCTTTTCCACACTCATTCAACCATTCCATCTTGTCACACCCAACATCACAAGCAAACCTATAAAAACAAAAACTTGTTTGAGAATGGAGTAAAAATAATAAAAAAAATTGTCACATAGTATTATAATTACTAGAAAAACCTAACTAATCAATGTAGACTTATTTTAAGAGATTGGTTATGCTAAAGAAAAGATACTATCATCCTAAAACATCCTACCTAAAATAAGTAGTATTGCTAATCTTCTCATTTATTCCTAATAGTTTGTTAAGTGTAATCTATTGGTGATAGCAAGTCTATTAATTTTAGTTAAACCCTATTTTGTTGGTTTATTCCTAACCATTATAAAATCTAGTTTATTTTTTTCACTCTTAGTTATTACCTATTCAATTCTAAGGTTGGTAACTTCAAATCATAACCTATGACTAATTTTCAATCAAGTCATATTAATGAACGATCCATGGGTTTATATTGATGTCGTAGAACTCAACCCAAATCCTAAAAAAGGTTCATGGAAGGTTTCTCAATGAAATTCACTTATCCTATAGCACTTGGGTTCATTCACAATATTTATTGAATAAAGGCTTAATAATCTCGATTTATACTTAGATGTGATTGGTGAATATTAGATTTAAAAGTTTTTTAATATTCACGATTTTGTTATCGGCGAATACTAGACTGGAAATTTATTAATACTCTCAATTTTGTCACCGATGAATACTAGACTGAAAGTTTTGTTTTTTAAAAAATAAAGATGATGCACTACTTCTCTTAATATCTAAGGCAACCTTAAATACTAAGAGTAAATAGCAAAACAATTTTTATGAAAATAAAGATGGGTTTTAAAAGGCTTGGAATGTCAGTTTGATAAGCCTTTTAACGTGGATCGTAACCTTAATGAGATTTATAAAAAAAAGTTTATAAACCCCAACATGAATGCATATATGAATTGACATTGATTTTATATTATTTAAAGCAAAAGATCATGTCAATATATATTGTTGAATCAATGTCCATATATATCTATATAAAAAACGTGTTGTGATGTTAAGGATGATGATTAAATGATCTAGTTGAATGCATTCAAACACAACTATCAATTTCATAAATATTGTTCAATCTTAAAACCTCATCACAACACATTAAAATCAATAATAATCTCAAAATGCAAGATTGTATTCATTCCAACATAAATATCCATTCAATGAATAATGCCTAATCAAAACCTTATAAAAAAACACATCAAAAGCATCGAATAGGCAAAATAATTATTCAATAGATGTTTAGGTTTTAAAATAGACTTTTAGAATGATTGAGGATGACTAGGAGGAGTTGAAATAGTGGTGAAAACCTGATGGAAAGAAGAAAAGCAATAGCAGCGTGTGGCTAAAACACTCCTAAAGGAGTTGTCATGGTTGATGTGTTGTTTCACATGCCACTAATATTTGACTAGTGCATGGATGACTCTATAGGGTGTGCTAGGCCATCCTCCTTCATGTGATGGCGTCGTAGGCCACCTTCTGGTGGTGGGGGAGATCTAACAATGGAAAGCCACAATGGTCTTTTTTCTTCATATTGGTTCATTTTTTAACTTTTAGATCTGTTCACATTGAGATTATTAGATTGTAGGGTTTATATGATCGTGTAGAACCCTTTAATAAGAAAAAGAATAGTGATGAACTCGCTGGTTTGGAGGTCAAAGGAGAGAGAAATTAAAGAGAGAAGTTTTAATTTTATTGATGATGATGCACGGGCTATTGGTTTCAATTGATTAAGGGATTTTTTAGGGCTTTGAGTTGCATAAAATAGTGATGGTCTTATAAAAAATAAAGGTCGAAGGTAAGAGAAATCAAGGAAAGAAATTTCGGGTTTAGAGAGAGAAAGACAACGTTAGGATTTTTTTGTGGGAAAAAGGAAGAAAAAAATGAATAATGTTTTTCTAGGGTTTATTTCTTCATATTTTAGCTCACATTCTCATATAAAAAATTATGGTGGTTAGGGCTTTGTTGGAAAAGATGATGAATATTGTTTTTTTTTTTTAGTAACCCCCTTTCTTGACAATTCACTTATCTATTTATAACTCATAAACTATGTCATCTTTTTTTATAGTATATAATCCACAATAACTCAATTTTGTTGTGGTCTTTTATTTTTTTTCTTGTTTTGCATTTTAGCCCTTTGTCCATTTTGCTCTTTATTTTGATTTTTTATTTTCTTATTTTCTTTGTATTTTTTTTCAAAAAATAACATTAACATTGATTCAATTAAGAAATACATAATGGGCTTAATGTATCAAAAACATATTTCTTTGAATTTGATTTTTTTTTAAAGATATCAACAAGAAAAAAATAATTTTAAATTATCAATAGGGTGTGCAAATGGTCGAAATGTATCGAAAACATGTTTTTTGAATTGTTTTGCTATCTTTGGATTTTAGAAAGATATTTTGAAAATGAGGGTAAAACATCAGGTTATGACACGACTTATATGGTCTATGGTGTTTTGAAGTAGGAAAATTTAACTTCTCAACTAAAGTAGTGCTAGCTATTGTCGTGTGTGCGGCGTCGCGACAATCGTCCACTCTCAGGTGTAAGTGTCAATCTATCTGGAAAATATAGGCAGAAAAGGAATTCTTGTCTCGTATCAGTGGAAAATGGAATGAGAGTCGCCACTTAGTATTTTGGTAACTAAGAACCCTAACTAGTCTTAGAGATTAGGTACGAGGATTGGTTGCGTAAATGGAAGGTATTAACACCCTAAATATGCTCTACCTAAGGTAGGCTGTATTGTTTTATTGTCTGATACATGCTATGTTTTTATCGTATTTTTAATTGTTGGTCTATCTACGTTTAAGAAAAATCCTTCCTAGTAAGGAGATTCTTATCTTATCGGGTAAAATCTAAATATTTTAACGTCAACAAAAAAAGTAATTGTAATATTAAGAGTATGTCTTACGTGTAAATTTGTAATCCCAGATTTTAAAAGAAAACAAAATAATTTTTTTGAATTTTTTTTTAAATATTGGCCAAGTTCTCGTGACTTTAATAAACTGGTTATTAAAGCCAAAATGCATGCTAAAACCTATTTTTTGAATTTTGTTTGTTGCATGAAAATACATTATGATTTTTTTTTTAGCTTTGAGAGACTTGGCCATATGCATGAAAACAAAATGATATTAAAAAAAAAAAACATTTTCCATCGTTTTGATGAAAACTTGGTATTTTAATACTGGATTTGTATCTTTATGATATAAAAATAAAAATCTATATTAAGCAAAATTCAGTAGAAAATTACATGGGAAAATCACAAATTTTAGAAAATATTTTTTTGAAAATTTTTTTTTTGGATTGGGCTAGACCTGGCCTAGTCATTTTGGGTTGGGGCGGTGCTGTCCGGCCTAGAAAACAGAAAGCAAACAGTGAAGAGACTCTTCATTGTTCACATGCAACGTGAATAGTGGAGAGTGAATTAATTCTCTCTCCATTATTCATTTTACAGCGAAGAAGAAGAAAGAAAGAAGAGAGAGGCGAGGGAACTGACCTGCAGTGGCTGCTGTGGAGGCTCACGGTGGTGCTCGTGCTAGTGGTAGTGGTTCCAGACGGCGCTGCGGTAGTTTCTTTTTTTTTCTTCCCTATGCAGAGGCATCGTCCTCTATTTTTCCTCCTCCCCGTCTGCTTTAGTTTGTTCCTCTCTTTTTCAATACATATCCTTCGTTCTCTTTTTTTTTTTTTCTGATCTCTTGTCTCTCTCTCTATTCTTTCCCCATTATTTTTCCTTGTTTCTCTCTGTTCTGTTCGGTTTCTCTCCTCTTTTCTATCTCTTTATTTGCCTCTGTTTTTTATCCTTTTTTCGGTCTCAGACCCTTCTCCCCCCACTTTCTCGTCTCTCTCCCCTAGTATTTATAAAGAGGAAAAGGGGGAGAGAGGGCTACTACCCATGTCCAGTCATGGCACAGGGGTAGGGGGTGGCTAGGCGGCCATTGGGCAGTCGCTTTAGGGGCACCAGTAGGGGCTTGTCCCCTTTGTTTTTTCATCTTGTGGTAAGCCATGGGTCAGGGTTCGGGCAAGTGGGGTGTTTTGTCAGGTTATTTTGGGTTTCGGGAGAGAGAGGAAGAGGAGAAATGCATGGGAAGACTGCTGCTTCTTCTTCCCTTGCCTCGCACGTCTAGGGGAAGAAGAAGACCCATAGTGCCGTTCAAAACGACACTATTTCAGGCTTCTCTTTTTTTTCTTTCTTTCTAATGAAGAGTGTATGAAACGATGTCGTTTTTCCCAAAACGCGTCATTTCATTTAAATGGAAACTGGCGCCAAAACGAGTCAGATTTCAAATCAATCCTTCAATTTATACGCTTTTCAGTTTGGTCCTTGGTTTTGAATTTCTTCAATCAAGACCTTAATTGGCCATCAAACTTCAATATTTATGCAATTAAGCTCATGATTTGACCAAATCAACTCTAAAAAATTTTAATTTGACCCAAAAACTTTAATTACTTCCAATTAAAGCCCAAATTGACTTAAAAATCAATTTTCTTGTAATCAAACCCTCCATAAATTCAATTTAACCTTCAATAAAATTTAATTGAGTCTATAAACATCTAAGTTTGTACTTTTCTTTCTTAAATCAAATTTTCTTCATTAACGGTCAATGATATACTGTTAAATTCCAATCTTTGTATTTTTGAACCTCCTCAACCAAATTTTAGCCATTTTCAGGGCGCTTCGGCATCCTCTTCTCATTGCTATTATTTTTTGGATTTTTTTATTTTTTAGTTCGAATATTTTTTTTGATTTTTTGAAAGAGAAAAAGTGAATTTAGGGAATAACCCAAAAATAAGTTATGACAATTGCCTATTTTTAGATAGTAAACTTTGTAAAGAAGAAAAAGAAAAGGATAACAGACTCAACATATCAAGAAATGATGAATTGTTTTGAAAATATTTGAAGTGAAGGCTAGAAAACGCACTCAACGAAAAAACAAGAAGGTTGTTTTTTTTTTTGAAATTCAAAGTTTTTTAAAATGATCGAATTGTCATGGGTGACCTACCCAAATGAAAAATGTGAAGTGGTCTCATTGTAATGGGTGACCTACCCACATAAAAAAATAGAGAATGGTCTTATTGTAATGGGTGACCTACCTAGATGGAAATAGAAAAGAGTGGTCTCATTGTAATGGGTGACCTTCCCAGGTGGAATAATGGTCTTATTGTAATGAGTGACCTACCCAAGTGAAAAAAAAGGAAGAGTGGTCTCATTGTAATGGATGACCTACCCAGATGGAAGAATGGTCTCATTGTAATGGGTGACCTACCTAGAAAAAAGGATGAGTGAGGGCTCAAAGGTGCACTTGAAAGGAAGTAGGGTTAGAAAACGCACTACTAAAAGGAAGTGAGGGCTCAAAGGCGCACTCAAAAGGAGGTAGGGTTAGAAAACGCACTACCCAAGAGATAGTGGCTCAAAGGCGCACTTGAACGAAGGTAGGGTTAGAAAACGCACTACCCAAGAGATAAGGGCTCAAAGGTGCACTTTAAAGGAAGTGGGGGCTCAATGGCGCACTAAAAAAGAGGTAGGGTTAAAAAACGCTCTACCCAAAAGTTGATGGTGAAACACAGATCTGACAATTTTTAAAAGCAATACATTATGATCAATATACATGTATACTTACTTGAGAAATATAGGTCCTCTTTTTCTTCATGGAGTCTTTCCTTTTCTTAAAGGTTTGAGTCTTAGATAGCAAACTTGGATGGCCTTTTCGCTCTTGCTTGCTCGAGTCGCATTTTGTGATCTTGACCTTTAGGAAGGGTTTGATATCATCATGCTTTTGTCCTCCAATCTTTATCTCAAGGGTCGCCAATTTTGCCCGATATTTTTCTCAGAAAGGAAATCATTGAGCCAACCCTACCAAGTATTTTTTATTGCCCCCCAGTTTGATCATGCCCCCAAGTATTCAATTTGGGTTTAGGGATAAGTTTATGTGAAGGAAGGTTTGGCAAGGGGTTGTTTTCAAGCAAAATTTTTGGAATTTCAAAGCTATTCCAGACACAGAAATCATTTTAACATCGATTCAAAGCAAACTCCTTCTGAAGAAATTCAAGTGATTCCTATAGAGAGGTTTTCAGAAGTGATGAGAACTTTTTATTTTGCTTTTGGTAAAAAATATTAAGTGACATTTAGTTGGTAAAAAATATTTAAGATTTAATTTGAGGGTTACAGAGAACCAGTCTTCAAAGCATTCATTTTATTTGCATGAATAATGATTTGGTTCACATAAGAAAGCATTGCCTACCAATTCAAATTGCTTGCCTTTGATCAGAAATGGCTTGATTAGGCATGTAATATAGGCTTGGGCTCTTGGTTATAAAGAAAAGGATATTTGTAGGCTCAAAAGGTGTTTCAAGGGATTTCAGGACTAAGGATCACTAGTGCTTGTTTCCTGACCTTTTGTCTTTGGAATGTCTTTTCAAAATGGTCTATGGTGTCCCCCAATGTTGGGCTTGGGCTTTTTCTCTTTGTTTTTTTTTTCATTTGGTTTTGAGCATCATTGTATTCCATGACATTTGTTATCTCTTGGTTGAAACCATTCAAAAATCTTGTTATGGTAACTTCTCCATCTTCTTCTATATTTTCCTTAATCATAGCTACCATCGTTTTTTTTTTTTTTATTGTAATCCTCTATGCTCTTAGAAACTTAATAAGGCTTTAAAACTTATGATATAAGTCCTTATAGTAATGACTAAGGACACTTTTTTTTTTCTTATAACAACCTTCATTTCATCATAAGTCTTAATAGACCCCTTATTATTTCGCCAACTATTTAACACAAGTTAATCCCACCAAATAATTGCATAATTAATAAACTCCATCACAACTAACTTAACTTTTTTATCCTCAAAATAGTTATGGCAATCAAAGATTAACTTACTTTCTTCTCTCACTCTAGGTAAGTTTTTGGATTATTCTTTCATTAGAAAGAATGAGTCTTTATTTTAATACTTCTAAGGTTTTTATCTATACAATCACAATCTCTAAAATCTTATCTAAATGCTCTATCTTTTCAATGGTTTGGCTAAAATATCTAATTATTGTTGAATGATGCTTGATCAAATTCATTCGTATTTTCATCCTTATTCTCAACATCAAACACATCTATGGGTGTAAGAGCATGTCTCTCTTGTTTTTCGGTGTTAGGGACCCTTTAGGATTTTCTATCTTACTAATTAGCAATCATAATATCTCATATATCCATTTGATCCCTCGCATTATCAAACAACACATTCATATGTTACCGTTGCATTGCCTGTAACACAAAGAAAGTGTTTGTCTTCTTCTTCTTAGGGTGATAATTCACCTTTGTAAAAAAAATATTCAAATATGAAAAAAAATGTTAGTAATAGACATCATATACTCCTTTACATGTTTACACCCATAGATGTGTCACGTCACTCGTGTTTCATTCTTAACTTGGCATTTATCGATGTTATTCTCACATCATCTTGCCTTTTTCCAGTCTTAACTACCTTCTTCAATTCTTTAGTGAACTAAACAAAATCAATCAAAATAAATCAGATCGTAGAGTTCAAGCCACCAAATTCAAAACAACAAAGACAAACAAAAAATGAAAAGGAATTTAGGAATAACTCAACAAATCTTAGTTCGATATGGAATTGACTCAAGAAACTCATATTCAATATAGAATAACATAATAGATCTGAATTTCATATGGACTTTTAATTTGATTTTTTTTAAATTTTGACGGATCACAATTTAGTAGATAATTTGTTTTTTTAATTAGATCATAAATTAGAAAAGTAAAGAAAATCTAATTCAAGAAAAAGATAAATTTGCACTAACTATCTTGAACATGCGCACAAGATGAATCTAAACTCTATATGTGTGATTTTGATGCAAGGAATAAGTAAAAAAAAAAGAACAAAATAGAATTTAAAAATAAAAAAAATGATTTTAGAGTCAAACTTTGACATCAACTAAAGCGAACCCGGTGGATAAAACCATATAATCCATAATAAAAAATTGAAATACTTACCTAATTCCTTTAATAAAAACCAAAGGTATATAGTTAGGAAGCCATAACGATAATCTTTTTTATAAGTTCTGAAAAGTTCAACGAAGAACAAAAAGCAAGAGTGCTTACATAATTTTTATTAAAAAAAAAATGTTTTTCACATCTTGATATAAAAGGTATTTATATGTTTGACTTAAATAAAAATAAACCATAATTAACCATGAGCTGAAAATTAAACCCAAATAACTAACTAAATTAAGAATATGGATAAAATAAAATACAAAACTTAAGTCTTGTATAAATAAAAGCCCAACTCGCATATTCTTAATTAACAAATTTTAAACCTTATTAGAAGGCCTTTCAAATGTCTGCTTGTAACAAAATCTTAATTTTATAGAAAATAATGTCTTTAACATCTTCTAGACAAATAATAACCTGATTCAACAATCAAATTAAAGGTACATTACAAAATAATGTATTATTGTTTGAGCGATATTGGACATTATAGTGTGTTAATGGTGGAAAATTATGCAATTTGATTTAAATAATGCCTTTTTTAATGATATTCTTATTCTTTTAGATGCAGTACACATGAATCATTCATCAATTTATGATGATAGTTCTCACCCACTTCATGAAAGCAAACTCTAATATTTTCTTTATGGAATTAAAATGGCTACAAAATATATATTTTGATTTATCATTGATAATATTTTAGTCATATGAAACAATCCTTCAAGAGTTTAATCCCTAATATATAATTTAATTGGTGAATTTTATACATGTGATTTGTGAAACTAAAACTATTTCTTTTAATTATTGAAACAACTTATACATCAAATGGTTTTGTTTTTACCATAAAAACAACATGTTGTTGATTTATTAGAAAACAAATCTAGGATGGACATAAACAAGTCGATCTTAACTCTAGTCTTTGTCTTTACAAATCTCTTTTTTTTTTTTTCAAATATATGTCCACAAAGTTCAAGCAAGTATAGGAGCTTTTGAATAGTTGACATTGGCCTAATATATATATATATATATATATATATAGTGAATACTTATACATTCACAACATGGGATCATTAGATAATAATGAAGAAAATACCTTGTTAAGTCATAGTTTATGACAGGATATGGCTTGAATATTAAACTTTTTTTAATCCTACAGTCAGGGGCAGAGCCAAAACATAAAATTAAAGGGTTAAAATACTGTGATTTGTACGGAATATTAAGAATTAACTTGAAGGGAGCTGGCTGGAAAAACAATTTCCTTGCAGGAGCCCCTGCCAGCCCCCTGTCTCCGCCCCTGCCTATAGTGAGAGGGGAGGTCTAGGTGATATAAAAACAATGTGACAGATGGACATATCTATGGTCGAGAAGTAGAGTAAAAGGCAAGTGATTCATGACAACATAGAAAGAATAGAGTATGCAATGCATGTAAAACATCTATCACGGATCCATGACAAAGCCAACACATAAAAGAGATAGCAAGACTGCCACTACTTCATTTTTAATTGCGGAGTTTGGAAATGTTGTTGAAATTGTATTTTAAAAAAAATATTTTTTTATGTTTTTAAATCGTTTTAAGGTGTTAATATTAAAAATAATTTTTTAAAAATAAAAAAATTATTTTAATGTATTTCCGAGCAAAAAATACTTTAAACTGCAATTTCTATTATACTCTTAAACACTCTAAATTCTTCAATCGATCAGAGTAACCTTGTCGAAAAAGCTTGTGGTATAGGAGAAGTATAGAAAATTGAGCTCTCTATATGATTCTTTGGCTAGTAGATAACTTAAGAGAAGGTTAGAATCTACAACATATTGATTAATAATATTAAAATATATAAATATTTGTGAAGGAGTTCTAGACATAATTAATATATTGTATGTGGAGAATAAATTGTACTTGATAAATTCGTAATAAGAAGGAGAAAGTAAAATGCAAACACAACAATCAATAGAAAACCATATTATTAAGTTAATATTGTAATCAATTAGTACATACTCACCATACAATTGATAATAAATACGTAACAATTTCTCAAGTTTGTTCCTTATGCAACACACTGCAGGATTATGTAACCAATCATTGCTTATAATCTAAACATAACCCATTTATGATCTATTCCTAATATTGAAATATTTCATTTTGCATAGTTAGTGGGTACGGAATATTAGTGGTAATTGGTGCAAAGTTAGTAGTCACGATGTTCTCCTCTACCTGCACAACAAACTCTCCATTGTTAGACCAAAAAGCTCAAAAAAAGAAAACAATTCTGATAAGAAAGTTAATAATCTTTCATTAACCTTGTCTTGAAGATATTGATTTGCAGCCTTCAATATTCCTTCCTATAAAATTAAATTCACATATAATAATCTCAAGAAAAAAAAGGTTTTAAATCCGTTTTCCCACTACTCTCACACGCAAACACATTTTATATGTAAATAAATTGACTAAATATATAGCAAAAAAGTAATTTTGGAAATTAAGTGCTAAATAGCTATGTTAATACCTATAGTTAATTAGAAAATGGATGACTGAGTACTAACCTTGTTCCTCAGCTGTTGAATCTCTTTAAACATGATGTCCATCTGCATGTGTGCCATTAATTAATTAGTTAAACTTATGACAAATGTAATTATTAAATGCTCGAAGAATAATAAATTTGGCTTAGAAGTATTTACACCTTGGTTGAACGAATTTGATAAATCCAAATTTCAAGATGTTTTTCAAGTTCGATCAATTCATCTAAGGTCATTTCAGCAGCACGCCCTCCAAACATGTACCTGTAATCCAAATTAATTTCAAGATGTTATATCTCTTTCATACAAATATTCTTTTTACATGCTTTTTTTTATTTTTTAACATAAAAAATAATAAAAAAAACATGTTTTTATTGGAGGAAATGACTTCACATATTATTTCATATATACAAGCATATTGCACTGTTTATATATATATATGTAAACAGTGCAATATGGTTGTTTTTATGAGCTCTTTTTTATTATTATTATTATTAGAGGAAATGACCTCACATTTATTTTAGGAGTAGTACCCAATCTATCCTGAGAAAAAGATTCTAGCCTTTTTTATATTCAATTGCATTTGATCTATATATTCTTGAGAAAAAAATTCTAGCTTTTTTTTATTTAACTTTATTTTGGATATATAAAATCAAAACTTGGTCATATGATACACTTCTATATATTAGTTTTGATGGTGAAATCTCACTAAAGGATATATTACAAGTATAACAACTTTTAAAAGATAAATGGGATGTATTTAAACATATAAAATGGATATGTGAGGCAATTTTTCTTTTATTATTATATATTATAAATATACTGATCTTTTACATCTATTCTAAGAACTATGACATATAACTTTTTTTTCACTGTAAATGTATCGACATGATGTGTGAGTGTTTGATTTTACATTATAATTTATTTATTTTTAATTTTTATTAAATTATTTTTTGTTTGAAAAAATATTAAATTGATATTTTTTAGATATTTTTATATGATTTTAATATACAAATGTAAAAAGTTTAAAAATATATATAAATTTTTTTATGCATTTTAAATTGAAATTCATTTTTAAAAGTATTTGCACCATAAAATCAAGCGCATGATTCTATATGCTTTCAATGCAGCTAATTCATGTTAAGTACAAGTCACTTCAATAATCCATTATACAAGCAGAACTATAAATATAATTGATACAAACCTCAGTCCTTTTTGCAATATTTCAATCTCTTGCTTCAACATGTTGATCTCTTCCTTCACATCCTGATTATAGATTATTTTCCCATTAATGAAAATATATTTAGAAAAATATAAAGTCAAATCGTAGAATTTTTATAACTTATGGAGCGTTCAAAGATGGAAAAACATATAATTAACATGCAAATTGGTTTCCAATTATTTGGTGAAAATTAAAACAACAACTAAAAGATTAACAAGAAAAGAAAATAGAAGAGAAAAAGCTCCAAATTAAAATGTTATAGAAAATAATAAAATTGTCTTAATATAAAAAAAATATTAAAAATATTTTGGATATAAAAGAGAATTTTTGTAACCGATGCCATAACCTATTTCTGGGTGATTCTCCAAATTCACCCTTTTTTCATTCCAAAATAAAAATAAATAAAATAAAATATGAATAGCAAGAAAACTCGCATTTTGACCAAAGCAAGCTAGCAGGATGTCAAATGAAAAAAATCAAACTGTAATTTTGGATGGAATTAGGAGCCTAATTGTGCCCTATTTTACCCAAAACTAAAGAGACAATATAGATTCAATGTCAAATTAAATCATTATTAAATGAATCTACATAAAAATTAAGCTTATAGACATAATTAGATTTTTAATAGGTTAATTTGATTTAATCATGGGCCAAATTAAATTTTAATTATATTTAAGAAATAATTTGGGTCGAATTGAAGGATTTAATTAGGTGCAAGGACGTAATTATACTTTAAATAAGTCAAATTAATTTTTTAGGTGCTTAATTGGTGAAATATTAAGTTTGGGAGCCCAATTTAGGCTTAATTGAGAAGATCGGAATATTAGGAGATCAGATTTAATTTTTACCAAGTCAATTAGTTCAAATCAGGGGTAAAATCGCAAGAACATTAAAGTTTTAGGGTCAATTAAGGACTAAATTGAAGATATTTATAGCCAATGATCATTTTGCAAAAGGCGTTGAATTTTGAGGATTCAATTAATTGAAATCAGGAGTGAAATTGAAGAAAATTAAAAGTTTAATAGTCAATTAAGGATTAAATTGCACAAATCAAAGAACATGGACCACAATAAAAAAAAATACGCTAAATTTAGGGCTAATATTGAAGTTCAGTAGGGGAAAAATTGCTTGAAATTAAAAGTTCAGAGTCAATTAAGGGTGCAATTGAAAGAAATTAAAAGATGGAGGACCAAATTAAACTATGGTTAAATCCCTAAATTAAAACCTATGAGTCAAAATGACACAGTTTTATTTAAATAAAATAGCATGTTTTGACTAAAACGACACCAATTTGACCAGTAAAAAAAAAGGACCAGATGATGCATCGTCTAGTGACTTGTTCATCATCTTCTTCAGTTAAGTCAGGAAAAGCTGCTCGAGTGATCTCCTTTTTAAAGCATTCAATGCTTTATCTCTCCATCAAATTGGGTAAAACTTGATGCAAATGATGGTCTGACATCTGACTACACCCTAGTGTGGTCCATTTTAGCTGATTGACACTACAATGGTTACGACACTACTGTAAAGTAGCCAACCCGACCAACCCCCTTCTCCAGTAATTTTGTCAAGCCATTATGGTTACTTTGAGCCAACAGTTGGGTTCCTTCTAGGTCGAATCAAGGGTCAAGATTTGACACCATTAAAGATAAAATATCCCCCTTTCACTCCTTATAAATCGGGTCCAAAGCTAACAAAAAAAAACCAGTCTTAATTCCCCCAGTATTTTATCTGCCATTATCGTTTTCTTTCTTCTGCTACATTGTCATGACTTTGACTCCTTCAGCCACCACTACCTCATCAACAACGTGATCGTTAGTGGCCCAACACCCTTGCCACTCCATTAGCTCACCGGCAATAGGAGTAGCCATTGTGAGCTCCTTGATTTTCCCCTACATAATAACTTCTGGAATCTTTTTCTTTCTAGACTAGCAATGACCCCTGCACCTTCGACCTCTAGTCATCGGCAGTAGCAATAGCTCCAACCACACTGACTGCTTCTTTTTGTTCTTCTAGCAGCCAACACTGCCTACTGGTACCTCCACCAATGCCTCCTTAATCGCTAGCAGAACCTTCTCCTCACAGCTGACGCCTCCATGCTAGGTAACTTTCCCCCCTTCTCCTCCTTTTTCTTTCCTCCAGCCATCATCACCTTGCATACAGAACAAAAATTTGTTTTGCATGCATGCAGGGTGCAAAATAATTATCCCCTGAGTTGGGTTAGACCCATGTTAGGTAGGGTGTATTAGAAGTGATTCATCTTCTTCTTGCACAACCAGTCCTTTACCCGAACTCTCGCAGACTATAGGTTTCCTAGTAACTATAGTATTAGGTGGTGACTCTTGAACCTTATAATCATAAGTTGATGAATAAATCCAAAACTCCTTTCTTTTCCCAACATAATACCTCTCAGGAGGCAAATAACATGTTGTTTGACGTCGCCCCGCGAGAATTGATATCATGAAAGCTTTGCTAGGTGTACTGGAAGCAAATAGTTAAGGAGAAAGATTGGGGTGGTCTTAGTGTGGGCTCTCTGATTGAAAAAAAAGGCATGCTTTTCAAATGGCTTTGGAAACTAGGAGAACCACATACATAAGGCTCTCTTGTGTATTTAAATAAGAAGTATAAGCCTACCTTTATTAATGGCCTTCCTATCTTTGATTGTTCTTTATTAGAGACATGGGCAGGCATCTCTTCAATTGTTAATTCTTCTGACCCTATTTGAAATTCCTTATGAAAAAACTATTACTTCAAACTAGGAGATGGGATAATAATTCTATTTTGGTTAGATTGCTAGTTAGCTGAGACACATCTAAAATTCTTATTCCCTCAGCCTTTTGCTTTGTCTTGAGATCTAAGAACAAGTTGTTGATTTATGTGTTATGGATAGTAACACTATTGCTTAGCAGTACACATGAAAAAGAAGATTACAACAAATAAAAATAAATCTAGTTAGTGATATTTTTTTAATAAGAAAAACAATTTATGCCTATTTTTTTACAACAGGACGATGAGAATCTTTTGACTACAACTAAAACAATCAAAATTCCAACCCCTACCATTGCTTTCTCCTGATCACCAACCCAATAGTTTCAAAGACTTTAAAATTCCAGCATCTATTTTATAAATTTGTAGAGGCCAAAGATTAAGAGAATGGAGGTTGAAACAGCTTGACCAAAACGAGGCATAATAAGAGAAACATATTTTTAGGTGGAGAAGCAACCATACTTATTTGATCAAATAAGAAAATCACAGGTAAGATCATACCATCCACTATAACACTTCAGATGATCAAACCTTTTATAATCTCAAATCCATGCCATAAGCTCCTTCATTTTATTTACTCTTTATTTTGCAAGGGACTTAGCCATGAAGTTTGCTTCTCAAAAGTTTACTTCTTAAAGGGTATGATAGAAAGAAACATTACCCAAAACAGAAGCAAACCGAGAAGCTTGAATAAATAAATCATGGAATTTGATATGCTAGTTTTTTTTATTTTAGGAGGACGACACTCACGACTAAAAGGAAATCTTCAGAGCTCAAATCCAATACCAATTAGAAGCTCGGTCTAGAATAAGGTTTATTCATCCAATTTACCATGGAAGAAAAGTAAAATTCCATTAAGAAATTTTTCCCAATAAAATCATTCATTGAAGAAGACAATTTTATAGCTTTTACAATCATAAACAATTCAACTTGATTAGAGTCTTTATTACCCTTTGAATAAGAGAAGACACTTATTACAACTCCAAAATGGTCTCTTAATACCCCTCTAATACCTGTAGACTCATGTTTACCCTTAGAAAAGCCATCAATATTCCATTTTTGGGAGTTATTATCGGGAGGAACCCAATATAAATAGGGTCTATTACTCTTGACATTTTTCCAACAAACCAATCCCCCAGCCGAGGTTAATAAATCTATTACAGAATATGAAAATCTAAATAAATAATTTTGACCAAACACATAATCTTATTAAGATTAATATAAAAAAAAATTGTATCATAATCAGGTACTCTGTTATTGAACACCTTATCATTTTATAGAATCTACAGAGACCATGAAATATCAAAGAATATCATGATCCATACCTTCCTTTAAAACGTTCCATAAACTAAATCAACACACTAATTAAAAAGAGATGACATGTCTTTTGGGCAACACTAGGACACCCCTTACCAATCTGTAAACCTGGACCAGACCCTCTAATATTTATAGCAGTGTAAAAGAGCATGATCTATGGTTTCCTCACAAAGTATACATAATGGACAATTAGCCTCATTAGAATAAAGAATGCTTCTTTTAACCAAAATTCTCCTTGTGTTAATTTTGCCAAGAATGGCCATCCAAAAGAAGACTTCAACCTTAGGAGGAACTAGCCCCTTCCAAAACCTAATAAAAAGTTATAGTTATTTGCAATACCTTGTAGGGCATGTAAGAAACTTAGAGATTTAACTGAATATTCACCATTGTTGTTATGTTTTCAAATTAGTCTATCATTTGTTTCTTCTTTCAAAAACACTAGTGGCAGTTTCTTATAAAAGGTCCTCATTCAGCTTTAGAGGAGGTTTTTCTATTGCCTCATAATTCTGACATGAAAGTTTGGAGGAATGAACCAAAAGATTGTTGTTCAATGAAATTAGGAAGTACAATCATATGGAAGGGTATGTCCCATCAAAAATTGATATTTTTCTTTGAGTATTAGCTCAAAACAAACTATGTAAAAAAGATTTCTTGCAAATAGAAATTTAATTGGCCATGAGAGTGCAATTTGTTCTTTTTGTATTGTTGAAACAAATTTGATTGGTCATCTTTTTCTACATTGCATATATATTTGGATTTTGTGGAACAAACTGAAGTTTTTGAACTAGTTAGGTATTCAATGGCGTATGCCAGAAAGTACTTGTCAGATGTTAACTAGTGGAGTGGTATTGTGAAAGAAAAAAATTCAAAGTTGAGCAATTACTTTTACATGTTATGGAATATTTAGGGGTATTTGACTAGAAAGAAATAAGATAGTATTTAATGATCAATTGTCAGATTAGGATTCAATATTTGAATTAATTCTTTACTCTCTTGCTCTTTGATTAAAGACTTTTAAAGCTAACTTTATATATATAAGTTTCGATCTTTTTAAAGGTTTAGAGATAATTTTAAAATAGACCTACATGTAGAACTGATTTGTTTAGAACATTCTTATTTGTTTTGCTTTATTCTTTTTAATTTCTATGTAACCTAGACAATTTTTCATTTATTTTCTAGTTTGTCATCCCCTTAATGCTCTTAAATCCTAATAATATTTCTTTGATTACTATAAAAAAAATTAGACAATGACTACGACATTAATAATGGTGGGGCATTATAGCTATCATTGCTTTGAATCACTATTATGAACATCATAACACCAAATAATGATATTAGGGTTCTCCAAATTCATTAAATGAGTAACTATTATGAATGATATTTAAAACCATGATCCAATTAGTTGATGTACTATCAATTGAATCCACTGATCATCACCCCTACATCATCCACACTTGTATAGTTCATATTAGAGGTATTTAGACAACTTGACTCGACTATTCTTTTCCAATTTCCATGCATACAACCTGTAACAGTGTCAAATGTGTACGAGGTGTACACTTCAGGAAGCTGTCCAAAACAGTGCCTAAGGGTGCTAGTAGCCATGCCAATAGTGGGATAAATCGGCAACGCAGATTTGTGTAGTTGTAGGTTCGTTAAAGGAAAATCAGCAGCACAGATTGTTGAAAAAAAGGGCTGGACGATGGAATGTCCAGGCCAGGCGGGAAAACTCGTCAGGGGGATAGGCTCGAGAACAGGGGCTGTTACGAAATTCAGCAGCAAAGACATTGGCAACCTGCACGTAGATGCGGATTCAACAGCGCAGACAGTGGCAGTCTACACGCAAATGCGAATTTGGCAGCACACAACAGCTTGTGCAAGTCATGAGTTTGACTTGGCATGATCTGAAACGACATTGGTAGTCTGCACGCAGATGCGAATTCGGCAGCGCACAGTAGCTTGTGCAAGTCATGGGTTCGACTTGGCACAATCTGAAACTTGAACGAAGAACTGTCTAAGGCATGCGAGTGACTCAACAGCTGACCCGGCAAGAACTGGCAGTTAGGGCTGCCAGGTGGGGATGCATAACGTGGGTTAGTGGCAGTTATGGACTTCCTAGATCATGGGATCATGGGGCAAAACATGGGACCTGATCAGAGGATTGCTCTACAAGCTGCTGAGATCATGCGATCATGAGATCATGGGAGAGTAATGTCCACTACATGCTGGAAAATAGGCCATTAAGATCATGGAGATCATGGGGGAGAAAGTGCCTCACTATTTCTTGAAAAATAGGATCATGAATGTGACTTTCAGCTCACATACTTGGCTATAAATAGTTGTTGCAGCTCTTGGTTGTAGATAAGATGCATAGAGAGGAAATAACGTGTGTAAGCATGGCTGAGTAGCATGTGATTTCTGTGCATAGCACACACACTCATTGTGTAATCCATTGTTGACGAGATAAATAAAGGTTAAGAGTCCTTCTTGTATTCTCAGTGTGCTTTGCTTTGTGTTGTGCAATCTACTTATATATTCCGCTTGTCTTTTAACTTGGGAAAGTGGAGAAACCTCTCAGGTGAGGAAAATACTTAGTTACTAGGTAAACACGAGTGGCATTGACAAGGAAATGCTGAGTCTAGTGGGGGGACTAAACTGCCGTACAGGTTTATTCGCGGAGCGAAAAATTACCCCATGACACAACCCCTTCCACTCACTAATCTTGCTTAGAGTTTGCCATAAAGTCTAAGCATGGATTTATTTTCATCTAATAAAGTCAGGAATCAAAACCGAGACATGGATCTAAGTAACTCAACTCGAGCTAGATCTCGACAACATGGCTTAACCTAAATAACATATCAAAAAAGAGGTTCAAAAGTGTAAATCAGGATGTTTGGTCGTCAAGCTACGATGAGAATGGGAATATCTTCATCACCAACATTGCGCATAAATTACAAGGGTATGTTTCTGTAAGTATGCTTTTACGACCATTAGAACCAGCATCTGATGCTGTGGAAGCTTTTGAATAAGAATACGAAGATTATGTTTGTCTATTTGTTATCTACTTTTGCATGCATTCAATATAGTTATTTATCTGTATAATTAAGAGAGAGTTAATTAGATTACATACCATATCAGGCTGGGTCTCAATGGCAGCTGGTTCAGGTTGGGTCCCTCGGCTGGACTTCATGTACCTCTCAATAAGCCCTTGCATGGTTCTTAAACAATAAAGAAAGAGAAAAAGTAACTCTCAAGAGATGTGTAAAAACTATAAGAAAAGCTTATGAAGAGTAAATTATATCATATCTAACGCGTCACTCATGAGGAAAAATGTCCATAATTTCATGTAAGGTTACATGCATGCATAAATCGACACATGTTTTTCGTTCGTGCAAGTAAATTTATGAGTGTGACCACACATGTATATGCATGCAATATTGTTTATGTGAATGGAAAGGGAGAGGGAGGGGAGAGAGAGGAAGAGAGAGACCCTTTGGTGGCTAGTTCATAGAGCTTTCCATGGGCGGAGAAAATGAAAACTCCAATTTCAGCATCACACAGCACAGAGAGCTCCTTAGCCTTCTTAAGGAGACCAGATCGGCGCTTGCAGAAGGTAACCTGCCTGTGCACAGAGTTCTCAATACGTTTCATCTGAACCTTTCCGCGAGCCATTCTTGATCTTCTTTTCTGATTTTTTTTTTTTTAATTATTGGATGTTTTTCGAAAGCTTCCAAACAGACAACCGTACACTAGTTTGGACTAGCTTAAGGTTGCTGCAATCCTCCCTTCTCTCAAGGAGTTGTCGTCCTACAATTGCTTCTCTAGTATGGCCGCTTCAAAACTTATATATTCTCAAAAGAGAATGGGAATCCATGTCGTGCAGCTGCCTTTATTCTTCACTAAGTTATTTATTCAGGGTGTTTTAGGGTCCTGTCGAATCATGTTTTT
>Ga0325411_1000289_pt1 | contig 51135 bp, 18 predicted proteins | sample PopdelMetagenome_13_FD_206181 | JGI IMG/M metagenome (GOLD analysis project Ga0325411, IMG submission 206181) | Populus deltoides microbial communities from Bellville, Georgia, United States - Xylem-PdIQD-R4 | ecosystem: Host-associated > Plants > Phyllosphere > Stem > Wood/Secondary xylem... | reverse complement strand
GCCATGCATACCCTCTCCACCTTCTACCCCCAAATCCAATGGGAAGAAATTTAGCATTCTATACATTGTAATCATTATATTGATTGTGCTGCTAATGCTAGCAGCCATTGCTTTTGCTTTCCTTCTATTTTCCCGAAAAAAATGTAAAAGTCGAATACAGAGGACAGCATCATCACCAGAGGAGAACTCCAACAAAATGGTGGCTTCTTATTATAGAGATGTACATCGTGAATTGTCAGAGACTAGTTCTCATGCAAAGAAGGCTGATCATGGAAAATTGACATTCCTGAAGGATGACATTGAGAAGTTTGATTTGCAAGACTTGCTTACAGCCTCAGCAGAAGTTTTGGGGAGTGGGACATTTGGATCTTCATATAAGGCAGTTGTCGTTGGACAGCCTGTGGTTGTTAAGAGGTATCGGCTTATGAGCAATGTGGGGAGAGAAGAGTTCCATGAGCACATGAGAAGGTTAGGGAGGTTGAAACATCCCAACTTGCTGCCTCTTGCGGCATATTACAATAGGAGGGATGAGAAGCTTTTGGTTACAGAGTTCGCTGAGAATGGTAGCCTGGCTAGTCACCTTCATGGTAAGTTCATGATGCATCAACTGTACTTTTTCTGAAATCGTCAAGTATTTGTGTTCTTACAGCCATTCTGCCTGTCTTCTACAGGAAATCATTCACCGGAAGAAGATGGACTTCATTGGCACATCCGCTTGAAAATCGTCAAAGGAGTAGCCAGGGGTTTGGCTTTTCTCTACAATGAGCTTCCTATAATTGCTCCTCATGGACACCTAAAATCTTCCAACGTGCTCCTAGACGATTCGTTCGAGCCTCTCTTGACAGATTATGCTCTAAGACCCGTGGTCAACCCTGAACATGCCCACATGTTCATGATGGCTTACAAGTCACCTGAGTATGCACAACAAAGCCGGACATCAAACAAGACAGATATATGGAGTTTTGGCATTTTAATACTGGAGATGTTAACTGGCAAGTTCCCTGAGAACTATCTAACACCATGTTATAACAGTGATGCAGACTTAGCAACTTGGGTTAATAACATGGTGAAGGAAAAGCGAACAAGTGAAGTGTTTGATAAGGAAATAGTGGGAACAAAATATAGCAAAGGAGAAATGATAAAGCTTTTGAAGATTGGATTAAGTTGCTGTGAAGAGGATGTAGAGAGAAGGTTGGACATTAAGGAAGTTGTCGAGAAGATTGATGTACTGAAAGAAGGAGACGAAGATGAAGAACTTTACGGGAGTGAAGGGAATGCATATAGTGTTAGAGGGAATGACCAGGAAGGATATTCCTTCACAGTGGATCGATGATTGTCGGAGGAGCATGAAGTAAAAGGCATAAAGAACAATATCACGAGGGATGACAGGTTTCTTGACTCCCACACAGTGAAGAAGAACATGAAGAGTGGAGTGATCTGTTATGAGGGTTAGCTTTCTCTGTTAACTGTAGAAAATGTTGTAAAGCAACAATGGGGGTTAATTAGCTGATAGAATTTAAATTTTATGTTTTTGGGTTTTAGAGGGAAAGAGGAAAAAAGGAAACCTGTAAGAATATTTTTTCTTCTTCCATTCAAATCATTTTGGTCATCATTTGTGTTATCTCCCCCGCATGAAAAGTAATACTAATAGGTGGTACGCCTGACTCATAGCATCACAGTAAACTTGTTATTCTTCACTCCTGACTACGGCAGAATTTTGTAAACTTGGCATTCATTTGACAGAGCAATTTATTTCCAGCTGCTAGAATTCACACGCAAGTCCTCGTCCTACCATATATTTTCTGTCTCTTTTCTCGGTAAGTTTATGATGCATTTGAATTCTCCCTGCAGTGTATGCTCCTGTCATAAGGCATCATAGGCTCAAGCTTTGCTATCATTCTTAAAACTCAAACTAGAGTCGTAGGTAGTATTTTTCCACAGGGAAGTCTTCCAATGACATGCTGTTAAGGTTTTCTTGCCCTTGAAGGCTTGATCAAATGGATAGTTAATGTTGCAATCTTTATCACCAGATATCCCTCAAAAGGAATTAAAAAAAAAAAAAAAGATTTCTTCATGAAGATTAAAAAGTCACAATTGTATTTACTGAGAACTTTATGCTTTCAGACTGATCATTACATTTGGAACAAGAATCAGCACATTTAATTAAATTACAGAGATCACCTTGACCAGCAGTGCGTATCTAGTTGAAGGTGGAAATATATACACTTGATGATAATTCATGTGGGTGAAAAATGACATTAATTAACAAAAACTAAAGGGTGGGGTAAATTAACTTTCACCCGCATTCATTGCGGATTACAATTTGTTATTTTTTTTTTTGTTTTTTTATTGATTTTATTTTTAAATATTAGATAATTAAAATTTTAGCTTTATATATTTTTTTATTTTTATAAGATTAACATGGTTTAAAAATTTTCCAAAATAACTCAAATTGCTTCTATATAAGGGTTTTATAAGGTATCTTTTTAATTAAACTTAAATTTTTTTACTGTTTATTTTTTTTAATTTTTTTACTGTCTATTTTTTTTCTCATAATTAAAAAAAATAGTTTAAGATAAAAGTTATGTTATTAAACTTTATAAAGTTCGTAAACATGTTCACAAGTTTGGTTGGTTGACCTGATTCGTGAGTTTGATAAGTTAAACTTTTTTTTTCAATTTTAGTTTATTTTATCCTTAGATATTAAGTTAATTAAGAATTCAATTTCATAATTGATTTTATTTTGCTTTCTATGAGGTTATCATGATTTAAAAAAAATCTCAGTATTGGATTGGTGTTTAATTTTATTATCATATAATTAAATAAAAAATAGTTTTAAAAAATAAATTATAATCCCATTGGGCCACTAGAGTTCATAACCCTGTTTACAGGTTTGGAGAGTTTACTTGCTGTCCGGATATGCCTTTTTTCTTTTAATTGTTCTAAATTTATTTATTTTTTCAATTTCTTCCATTATTATTGGAGTTGGTGTTTAATTTTGTGATTGTTTATTGTTATCATATAATTAAATAAAAAATAATTTTTAAAAAATAAATTATAATCTCGCTAGAGTCTATAACCCGGTTTGCAGGTTTAGAGAGTTTACTCACTATCCAAATATGCCTTTTTTTCTTTAATTATTCTAAATTTATTTATTTTTTTAATTTCTTCCTTTAATATTGGACTGGTTGAGAAATAGACCAAATGATTTATTCTTGTTTGTTTTTTATAGTGTTATCATTGTCTTAAATAGGTGTTTATTTTAGATTGGTGCTTAATTTTACAAGCATCTATTTTTATCACATAATTAATTAAAAATTATTGATTAAAATATTTATTTATTAAACTCAGTAGAGTTCATGACCCCGGTCGTAGAGGGACCATGATCAATCTAATTTGTCAATGTCCCAATAATTTTTTTTTTAATTGTCATCTTGAAGTTTGTTTTTTTAAAAAATCTAAATCATGTTTTTACTAGTTATCAAGATTGCATTTGGATCCTTGAAATTAATTGATTTAATTCGATTAGCTCCCATACGATTTAATTAGTAATTTGAGCTAGGTAAAGAATTGAGTTGGGAATTTAAAAATTCATCCATTTAATCAAGTTTAATAATATTATCAAAAAAAAATTATATTTTTAATATTTTTCACATTTAAATAAAAATTAATTCTACCGCAACAATATAGAATGTGCAATGAATGAATGAACAAGTTACAAGCTAATTTATTAAGCACCTAGTAGTCAAGCGGTAAAGGAGTGAATGAGGGTGTGGATCTTGTATTGATGAACTCTCTTTGGTGGTTTAATTATTGGAAGTGACTGATCACTGGTGCTGTATAGTTCATTATATTCTGTGTATTTAAAAAAAAATTATAATGTAATAAAAAAAAATATTACAAATGTATCACTAAATTTTATTATAATGTGTTGACTCATTGCATTATATAAGTATTGCATTAAGAAAAGAGTAAGTTATGTAGTGAACCGTTACATTTGTGTTATTGTTCATGCATCTAATCGCAAAATATTCTTCATCAAAAGGACTAAATTTTATTTTTATAAAATACAAGAAGAGCCAATTTATAAATAGAAATAAAACATGGGGACTACAATAATTTTTTCAAAGATTACTAGGACTAAAATGAAACTATCAAAATCTCCGTTGTATCACTAAGAGTTTTGTTTGATGAAACATCTCATTATGTTTCATTACATCTTTTATCATATTATATATATTTTATTAGATTACATTACATTACATCATATCACATTTTTTGAATTTTTTTATTGAAAATAAAAACAAAATTAATATATATATATATATATTGGCAATATTAAAGAAAAAACACCCCCAAATAAGAAAATTAAGGGAAATTGGCAAAACATGAAATTTCGAGCCTGATTTTAGATTTTTCATGTAGCAGATGATGGTTCTCAATAGAACTGGCCTAGGAATCTCTTATAAAAACTTGAATATAATTCAATAATCATGTAAACAATGGTATAGAGTCCATCAGTGAACAAAGTATACCGAAGACCATCCTTTATTTAGTAACATCGTGTGTCCATTGAAATGGCACAGCTTCATCAATGGCCCTCGATCTCTAAATATAGGCAAGCTTCTAAACAGGGACTGAGAATACGAGGGGTGTCATTTCTGCTGGAAACACACTGAGGCTTGCATCCAATTGGCATTTCCCTTCAGACAGCACTTAAAACTCCTCTTCGACCAGAAAGCATCAGAGCACATCCAGGGTGATAGAAGAGAGGTTTCAAGGCCTCTTAGGCGGTCTTTTCTTGATGACAATTACAGTCCTTTGAATTCTTTTCTGTGTTGAGAAGATACAAGACAGCAAATGTGGCTCTCGAAGGGACACGGTACCAAGAAAGGAGGAGAAGGAAATGGGCTGGTGGCAGTTGCTGTAGATAAAGACAAGGGGAGCCAAAATGCATTGAAATGGACTGTGGAAAATCTTCTCTCCAAAGGCCAAAATCTTATTCTAATCCATGTTTTTAACAAATCATCATCATCATCATCATTTGTTACAAGTAATTTATCATTCTCTCTCTGATTCGTTATTTAGAATCATGACAGATTAATGATGTTACGACCGACCTATGTGCCCCAGAATTGAAAAAGGGTTGCTCAACTTACATTCAATGCCTTGCAGCTCCTTTGATCTCTCAAGTGGTTTTTCAAGTTCTAGGTTTCATGTTCTAATCTTCTTTCTCTTCCACATGTAATTTGCATTGTTTCACGACCAGGCCATGGATCGCCTGGTGATTATTCTTCACCAGGGAAGCAGCAGCTTGAGAAGATGGCAAAGGATCTCTTCCTTACATTTCGATGCTATTGTACTCGCAAAGATGTAAGTTTCTGAGCCTGCCATTGTTATTCCTCCTTTCCACAATATAAATATGCACCGTTAGGCATGTCTAGAACAAGAATAAAAGAAGTTAAAATCTATACGAATCTCTCTTATAAGCATAAAAAATGATGGAAGAAAACCATCATTTTTCAATTTCTCGTGCCTTTATGCAGATAGATGTGCAAATGTACCTTGTTTTCTCCTTTCCATTCCAACATACAGATTTTATTATTTTTTTTGTATCAGGTACATTGCCTTGATGTTGCACTTGAAAGCACAGATATAGCAAAAGCAATAACAGAATATGTTTCCCATGCAGCAATCGAGACTTTGGTTCTCGGAACCCCATCACGGAGTGGATTTATGAGGTATTTTTGCAGTCCCTAGCCCCCTCCTGACTTGGCAACTCTACCTGCACACACCCCGCCAGAATTTAAATTCAGGTTACCTTCATTCTGTGTAAAAACAGGAAGAACAGACTATTTCCAACAAAAGGAACTCAGTTTTACTTGAAGAGTACACCTTCTGGTGTGGTTCGGGTGTGTTTCAAAATGCATTTGGATTGATGCTGTTTTAGGTCCTCTTTTATGGTTTCGAGACCCTCACATCAAAAACTTTGAAAAGCGTTCAAAACAGCATCAGTTTTGGTGCTATTTCAGATGAAAAGCACTTTGTTCTCACATAGGTCAACTTTCAGAATACTAGCAGAATTTTATATATTCTCCTCAACTCTGAACCTTGATTGGCAATATCTGATAAGCAAATCATTGAACAGTCAGGATAAATCACATACAGATGGAAACATAATCAACAATAACAATCACGAGAGATGAAAATTGAGAATTGAATTCCATTTTTTGCTGATGTATTTGTGCATTGAGCGACCAGACTCATTTAACTCCATTGGTTTTGTTATACAGAAAATTCAAGGCAGATGTACCAAGCACTGTGTCAAGAGGGGCACCTGATTTCTGTACTGTGTATGTTGTATCAAAAGGAAAGGTCTCTACAATGAGAAATGCTTCTCGTCCTGCCCCATTCGCCTCCCCACTTCTAGATCAAATACAAAACCAACAGAACCAAAATAGTCCAAGAGTAGATTCTTCTGAAACACTATACAAACATGTTTGGAGCATAGAAGGTTTATTCTCATAATCATATGGTCCTTTTTCCATTTTATTTTGTCTTAATCCTAATCCAAAATCCAATTTGTGGTCTTCTGCTGACAGAGAGAACGATGCCAGTCAAGCCTCGTATCTCAGTTGGTGAAACCTTCAGGTAAGTAAGGAATGCATCAAATCATTTTAGAAGATGAGAGGGGATGGCAGTGAACATGATATAATATAACGTGCATATATAATCAGTAAATAGTTATGGAGTGATAGTCTGGAATGTCTTTGTAATATATTTTCTCTTTTTTTATTGCTAAAGCTTGGCTATGATTTAATTTGTTCAAAGGCTGAACATAATATAATTGTTGGTAACAACAGGTCACCATTTGGAAGAGGAGGACAGGGTCATAGTGTAAAATCATTTGCAGATCTCATGTCAGAAACTGACATATCATTTGTCAGCTCCAGCAGGCCAAGCACTGACCGCATGTCTTCTGTAACCTATGATTTCATGGATTCTGGAGCAACCCCTCGGTTTTCAACTAGCTCAGACACTAGCTTTGCATCTATACACTCAGGACCAAAGTTCTTTAGCCCCAATTACCATCAGGGATTTTCATCAATTTCACAAGACAGCGGCAGAACATCTTTTACTGGTTCAACACACAGCCTGGTAAGCAATTAACCGTTTTGACAATAGCATGATTAGGTAAATAAGCTCAACTAACCATCAAACACTGTAAACACTTAAGGAAATAAAGGATGTTTAATAATAGAGTTATTATTTTAACCATTTTTTTCCTATTAACAGGAAAATTAATCTAGTTAGATCATATCCTCAAGTTGTTTGATTCAGGCTACACTGTGAATATTGTCAAGAACATGCAATTTAAGTTTTTCTTCGTTTTTCTCTTGGGTTATACACTGAATTCTGCAAAATAGCTCAGATTATTCGGTCAATTTAGATAGAGTAACATCCTATGATGGCTTGTAGCATAATCTTACATCGATCTTTCCATGATTGGAAAAAGCAATTTTATATTTTGATTTCTTTAGCCTTTCATTTGTTGTTTTAACTTTAAAGTCAATAAGACTGCGCAAAGTGTGATAATAAAGCACAGATGCATGATCTAAATGCTTTCTCCTAATCTGTAATTGAAACATATAGGTTGACATGGAGTCTGAGATGAGGAGGCTAAAACTAGAGTTGAAGCAAACAATGGACTTGTACAACGCAGCATGTAGAGAAGCACTTACAGCAAAACGGAAGGTACAGAGAATTCATGTTTTCTACGTGCACTAGTAAGATTCCCAGTAGGTTCTAAAATGGTATGTATATAGGCAACAGAGCTGAATCGCTGGAGAATAGAAGAAGAACGAAGATTGGAAGAGTCTAGGTTTTCTGAAGAAGCTGCACTGTCGATTATAGAGCAAGAGAGAGCCAGGTGCAGAGAAGCCATAGACGCTGCTGAAGAAGCTGAGAAGAGAGCTGCAATAGAAGCGCAAAGGAGACTCAACATAGAGAAAACCCTCAAAGAAGCTGCAAAAACGAAAAGAGCAAAGGATAATCTATCTTATCATGGTATCAGATACAGGAGATACAGTATTGAGGAGATTGAAGTAGCAACACAATACTTTTCGGAATCAAAGAAGATTGGGGAAGGAGGTTATGGCCCAGTTTACAACTGTTATCTTGATCATACACCAGTTGCAGTCAAGGTTTTACGTCCTGATGCAGCCCAAGGAAGGTCTCAATTTCAAAGAGAGGTGAGAAACAAAGAAAACTGGTTAATAATGCGATTGAAAATGCTTTTCCAAAGTGCTTTTTGTCTAAAAGGTACCAGATTGATGATTTTTAGGTGCTTTTGAATGATTTTGACTTTGACATATCAAAACCATTAAAAAGCACCAGTAAATGCATCAAATGGATGTTTTCTCAACCAAAACCTTATTGAAAATCACCTGATCTGCAGTGCCTTGAGTGTTCTAAATTGAAAGAGAAAAACAACAATGAGCATAACATTTTCAAAGCATATGAATCGAAGTTATGTAGACAGTTTTTTAAGAGAAGAAAATGAGCATTATGGAATTGAAAATCTAGTCTGTACCTTGCAGGTTGAAGTGCTTAGCTTAATACGGCATCCAAACATGGTACTGCTTCTAGGAGCCTGCCCAGAGTATGGTATTCTAGTCTATGAATACATGGTAAAAGGAAGCTTAGAAGACTGTCTCTTCAAGAGAGGGAATACACCAGCTCTTTCTTGGCAAATCAGGTTCCGAATTGCAGCTGAGATAGCCACAGGTCTGCTCTTTCTCCATCAGACCAAGCCAGAGCCACTGGTTCACCGTGACCTCAAGCCAGGAAACATTTTGATAGACAACAATTACACCAGTAAGATTAGTGATGTTGGATTGGCCAGGCTTGTTCCCACTACTTCTGAGAATGTAACACAATACCACATGACATCAGCTGCTGGAACTTTCTGCTATATTGATCCAGAGTATCAACAAACTGGAATGCTTGGTGTGAAATCTGATGTATATTCCTTAGGGATCTTGCTTCTGCAAGTCATAACAGCCAAGCCACCAATGGGCTTGACTCACATTGTTGAACAAGCAATTGAAAATGAGACGCTCAAAGAAGTTCTAGACTCAGATGTGCCTGATTGGCCAATTGAAGAGACTTTATGTTTTGCAAAGCTTGCACTCCAATGTGCAGAACTGAGACGGAAAGACAGGCCAGATCTTGGCACAGAAGTCTTGCCAGAGCTCAACAGACTGAGAGATTATGCTGAAGAAAAGATGAACTACCTTTTTTTAGCTAAAGCTTTCGGCCCCTCTCCCAACCACAGCCTAGCTTCAATAACTCCTCCCATCAGCCAAATCTCAATAACTCCCACCAACCTTAGCCAAACTTCTGCAACTCCCACCAACCTCAGTCAAGTTTCAATAACTCAGGTTAGTACTGACACAATTCCTTTGCTTATGAACCCACTGAAAGTTAAACTCGGGCAACAATATTAAAGAATGAGGAAGAAAAGGGACTGTTACATGAAATTCCAAGAAAGAAGTATTAAACAAATGCCATTACAAGATTTGACATGATCATTGTTTTGTAGTAGCAAGCATATAAATTCTCCATTTTCCCAACTAAACTGGGGATATTAGATTTTATTCTAAATATTGTTGATAAACATTCTGCAGGAAGCGATGAGCAATACTGTAGTTGGAAATCTAGGAAGCCCGAAGAGCCAATCAAGCAGTTAATGGCAAACAAAAGCAGAAGCAGGTACTGAAAACGATTATGTTATTACATGGAAATTAAAGGTCACCTTAATTATTATTAACTTGTTCAAAAAATCTTACTCTCAGAGCCAACACAAGAAAGCTAAAAGAAGGCCAATGGTAGTTTTCTTGCAGCCACATTTTTACAGAGAATCCATCCAATAAGCAATTTTAGCCCCTGACAGCAGAAACATGAAGTTGGGAATTTTGTGTTGCTTTGGGTTTTCAATGTATATATATATCATGCACATAACTCAAATGCTGTTATTTTACAACTTTTTCAGACAGGTACCTTTTCTGCTATCAGCAAAAGGTTTCAAACCATATATATACCTCGCATAACTCAAATGCTGTAATTTTACTCTACTCTGAAAATCTGGCAAACAATGGGAAAAATCAAAATTCTCACTTACACACATTTATCATAGGACCAGAAGTCCTAAACCATACCAATCCATACATTTTAATGAACTTCATCTTATTTTTTTCCCTTCCAATTCTCCGTCAGAAACCTAGAAAAGAGCAAGAAAACCCCATTTTTCTTTTCCCTCGTTTGTTCTTAACCAAACTGGCCAAGAAAAGATAAAGTGAGCAAGAAACAACACCAGTACTTCTCAGTCTTGCACTCATCAGCTTCTTCTGATACTTGAAATCAAGAAAGGAAACGGATAAAATAAAGGGTCAAGGTGAAGAAGTCGAGTCTAAAAGTGAGACCCAGGTTGAGATTCAGTTTTGTCTCTCTTTCTCTTTTATTATTTATGGAACTTATTGTTACGCGTGTAGGAAAAATTATGTAATTACGCACTCACGAGTGGTTTTATTTATGGAAAAACTGAAAAGTTATATTCTTCTTCTATAGGCCGAAAGTCGAGAAAGAAGAAGCTCATAGCCCTGATGATGTTCAACGTTTGTACTTGGTGCTGGGGCCAGAGTCTGGTGACACACACAACATTCCTCAACATACACATCATAAAACCACTAATCAAAATAGGAGGAAGCTCAGACATGCTCTTAAACCTAATCAAAAAGTGCTTCCAAAAAAAAAAAAACCAGCAGGATCTCTGAAAAGAAACAAAACTACGAATCATAGAGAAAAATCGCAAATCACGAACCGGAGCAGCATCACGCAACCTAAGCCATGGAACATCAGTTGGTTGCGCCAGCAAAGGTCGTCGAAAGAGCCGAAATCCTGAGAAAGAAAGCAGAAAATAACACCACAGAGCTAAATTCAACTCTAAATAAATGAATAAATTCGGGATAATACATGGGAAAACAACTGTCAAATGACAATGGGTGAGAAAAAACAATGGAAACCTGGAACATGATAAAAACCAATGACGGTAAATTGAATTCCAATAGAGCTACACTACTGTGCAGAAGAGAGAAAGCAGGAATGCAAAACCATGTAAAGTAAAGAGATAGATTATCATAGCGACTCCTTCATAGGTTTCCCAATCAGACTCAAATCAAGCTGAAAATTCATACCATTGGAAAATTCATAGGTTTCCCAATCAAATTTGATGCAAAACGTACTCCCATTGGTGGCTTCCATTGAGAGGGAAGGGCAGGGCGGGAAACCAGGCGAAGAGAGGCAGAGTGAAAGGCTGATGCAAAACGAGTTGATGAGTCAAACGCAATAGGACGCAGGCCCAAGAAAAAGAAACAAATAGCCCAAGAATAAAAACAATCATGCTCCCAGCCCAAGGCCCACCAACATCACCCAAACAGATGGGACAAAAGCCAGGCAAGATAACTTGACCGTGAGGCAAAATGTGGATGTAATACTGCTCCTAAGAATGAATAGAGACACGTGTCTTGATGCACAGTAAATTCATCAATCCTTTTATTTTATTTTTTTATAATTATAATTAAAATTAAGAAACTAGTTAAGGTTGTTTTTTGTTGGATAGGACGTATATAGATGATGCATGTATGTTTTGAATGATCCAAGCTGTTTTATTTTATTTTTGATAGTTTGTAATATATATTATATAATATACTAAAAAAAAATTAGTTTTTTTTTGTTTATTATGCACTCTTTCATGTAACATTATACTTTGAAGAATTGTATTTTTTAAAAGTTTTCATTTTAATTTTCAAACTTTTATTTTGTGTGATTTGATCTTTTGAGCTCAAATTAGACCTCGATTGTATTTTTTTTAGAAGAAATGATTGAATTAAAAGATAGGGGATTGAAGTGAAAATCTCAGATAATATAGGGGGCAAATTGAAAATCTTGTTAAAACATTCATTTTAGCCACCCATCTTTTTAGATATTATGTTTTGAATGATCCAAACATGTTTTATTTTATTTTATTTTTATAGTTCGTGGCATATATTATACAATATACAGAGAAGAGATCAGTTTTTTTTTTGTTTATTATGTTCTATTTCATTGTCACAACCCGATTTCATATCCATAACCGGCACATAAAAAAGGTTTCCTTCCAGGGTTTCATACTTATACGAACTCAAACTCACATACAAACTTAACCTTTAAATAACTCATTTAGAGTTCAACGCAACAGTAATAACAAAATTAACTTCATAATATAATTTAATTATCTTAATACAAAAGTTAATATAAATTCATAGTTGTGGAGCATTAACTAAACTTAAAGAAAAAGTACAGATTTCAACCAAAAAAGCAAGTTATGAAGGTCCAACAAAAGTGACTTGCTAACAAGCTATAAGCCTGAAAAAATAAATAATGAGAGGGTGAATTCAATAACTCAATTAGTAGATAACATTCAATATCCATACATGAGGTAATATAACAATGAGGAATATATATACAATTATGACTTTAGGTTCTTATAGGAAGGTTTCTCAAATAGGTCATAACAAAAATATTATATGGTAAAACTCGTCAAAAAATTAAAATGTAATGAGCATGAGGCTCCGTACTGTGAGATGATCAGTCAACATAGGTTGGTGACTCCCCCGATCAACTAGGGTTCAGATACGATGTGCACAAAGACAAACACTACCCTGTTAGTATGGGTATTTTGACTGACATACATAGGTTCATAATCATAATCGACACAAATATATTTATATCTCAATGCTCAACTCATGACATTAAATCAAATGAGGAGTTATCAATTCAGAAGTCAATTCAAAATATATATTAGTTCATATCAAGAATTCAGAATCAACAATTGATCATGTTTTATCGTAACATGAATAATAAGCAAAATATATATTATCAAGAAGCATGATCCAATTCATATTAACAACTCAAATATTTATAATATTTCTCATGCATACGGAAAATTATCCACTCACCTGACTCAGAAGTGAAAAGAAATCAAAAGCAGATACCGGAGGAAATTCTACTGATGTCCCACATGCAGAATATCAAGATTATCTGAAAACAAATGAGAGATATTAAAAAACAACTCAAAAAGAATGTACAACCTATTTAATACACTTAACTAAGGGTCTATTTCTTAGCCATGTATATTTTTGAACTAAACCAATAATTTTTTCCAAAACCCTAGAAATTAAACGATTTTCCTGGAATCTAACTCATAAGAAAACAAATAATAAGAATTAATAATAATTCACTAAATAAACCTCAATTATTCATCAAAACAGTTTGAAAATGCTGATATTATAGCTAGGGACCAATCTAGAATTTTGGCAAAATTTTAAGGGTCAAATTGCAATTTTTCCAAATTGAAGAACCAAAATAAATGTCATAAATTCATAAATATACTGGAATTTTTCTCATAATCCATCCTTAGTTCTGTACAGAATCTCAAATTATGTTCCAGAGACTAATATGAAATTTTAGCAGATTTTTAAGGGTCAAATTGTAATTTTATCAAATTAGAGGACCAAACTGAAAATATCATAATTTCATAACTATACTGGAATTTTATCCATAATTCATCTTTAATTCTGTCCAAAATCTTGAATTGTGCTCCAGGGACCAGTCTGTAATTTTTTTAAAATTTGGAGACTAAACTGAAATCTTCATAATTTGAGGGACTAAACTGAAATTTCATCTTCTTCAACTTCAAACCCAGATTTTTCACAGATCACCTAATGATATATCAAGATTTCTAACTCCAGATCATCCTTTAAACAAATCACAACTCAAGATCATCATCTTTATCTAAAATCTTCCAAAATCAACTACATAACTCATTAACCATAACAATCAATCCATAACATTCAAATCAACCCATCAATCAACCCAAAATAAAATCTTCAAAACCCTAATATTCAACAAAACAAAAATTTAAAACTAAAAGAAAACATATTTATATATATCAAAACCTAAATCTTACCTTTAAACTCATTTTCTCTAAATCTATTCTCCTTCCTTTATCTTTCTTTATTTTTTCTTCTTTTTCTTTCCCTTTCTTTCTCTCCTACTGTCTCTCTCTCTAAAGTTTTAGTTCTCTCTCTCTTTCTTTTTTCTATTTATACTTAACCATTTTTATTTAATTACCAAAATACCCCTTATTCATTTATACTCATTTCTAAGCCTTTAATGCTTTGTTGCCTTTTCCTATTCTCTTTCATTTTCAAAATGTCACTCTCATATAACACTATGAATTGGAATATAGTATTTTTTTTTTTTTTTGTAATTCACTTTGATCTTTGAATTGTTATTTTGTATGATTAGGCCCTTTTGAGTCCAAATTAAATCTCAATTGCTGAAGTACCTTTTGTAGATGCTTTGACTTTAACCGTTTGGTATTGTGGTTGGAAGCGTGTTTTGTTCCAACCACAATTTATAGCTGTTTGGAAAACATTTTGAACACAGATTTTGGAGATGAGTCCCACTAAAAATTGAGTTTGTACCGTTGGTTTTGGTGAAGCAAAAAATTACTGCTTTTCACTTTTCATTGCCTACCTGTTGCCATATGTGCAGGGTGAATTAATTCACTCTCCACAATGTTCACTTCAAGAAGTGAACACTGCCAAGTGGATTAATTCACTCGGCATTGTTCACGTGAACAGTTCTAGGTGAATTAATTCACGAGTCACTGTTCACATGAACAGTGACTCCATAGTTCATTGAACAACGTCCGACCCGAAAAAAATTTATTTATTTTTAATTGTGTTTTACTCAAAAACTAGTATTTAATATTATTCAATAACACTACATAAATTGGAAGGAGATCGCATGATGACGTAGTATTTGCATAATTTGATTGCAATTCCAATTTTGTTTTTGATGATATTTTATCTGATTTTGTTGCACGCTCAAAAAACCATGAAAACTATAGTCCTTATCGAATGAATTTCATACGTGATGAAATTATAGATAAGTTAATAGAACAATAAAAAATATTTGGTATAAAATATTATTTATTTAATGATGTAATAGGGGTAGTTAAATCTACAATATTTAAATTAAAAACCATCAATATTAATATATATTCTTTTTAGTAATTTTATAACCTCAATTTGAAAAGTATGTTTAACCAAACATATTAAACTATTTTTTATTCAGTTTCAATTTAAAGCACAGTTTTAACCAACTACATATAAATATCAAATGAACCTTAACCAAAAATATTTTTTATAAAACAATTTTTTTCAAACCACAACTATAAAGCTACTACAATACCACCGGATACAATGGTTGATCCAACCATCCCTCTTGCAACTTCAGAGTGGGACGTAAGCCTTGTTTCCCTTGTAAAGATATGAAATTTGAATGTATCTGCCTTTAAATCTGGCTTTCAGGGGGGCGAATTTATATGGAACGTGACTTTCACTTCTTTGCTTACTGTGGAGTGCATTTCTTGTTTTACACCATTGAACTGGTGGAATTGCATATAAGGTTGAACTGCCGTGAGTTGATCTCAATTTCTGGTGATTTCCGAGAATTGAAATGTTCTTTGAAGGGATGAAATAAAATACAAATATGATATCAAATAAGTTCAAATAAACATGGATCAATAATAATTAATCCGATTATTGACAATTAGTGTTTAGGGTGACGATGGCATCGGATGCGCAGGTCGCCAGCTCTCTTGTCTGCCATTTTTTTTGTCGCATTTGAGAAATATAATTGAGGACCTTGAACAGGTAGCGAACGCATGACTTCATACTGCAATAAAACTAAATCAGATGACAAATCTCATCGCATTGATTGAAAAAGTCGAATCCTAGAAAGCAACTGGCCGGCCATTAGAATACTTTTTAACTCAAATATATGTTTATATAAAGAAAGACTTTGCAGAAGATTGAACGTAAGGTTAGGAAATGCAATTAAATATATATATGTTTTTTTATAAATCATGTCCTTGACAACTTGCTGCATAAAAAAGAAAGAAAGAAAGACTTGGAAGAAGACTTATAAATTATTATTTTTTAAATAACATTAGACAGAGAGTGGGTACAGTGTAATTTTGTAATTTTTCATGTGAGTTCTTTGTTTCTAGAAAGAGTAATTACGGAAATTCAATGTATTTACCAACGACGGAAAATTGAATTCCAATAGAGCTACTACACCACTGTGCAGAAGAGAGAAAGCAGGAATGCAAAACCATGTAAAGAAAAGAGATAGATTAGCATAGCGACTCAAATCAAGCTGAAAATTCATACCTAAACTCTCATCAATCAAAGTTGATGCAAGATGCACTCCCATTGGTGGCTTCAATTGAGAGGGAAGGGCAGGGCGGGAAACCAGGTGAAGAGAGGCAGAGTAAAGGCAGATGCAAAATGAGTTGATGAGTCAAACGCAATAGGTAGCAGGTCCAAGAATAAAAACAATCATGCTCCCAGCCCAAAGCCCACCAACATCACCCAAACAGATGGATAAAAAGCCAGGCAAGATAAGTTGACTGTGAGGCAAAATGGACTGCTGCTCCAATGAAAGAATAGAGACACGTGTCTTGATGCCCGGTAGATTCACCAATCGTTTTATTATTATTTTTGTTATAAATATAATTAAAATTAAAAAAAAAAACTAGTTAAGGTTGTTTTTTTTGTTGGAAATGATCCAAGCGTGTTTTATTTTATTTTTGATGGTTTGTGGCATATATTATACAATACATCTAAAGAGATTAGTTTTTTTGTTTTTTTACCATACACTCTCTCATATAACACTGCATTTCTTGTTTGTAATTTTCGCTGGTTTTTGAAATTTTATTTTACGTGACTTGCACTTTTAAGCCCTAATGAGATCTTAATTATATATTACTTTAGGAGCGAGGGTTGAATTGAAAGATAAAAAATTGAAGTGAAAATCTTAAATAACATAGGAGGTTGGTTAAAAAATTTATTAAAAAAATCATTTTAATCCCCTATTTTTGTTAGATATATATTAGGTGATCGGTCCCTTAAATTTTAAAGAAATACATTTTAGTACCTAACTTTATTTTTTTATTATGTTAGTTTTCTCGATTGGAGGAAAGAGAGGGAGTTGTCAAATTTCAGCTCGGAGAGAAAAAGTAGTTGTTGAGAAAGACTTTAGTTACCAAAACAATTTCGACCATCAAAAGGTTCTATTTAATGAGGGGGGTTATAATTAGGTGTTTGTTTACTTTAAAAACACCAATAAAAATAGACCTAAACTCGAGAATATTTTTATTTTGAGTGGATTTCGAGTTTTTGGCAATTTTTTGGTGGCCATGAACTGGTTCAAGAAGGTCTATAAGGTGTTTCCTAAATGTTTTTGGTCAGAAATAAGTTGAAAATCAGTTTTTTGATAAAAATAATAAAGAGCCCTGATTTTCCAGCTACCACATTAACTGGATTCTGGGTTGTACAAACAATGCGTTATCTACTAATACAGGTGATGTATAAATTTTTTTTTAAAATGTTTGGGGTAGATAACAAGTTCGCCCACCCTGTTGAATTTTTTTTTAAAAAAATAAAGGTTCATAATTAGGTTTGGCCTTGCAAACCTATATGTGAGTCGTTGCTTTATTGGGCAAGACTTAAAGGCGGCTAGCCTGTTTAGAAGTGTGGATACGGTTGCTTTTCAAAATGTTTTTCACTCGTAAATGTATTAAAATAATATTTTTATTATTTTTAAATAATTATTTTTTACATCAGAACATCAAAATAATTTGAAAACATAAAAAAATATTAATTTGAAGAAAAAAAATAAAAAAAATTTTAATTTTTTTTAAAAGGTTTGGAAACATAAAAATAAACTGGTCACTGTGGTTGGTAATTGTAAATGGTTATCGTCCTTGACCTAGTTTACTACTATAATAATAATAATAAATACAAGAAGATTAAAAAGAAATAGCATTAAAAAAAACAGCCGAAAAGAAAGACAAATAACAAAGAAATAACTTGGTAATTTTGATTACAAGGAGCTAAATAAAAAGCTGTTGCAAAGCCAAATGTAATCCTGTGTGCAATGGAAGAAGCGAACTTTTCAAACCAATAGTAGTGCTCTGGGACAGAAAAAATCGACCCGTAGCGGGCCATTTATCTAGTAATATGGTTAATAATTGAGGGTATAATGGTTAATAAGTACTAACACTACTTTCTTGGATTCATTACACGTGTCAAGAGGATATAGGGAGAGGGAGGGATCCTCTGCTTTAAAGTTGTCAACATGCTTAGATGAATTTGGACACGCAAGATAAGAAAGAAGGGTCATTTTCTTTGCCTTGGTTCGTGAAAGATGCTGCCAGCTGCAATCAATCAAAGAGGGAGGGACCCCCTGTTTTGAATTCGAAACCGCATCTCATCATTTCAAAACACACTTTATTTACACCGAGGCTCTTGTAGCCTAGCGGTGGTTGCTTCTACTATATCTTGGGTTTAAGCTTTAGCTTATACATCTGTGTTTACTGGGCTTATAGGAAATTTAGGGGATTTGGGATTAATGTTATCTTGTGGTATTCTATTTGTTTATTGAATTTATAGAATATTATGTGAATCCGGAAATTAGTCATGGTACAGTGTAAACTAACCTGGATATCCCGGGTTACCAAAAAAACACACTTTATTTTGATGTTTGAAAATGTGTTAATTGTTTTTTTAAAAAATGTTTTTTATTTTAAAATATTTTTTATTTTTAAAAATTATTTTTAATATTAAAACTTTAAAATAATTTAAAAATATTAAAAATATATTAATTTAAAATAAAAAATATTTTAATTATTTTAAAAATGTTTTCCAAATACAATCACAAACATCTACTTCATATTCTAGAGTGTGATTGTTGGTTTTAGAAGTTAGTTTTGTGTATGAAATTTATTAAAAAAAATTAATTTTTACATTTAAGTTTTGTCTATAATTAAATCTACCTAACCTCAACCTTAATCACAACCTCTAAAAGAAATACACTTTAAATTAATTGTTAAAAACGTTTTTTTTAAATTAAAATTTTTTAATATAATAGTTTTTTATATTTTCACATTATTTTTATTTTAAATAATTATAAATAACAACCAATTTAAAAACAACTTTTATCTATTCTCAAATAACTTGTTTCACACCATACTTCTCTCTGTCCCGGGCTCAATATTGTTTCTTTATTTTAGACATCAATATTCATTAATATTTTTTTTAATTTAACTAGACATTTATATTCATTAATAGTTTTTTTTTTCATTGTTATTTAGGCATGGCTGTGAAACTTATGGTAATTGAACATTTAATATTTTTCCATTCTTGGGTAATTTTTTATTTGTAATTTATTTTAATTATTATTAGAGGCTAATAATTGAATGAATGTGTAGTGATTTGTGATAATTTAATCAGGAATGGTTGCATGAGGCTGTAAAGTATAAATTCCACAACATGAGGGAAGTAAAATTTGTGAAAATCACTAAAGTTAATAATTCAAAAACAATACCATTTACCTGATCAAAATGAGATTAGTATTTATGAGATTAATTATTAATTAAGAGGTGAGTTTGTGTCAAACTGAATTCAAACAAGTTTGATAATTTTGATGAGAAATCAAATGTAAATCATTGCTTAACATGAAAGAAATGTTTTTTCTTTTCTATTCAGGTTTCGTGTATATATTAGAATTAAAAAATATATTATAATATGTGCTTACACCATTTTCTTGTGTAAAAATCTGCTTTGGTTTCACTAATATAAATTGAGAGCCTTGAAAGAGTAGTTGACACCTGACTTCAAGCGACAAATCTGGTCAGCAAAAAAATATATAATTAATTTATATATTATAAGCAAACAAGATTACGGTTGTTAGGGTTCTTTTTTTTCTTCTTTATTACTTTACCTCTTATTTTTAATTTTAATTTTTACTCTTAAATTAATTAAAATATAAATAATAAACTAATAATAGAAAATATATTTTACTTTTCAAATTCTAATATTTATTAATCTGCAAAAAGTTAAACTAAATACAATATGCCGACAGAGGCGTCCGTGGGATTTTATTAGCCATGGCATGACAGATTGACAGCGGTGGTTCGTGGAAAATGCTGCTAATAGCCATCAATCAATTAGTATAGGGAGGAAGGGACCCTCATGCCACTATGGTCTAAAGTTGAATGTATCTCATCATTCCAAAACACACTTCATTTTATCTTTTAATATTTCACACCATACTTTTCTCTCTCTCTCGTGCTCAAAATTTCTCTTTTGCTACCAAAAGAAACTACTCTTTATTTTTATTTTTTTTGTAATTTGTATTTTTTTTTTATAATTAGTTATTGCTTCACTATTATAAATTTATAGTAATTTTTATATTAAAACAATTAAATTATTATAAAGTTAGCTTTGTTGTTACTGTTGTGTTAAACTCTAATTAATTTATTGAAAAGATAAATTTATTTGTAAATTTAGATTCATATACATATAGAATCAAAAAAGAATTTTGTTTACGTGTCCATCATGGAAAAAAAAAAAACAAGACAAATAATTAGTGTGAAACCAATACGTTAACTCTGGTCATATATATATATATATATATATATATATATATATATATATAGACTAATTGGCTGTAAGATTATAATGACCAGCTAGCTTACTCCAAACATCGAAGAAAATGCAATTAACTGTGTTTTTTTTAAAAAAAATCCTGTCATTATCAAACTCAACAACTTGCTTCATTAAAAAAAGAAAAACAAACAATAAAGAAAGACTTCGGCAGAGAGTAGACACAGAGTAATTTTTTAAAATGAAGGACCCGATCGAGCAATAGGTGGGTGCACACAAGAACAAGACAGATAATTAGTGTGAAACCTAATTGCCAGTTGTGACCACCCAATTAAGACAAAATCATTATGAGGTGATTAATGTCAAATTCAGTAATTATTTTAGTTTTCTAATGATGTTCATGAATATCCATCGTTTAGCCAGACCAAAAAAAAGAAAAAAAAAGAATTGCAGCAGAAAACAAGGGGGCATCTCGCAGTATCACATGGCAAACACTTCTGTAAACTATTAATATGGTCAGGCACATCAGGGTGCGGTGCTACTTATGTATTTATTAGCACAACACTCGAACAAAAGTCCATCGGCAAAGAAAACCTAGCTAAAAACAGGGGTTAGTTCATGTGATTCTGGAAAACGCAGCCACCTTGAGTGTTTTTCTTTATATGAAATCAAATACAAATATGATATCAAATAAGTTCAAATAAACATGGATCAATAATAATTAATCTGATTATATGTGTTAGGGGGTGATCACATCGGATGTGCAGGTCGCAAGCTCTCTTGTCTGCCATTTGTTTTTGTCCCATTTGAGAAATATAATTGAGGGCCTTGAACAAGTAGTGAATGGATGACTTCATACTGCAATAATACTATATGACAAATCTCATCACATTGATTGAAAAAGTCGAATCCTAAAAAGCAACTGGCCGGCCATTAGAATACTTTAACTCAAACATATATGTTTATATAAAGAAAGACTTTGCAGAAGACTGTACGTAAGATTAGGAAATGCAATTAAATATATATATATTTGTTTTTTTTTTTAAATCATGTCCTTAACAACTTGCTGCATCAAAAAGAAAGAAAGACTTGGAAGAAGACTTGTAATTTTTTTTTTAAAATAACATTAGACAGAGAGTGGGTACAGTGTAATTTTGTAATTTTTCTTGTGAGTTCTTTGTTTCTAGAAAGAGTACTTACGGAAATTCAATATATATAAAAATAAACAAAGTTTTACTAAACTCAATTAAAAAAGCATGTAAAAACTGTTTTACAAAAACTATATTTCAAACTCAATTTTTTAGTGAGTCCTACAGTACAAAACACAATTTAGTTTGTTACCAAATATTTTGCTACGTTTGTTTCACCACAAATGCAAAAACAGTTGAAAAACAAACGCGACCTAAATGAATGTTGAAATTATTTAAAAAAAAAAAATTAGATATTTTTAATATAATAATTTGTTATATTTACACATAGTTGTTATTTTAAATAATTATAAATAATAAATACTTTAAAAAACAACATTATCTATTCTCAAATAACCAACCAGTTTCACACCATATTTCTCTTCATCCCGTGCTCAATATTTTTTCTATATTTTTAAATATTAATATTTATTAGTATATATTTTTTTATTTAACATATCCATATTCATTAATAGTTTCTTTTTCATTATTATTTAGGTATGAGTTTGTATTTGGACATTTAATATTTTTTTATTTTTTTAAATTAAATTATGTGAAAGATTATTCAGAATAAATTATTTAATTTAATAGATATAAAATAACGTAGATTATAGATAAATACATAAAGTTTTTTTTAATAAAAGCTTTATGTATAAAACCATGGTGTTATGTATGATTGATTGATTGATATCTTGATAAGAAGTTAGCTGAAAAAGAACACATCGTTTTCATGGATACAATGAGTTGCTATCATGTTATATAAAGAAAGACTTGGGAGAAGACTGTAAGATTAGGAAATGCAATTAAATATGTTTGTTTTTTTATATCATGTTTTTTAAATATGTTTATTTTTCTAGATTTCTTGCTTTATTTTGGTATTTTAATGTGAGTTTATCAATTAATTACTTAGTTTATTTTCTTTTTAAGATTTTCTAGTTTTAATATAGATAATATATATCTTCTAGATTTGAAAGGCAAGGTAATCTTATTCTAAAAAACAACTGTAGAGATATTCCTCTTGGTGGCTGGCTACATATGCAGACGACAAAAGGTCTAGCAATATCTCTGCTGGTGTTTCTCTTATTAGCCATGGCATGACAAATTGACAGTGGCTGCACACTTAGATGGATTTGGACACGCAAGATAAGAAGGAAGGGTCATTTTCTTCGCCTTGGTTCGTGGAAAATGCTGCCAGCTGCAATCAATCAAAGAGGGAGGGATCCCCTGTTTTGAATTTGAAACCGTATCTCATCATTTCAAAACACACTTTATTTCGATGTTTGAAAATATATTAATGGTTTTTTTTATTTTAAAATATATTAAAATCTTTTTTTATTTTTAAAAATTATTTTTAATATTAATACTTCAAAATAATTTAAAAATAAAAAATATATTAATTTAAAATAAAAATAAATAAAAAATTTTCAAATATTTTTAAAATTGCTTTCCAAATACAATCACAAAAAATTTCTTCATCTACCAGAGTGTGATTGTTGGTTTTAGAGGTTAGTTTTGTGTATGAAATTCATAAAAAAAAAAAATATTAATTAATTTTACAGTTAAGTTTTATCTATAATTAAATTCTACCTAACCTTGCCATCAATCACAACATCTAAAAAAAAATACACTTTAAATGAATTGTTAAAACCGTTTCTTTTTAAATTAAATTTTTTAAATATAATAATTTTTTATATTTTCACATTATTTTTATTTTAAATAATAAATAATTTAAAAAACAACTTTTATCTATTTTCAAATAGCCAGTTTTACTCTATACTTCTCTCTGTCCGGACTCAATATTGTTTCTTTATTTTTAAACATCAATATTCATTAATAATTTTTTTTTAATTTAACCAGACATTTATATTCATTAATAGCTATTTTTTTCATTGTTATTTAGGCATAGCTGTGAAACTCATGGTAATTGAACATTTAATATTTTTCCATTCTTGGGTAATTTTTTATTTGTAATTTATTTTAATTATTATTAGAGGCTAATAATTTAGTGATTTGTGATAATTTAATCAGGAATGGTTGCATGAGGCTGTAAAGTATAAATTCCACAACATGAGGGAAGTAAAAATTGTGAAAATCACTAAAGTTAATAATTCAAAAACAAAACCATCAAAATGAGATTATTAATTAAGAGGTGGGTTTGTGTCAAACTAAATTCAAACCACTTTTATAATTTTGATGAGATATCAAATGAGATTAGGTGGGAAATGCATGTTAGGCCTTCCCAGGATGTTCTATGGATAAAAATCTAGTGAGAAATTTACGAAAAATGTAAATAAAAATGCGCAAAAAGTTATTCTAAATACATATAGCGCCGACAGAGGCTAACGTGTACATATATTTTTTTTATGTTTTAAAAGTATTTTAAAAGAGATTAATATTAAATTAATATTTTTTATTTTTAAAAAATTATTTTTGATATTAATATTTTTTTGAGAATTAATATATATTTTAATTTTTTTAATGTATTAATGTATTAATATTAAAAATAATTTTTTAAAAATAAAAAAATATTAATTTAATAGATTTTTAAATAAAAATTACTTTAATAAATAACTATAATCACATTTTTAAATACCCTGATAAATTGACAGTGGCAGTTCGCGGAAAATGCTGCCGACAGCCATCAATCATTAGTATAGGGAGGAAGGGACCCTCATGCAACTTTCTTCACAATTAATTTTATAAATTTTTTGGAATGAAGGTCCTTTTAAAATAATAAAATATAACTACAGTTATTTTTTTAAATATTTTTTATTTAAAAATATATTAAAATAATATTTTTTATTTTTAAAAAATTATTTTTGATATCTACTCATTAAAAATATAAAAAATTTAATTTTTAATAAAAAAATAATTTTTAAAAAAACTCGTGTTTCCAAAAGAGCTTCAGCATGCCAAGTTTGACCGAAGTGCTTCGTGGAAGATGCTGCCAGCTGCCATCAATCAATCAATACAGTGAGGGAGGGACCCTCAGCTTTCAAGTTAACGCATCTCTTCATTCCAAAACGTTTATAAATTTGAGTGGGTAAATTTGTTAAATGATTTTTATTTAGAAATATATTAAAATAATATATATTTTTTATTTTTAAAAAATTATTTTTGATATTAGTAGATTAAAATATTTAAAAATATTAATTTAAAATAAAAAATATTTTAATAAAAAAAAAAGTAAAAGAAAGAAGTTGTAAAAGATAAAAAAAGGGAGGTATTGAGAATATATAATTGTAGTAGCAAGCATATAAATTCTCCATTTTCCCAACTAAACTGGGGATATTAGATTTTATTCTAAATATTGTTGATAAACATTCTGCAAGTAGCGATGAGCAATACAGTAGTCGAAATCTAGGAAGCCCGAAAAGCCGATCAAGCAATTAGAATGTGTTTGAAATTATAGTAATAGTTTTTTTTTAAGTTATTTTTTATTTTAAAATATATTAAAATAATATATATTTTTTATTTTTTAAAAATTATTTTTAACATTAACATATCAAAATTATCTCAAAATATTAAAAATATATTAATTTAAAATAAAATAAAAATAACTATAACCACACTCTTAAATATATCATCCATTCAGCAATTTCAGCCCCTGACAGCAGAAACATGAAGTTCGGAATTTTGTGTTGCTTTGGGTTTTCATGCACATCATAGTACCAAAAGTCCTAAACTATACCAATCCATACATACATTTCAATGAACTTGATCTTATTTTGTCCCTTTCAATTCTCTGTGAGTAAACTAGAAAAGAGCAAGAAAACCCCATATTTCTTTTCCCTCGTTTGTTCTTCTTAACCAAACTGGCCAAGAAGTGCAAGCTTGAAAGTCTCAAATCTTCAGAAACAATTTACTCACATGAAAGTCTCAAATCAAGAAGACAAAGGGCATGCTCAGTCTTGGGTTATAATCAGTCGTGATTTATGATAAAATAATCACTAATAGTTGCATGAGGCTGGAAAGTATAAATTCCACAACAAGAATGGAGTAAAAATGGTGAAAATGTACTAAAGTTAATAATTCAAAAACAAAACTATTTACCTGATCAAAATGAGATTAGTATTTATGAGATTATTAATTAAGAGGTGATTTTGTGTCAAACTAAATTCAAACAAGTTAGGTAATTTTGATGAGAAATCAAATGAGATTAGGTGGGAAATGCATGTTAGGTCCTTGCAAGATGTTCTGTGGGTAAAAATCTAGTGAGAAATTTACAAAAAATATAAATAAAAATACGCAAAAAGTTATTCTAAATACTTACAACGCTGACAGAGGCTAATGTGGAATTGTTTTAGCCATGCATGAAAGTGATTTTTTTTTTAAAAAAAGTGTTTTAAAAAAAAATTAAATTTTTATTTTTATTATCATTTATTTCAATTTTTTTTATCTTTTTATGTAAAAATAAAATAAAAATGATATACAACAAGTTTTTATTGTTAAAAGTTTTTGGTTCCATAGGGTTGACTGGACTTTCTGAAATTTCTTTTTAGTTGTAACATTAACTTATAAGGACTTTTTAGTTATTAAATCAATTATAATAACAATCCTCTATTTTTTTAAAAGTTTTTATTGACTAATTGTTTGGGTGTTCAAGTTAGTATTAAGATACTTGAAACCGTATACTTGAAAACTACGGGGAAAAGAAGAAGAAGCAATATATATATAGCATGCAAAACTTCAAAATGAATAGAGTAATTTTCTCCTTTTAAAAGGAAGGAAACGAGCAATCACTGAGTTCACAAATTATATTAATTATCCCTAAAGCAATCAGAGCTGTAACATAATAATAAATGGCTCAACAAATTTATATAGCAGAAAAAATAACAGAAAATTCCAGATTTTAGAGGGGAAATTCAAAAAGTAAAATCCTAGAAAACAACCTTTCCAAGGATAACAGATTATGGAAATATGGTACCGGGTATGATTTAAAATACTTTTTTATATTTTTTAAAATTATTTTAAATATTAATATATTAAAATCATATAAAAATATTAATTTAAAATAAAAAAATTCAAAAATTTTAAAAATATAGTTTCAATCCTAATTTCATACACAACCGAAGTCTCTGTACTGACACTACTTTCTTAGATTCATTGCGCGTGTCAAGAGGGAGGGACCCTCTGCTTTCAAGTTGTCTACAGGCTAAGATGGATTTGGACACTCAAGATAAGAAGGTAGGGTCATGTTCTTCGCCTTTGCATGACTAATTTGACAGCAGTGGTTCGTGGAAGATGCTGCCAGTTGCAATCGATCAATTAATACAGTGAGGGAGGGGCCCTCTGCTTTCAAGTTGAATGCATCTCCCCATTCCAAAACATTACGGAATTTTGTAACTTTTCTTGTGAATTATTGTGTTCTAGAAAGAGTAATTACGGAAATTCAATATATATAGATTAATAAGTTGCATCATCTTTGAATCTGTCCTAGGTTTAATGTGAACATAGGATCGAGGGAGTTGGCTGGCTACATATGCAGACGACGACGAAAGGTCTAGCAATATCTTTAGGTGAGACAGATTGACAGTGAGAAATTTATGATGTTCTGTTGCTAAAAATGTATTGAGAAATTTAAGAAAAATGTAAAAGGAAAAATCTGCAAAAAGTTAAACTAAGTAAATACAGTATGCCGACAAAGGCGTCTGTGAGATTTTGTGGAAGATGCTGCCAACAGCCATCAATCAATTAGTAGAGGGAGGAAGGGACCCTCTTGCCACTTTCTCTGCTTTAATGTTCAATGCATTCCAATACACACTTCATTTCATCTTTAAAATATTTCACAATTAATTTTAATAGATAAAAAAAAAGTAGAAGAGAGAAGTTATTGAAGAAAAAAGAGTTAATCTTTAGTGTTTCTCATTTCCTAACAGAGCTTTTGCAGCTGGCCTTCCAATCCCCAAGCAAGTCCAATCCTTTCAGTAGCCATGGAACTCACCCTTGTCAAAGTCTACTCCAAGGCAGACGTAAGTAGAAACTCTGCTGCCGTTCTCTGGCAATAGGAAAGAAAGTCTGGGTAGCTATCATGAACACAAAATCGAAGATTTGAAAATGAGATGAGAAAGATTTAGCAGTTCAAGTTCAGTAAACATGAACACATCCTTTTCATGGACACAATGAGTTGCTATCATTTATTGAAGATTACGGTTGTTAGGGTTCTTTTTTCTCTTCTTTATTACTTTACCTCTTATTTTTATTTTAACTTTTAATCTTAAAATTAAATAAAATATAAATAATAAACTAATAATAAAAAATAAATATTTATATTTTAATTTTTCAAATTATAATATTTATTAATTATTAAAGAATTAACTACAAGATTTATTATATTTTTTAATAATATATCAGTGTGGGTAAAATACCCGGATCATGTTATTATTAAATTTTTTTCTGTCTCGTTAAGTTTATTTATTTTTATCAATAAATAAAATCTATGTACTGACACTACCTTCGTACGTGGTAATCAATCAATTAATACAGCGAGAGGGACTCTCTGCTTTCAAGTCGTATGCATCTATCATTTCAAAATATAAGTTTTTTTTAAAATTTTAATTTTTTTAATTTAAAATATAAAAAATAATATTTTTAAATTATTTTAATGTATTAATATTAAAAATAATTTTTAAAAAAATAATTTTTTTTAATTTTTCTTATTATTTTACACGATTGTTATTGATTTGTTTAATTAAAAGTGTGCATAAATATTTTAATTTATATTTAAGAATTTTTTTTATTGTAAAAAAACATGTTGAAGAATTCTGCATATTTAATTTTTTATATTATATTTTGATGTTTTAGATTTTATGTTTATTCTTCTGATTTTTTATTTTTTTATTGAACCTCTTATAAAAATTTTATTGTTTTTAATTTTACAACAATCTAAGTTTATAGTGTAATATTATTTTTTTTAGTTTTTTCTTTTAATTTTTTTTGTTTTGTTAATATTTTTTATTCCTTTCAATTTAACTCTCAAATTTAAAATATGTTGTTGCCCTTTGATTTATTTTTTATTGCACTTTTAATCCTTATTATTTTTATTGTATTTTTTTTTTCAATTTTTTTGTATTGTTAATTTATGGAAGTTTAACCCTCATGATTTTTTTATATATAATACTTTTGGTCTTATAACCTGGGTCACGGTTTAAAAAATTAACAATAATTAATTTTTTTTATTTTATGTTTTTGAGATTCAAATATATATATATATATATATTTTAAATTTTTTTATATAATTATTTTATTCTCATTTCATTTATACTTTGCTAGCAAATAATTTCAGATGTAAGTTCAAGAACATGGATCGTCATGTTGAGACAAACCCATAGGACCAAATCTCAGGCAAAAGAAAGTTACAGCAACGAATAAAGAGGGGAGCAACAAATTAATGACAATTGAATGGCAATCACTGTATCAAATGGCATTGTTCTATTTTTGTGGAAACCGACAGATTAATTTGGATCTGCAGAGATTCGAGAGATCTTACCTTTTTATCTGAAGACATTGTAGCATGGCATGTCTGGCGCTGCACTGAAAACGACAGTTTTAGGATTTACCACAGCATGAAAAGCTTCCAGAGGGACACATGAGTTCTTAAGCACTTGGCAGCATATTTTCTGATAGCATTTTTGAAAAAAATTAAAATATTTTTGGCAACTAGTTTTTAACTAAGTCAATATATACTCTAATAACAACATGATGGATTATGTTATTTCTAATTTAGTTTCTGCTAAAACATTTCGTCTACAGTATATACCCAACTTTAAGGGCAGAAAAGTTTGAGAAATCAAACTTATTGCTTGGATGGTGAAGATCTTTTCCAAGGATAAACAAATTCTGATTTGCTGAGAATAATAGTGGCTGCTGAGAATGATAGAGCCAGTTTGATCCTAATATATAACAATTTTATTCAAGTCTAAATTGCAGTGCTGATGTGATCTGAGCAAGGCATTACAACCTCTCTATTAAGTTTTTCTCCACTGATATAAGATTTGCATAAACAAGATGAAAATAGCAACTTAATCATGTGGAAAAAAAACACTCTAGCAATGCACAGTAATTTGAAAAGAATGTTATAGTGCTTTCGTAATATTAATTTTTAACCAGCTCAATATTAAAAAATAAAATAAAAAAAGATAATTTCAAAAAAAATCATAAAAAAACATGTGGAGAAACACTGTAGCAATCAATAATGTTTTAAAGAAAAAAATTACAAAACTAAAATATTTAAAAAAAATTACAAAATATAATTTTGAAAAATAAAAAAATAAAATAAAAAAACTATGTGAGAAAATACCGCAGAAATCCACAATATTTTTTTAAAAAAACTTATAAATCAAAATTTTTAACCAGATTAATATTTAAAAAGTAAAATCAACATAAATAATTTTTGGAAAAAAAAAGAAAACAAAGGAAAGTGATTTTGAAAAAAGAAAAAGAAAAAAACAAACAAAAAAAATAAAAAAGGAAAAGTTGGTAAAAAAAAGAGAAGAAAAAAAAAGCATTGTGGATTACTGTTGTAATCCACAATGCTTTTGGTGTGGGGAAAAGTAATTCCCCCACACTATTTAGATATTGTTAATGTCGTTTGCATTAATTTTAAGTATTAATACGGTTGATTTTTATATTAAATGGTTCTATTTAATTAGAAGAATTTATTCTAAGTGTTTTTATTACCTTAAAAATATCTAAAAAATAAATATGAGTTTGGAAAGATTTTTTCTGAATTCAGTCATTAAAAGTGATTTAAAAAAACCTTGTCTGGTAAACAAATTTAGTCATAAGCACTCAAAACAAAATTTGAAAGCCAATTACTCATTATTTGAATTATGTTTCACAATCTATAAGCCCATTGTCATGCTTGTCTATTGCAACTGCATTCAAAACAGATTGAAGCTAGGTCTCATTGTCCAGTAAGCAACTACTTTCTTAGATTCATTGTGCATTTGCGCGTGTCAAGAGAATATAGGGAGAGAGGGAGGGACCCTATATTTTCAAGTTGAATGCATCTCCCCGTCACAAAACACACTTCGTTTTGAGTGCTTTGGTATTATTTTATAAAAGATATTTTTAATTAAGGTTGATTTTAAAAATTATATATTTAATTAAAATTAAAATAGAGTAAAAAGTAGTTTAATGTATTTGATTAATAATATTTTTAAAATTAAAGTTATAAAATAATTTTTAAAAATAGATATTAATATTGATGGTTTTTAATTTAAATAGTGTAGATTTAACTATTGTTATTACGTCATGAAATAAATAATATTTTATATAAAATATTTTTTATTATTCCATTAAACTACCTACAATTCCATCACGTATAAAATACATTCAATAAGGATTATAATTTTTTTTATTTTTTCAACGCGCAATAACATCATGTAAATATAATCAGGAATAAAATTAGGATTGCGATCAAATTCTGTAAATGTTATGTCATCAAGTTATCTCTATTTAATTTATATAGTATCATTAAATAATGTTAAACACTAATTTTTTTAATAAAATAAATTTTTAAAAAAATATTTTTTATTTTACTGTACACTGTTCGGTTAACGGGTAACAATGCTACACTCTGATTTTAGCATACAGTGTAGATACACTGTTCATGCTACTTAATTAGCATGAACAGTGTATGCTACAGGGATACAAGAATATACTATTCATGCTAATTAATTAGCATGAATAGCGTGCAGTTGGGCATTGTTTACTGTTGAATGAAAAGCAGCGGAAAGATACTTCGTGAAAATTATGTTTGAAACACAGTAAAATGTGGGACTCATAAACAGTAAAACCTTTTTTTTTTATCAAACATGCCAGAGCTGCGTTTTAAACTGCGTAAACAAACGCACTCTTCATCCCTACATCACAACTTTCAGACCATTCTTATCTCTCTTTCTCTCAATCTTTCTTCTTTGATTTCCCAAAGAAAACAAGAGAATATGGCAGCAGAGCTTTTTCTTACGTTTTCCATGGAGGCGACTTTGACAAGGGTCATTTCCATAGCTTCTGAAGGGATCAGACTTGCTTGGGGATTGGAGGGACAGCTGCAAAAGCTCGAAGAGTCTTTGACCGTGATCCAAGCTGTGCTCCAAGATGCAGCAAAAAGGCCCGTAACAGAAGATTCTGTGAAGCTTTGGCTGGAGAAACTACAAGATGTAGCTTACGATGCTGAAGATGTTCTAGACGAGTTTGCCTATGAGATTCTCCGAAGAGACCAAAAGAAGGGAAAGGTATGTGACTGCTTTTCACTCCTCAACCGAGTTGCATTCCATCTGAATATGGGTCAGAAAGTTCAGAAGATCAATGGATCCCTGGGTAAAATCCTGGAACTTGGCTCTGGTCTTGGGTTGAGAAATCTACCTGAAGCTAGGCGGGATCCACCCCGACAGACAGTTTCCTCGCTTGAAATCTCAGAAGTTGTAGTAGGAAGGGGGGATGATGTCTCTAAAGTTGTGGAATTGCTGACGAGCATGACCAAATCCCAACACCTTTCGGTTGTCTCTGTAGTGGGAATGGCTGGCCTTGGAAAGACTACTATAGCAAAAAAGGTTTGCAAAGAAGTTAAGGACAGAAAGCTTTTTGATGTAACAATATGGATTTGTGTTTCTACCCATTTCGATGAAGCGCAGATTTTACGTGAAATGTTGCAAAATATTGATAAAACTACTGGCCGAATGGACAATCTTGATGCAATTCTTGAAAACCTCAAGATAGAGCTGGAAAAGAAAACATTTCTTCTTGTTCTTGATGACGTGTGGAATGAAGACCGTGGTAAGTGGGATGATTTGAAGGAGCATCTGTTAAAAATTAACAGCAAGAATGGGAATGCTGTTGTTGTTACAACCCGCAGTAAGAAAGTAGCAGACATGATGGAGACTTCTCCGGGGATTCAGCACGAGCCAGGGAGACTATCAGCTGGTCAATGTTGGTCCATTATCAAGCAAAATGTGATCAGGGGTGGAGGAGCAACAATACCTTCAGACTTGGAGTCTATTGGAAAACAGATTGCAAGGAAATGTGGAGGGATTCCATTGCTTGCTAAAGTTTTGGGAGGAACTCTTCACGGAAAGCAGGCACAGGACTGGCAGTCAATTCTAAACAGTAGAATTTGGGATTATCAGGATGGAGATAAAGTTTTGCGCATATTGAGACTCAGTTTTGATTACTTGTCATCGCCATCACTGAAAAAATGTTTTGCATACTGTTCTATTTTTCCTAAAGATTTTGAAATAGGAAGGGAAGAGCTAATTCAACTTTGGGTGGCTGAAGGTTTTCTCAGGCCATCAAATGGGAGGATGGAAGACGAAGGCAACAAGTGTTTCAATGACTTGCTTGCAAATTCCTTTTTCCAAGATGTTGAAAAGAATGTGTGTGAGATCGTAGCAAGTTGCAAGATGCATGATCTATTGCATGATCTTGCATTACAGGTCTCAAAATCAGGAGCGTTAAATCTGGAGGAGGAATCGGCTGTTGATGGTGCATCTCATATTCGTCATCTAAATCTCATATCTCGTGGGGATGTTGAGGCAGCATTAACAGCGGTTGATGCTAGAAAATTGCGAACTGTTTTCTCAATGGTTGATGTATTCAATGGGTCTTTGAAATTCAAAAGCTTGAGAACTCTCAAATTGCGAGGGTCTGATATCACAGAGTTACCAGATTCAATTTGCAAGCTGAGACATTTGAGATATCTCGATGTTTCACGTACCAGTATCAGAGCATTGCCGGAATCCATCACCAAGCTCTACCATTTGGAAACATTAAGATTCACTGATTGCAAGTCACTGAAAAAGCTTCCCAAGAAAATGAGGAATTTAGTGAGATTGAGACATCTTCATTTTGATGATCCAAAGCTTGTGCCAGCTGAGGTGAGACTCTTAACACTCCTTCAAACTCTGCCTTTTTTTGTTGTGGGTCCAGATCATATGGTTGAAGAGCTGGGATGTTTAAATGAACTAAGAGGAGAATTGCAGATATGCAAGCTTGAGCAAGTGAGAGACAGAGAAGAAGCTGAGAAGGCTAAACTGCGTGAAAAAAGAATGAACAAATTGGTGCTTCAATGGAGCCTTGAAGGTAACAGTAGTGTTAACAACGAGGATGCGCTGGAAGGCCTGCAGCCTCACCCAGACATAAGAAGCTTGACAGTTGAGGGTTATGGAGGTGAAAATTTCTCATCATGGATATTGCAACTCAATATTCTGATGGAGCTGAGATTGAAAGACTGCAGCAAGTGCAGACAACTCCCAACACTTGGATGCCTTCCTCGTCTTAAGATTCTAGAGATGAGTGGATTGCCTAATGTGAAATGTTTAGGCAATAAGTTCTATAGTAGCAGCAGTGGCAGTGCAGCAGTACTGTTTCCAGCACTAAAAGAACTCACTTTGAAATATATGGATGGTCTTGAAGAATGGGTGGTACCAGGTGGAGAAGGTGATCAAGTATTTCCTTGTCTTGAAAGGTTGAGCATTTTTATGTGTGGCAAGTTGAAAAGCATTCCGATATGTGGTCTTTCATCTCTTGTAAAATTTGATATTGGATTATGTGATGAACTGAGATATTTTTCTGGTGAGTTTCGTGGCTTAACGTCTCTTCAAATTTTAGAGATACGGCTTTGTTCAAAGCTGGCATCCATTCCAGGCGTACAACACTGCACAGCTCTGGTGGAATTGGGTATATGGGACTGCTATGAGTTGACCTCAATTCCTGGTGATTTTCGAGGATTGAATTCTTTGAAGGAAGTGATTGTTAATGGGTGTAAATTGGGAGCTCTTCCAAGCGGACTACAATGTTGTGCATCTCTCGAGCGTTTAGTAATACTGAATTGGAGTGAGCTTATCCATATCAGTGATAAGCTCATCAGTATTGATTGGCATGGTTTACCACAATTTCCTTCTCTTGTTGAATTAAAAATCATTGGGTGTCCGAGTTTGAGTGATACCCCAGAGGATGATTGCTTAGGCTGCCTCACCCAACTGGAGCGATTGAGCATCGGTGGTTTCTCAGAGGAGATGGAGGCTTTTCCTGCAGGAGTTTTAAACTCAATCAAACACCTCAACTTGAGTGGGTCCCTCAAATACCTAAATATACATGGATGGTATAAGCTGAAGAGTGTACCACACCAACTTCAACACCTCACTGCCCTCGAGACATTGGAAATAAGTCGTTTCGATGGAGAGGAGTTTGAGGAAGCATTGCCAGAATGGTTGGGCAACCTTTCTTCTCTTCAATCTCTTACTATTTGGGATTGCAAGAATCTCAAGTATATGCCAAGTTCAACAGCCATTCAACGCCTCTCCAAATTAAAGCAATTGTGGATTTGGGATTGTCCACATCTTAAAGAAAATTGTAGAAAGGAGAATGGCTCTGAGTGGCCCAAGATCTCTCATATCCCATCAATCCAAATTAAAGACATTGCAGATTTCGTGGGGATGTTCGCATCTTAAAGAAAATTGTAGAAAGGAGAATGGCTCTGAGTGGCCCAAGATCTCTCATATCCCAGAAATCTATATAGCATAGAGGGTAGACGTGTACAGGTAAGTTGGGGTTTAAATAATTCCGTTACTTTGTAGTATGCAGAGGAGAGAGAACCAATTAAACTTTCTCTAATGATTAGACTTCATTCTTTTAAAAATGGTTTCTTTCTCATATCCCAACATTCTTTAGAGTAATATCTTATTATCTTTTATTATGTTAACAAAATTTATATTTAAAAATTATAACCATGAAATCAATAATTTAAATTAGACTTTTACTTCTTTTTTTGAAAAATTGCCTGATCATTTCATGTAGTACCCAATTTTAACTGACTTCATTTCATTTAATAACAACCAATAAGATTATTACTACTGAGATTACTAACCAACCACTTAAAGCTAAAAACACTCTTTAGATTTAAAAAAAGAAAAAGGCAAACAAGCTTTCGACACTAACTTGGCCAATTAAAGTATTCAAATTAATGAAAGCAATAATTAAAAAATTTTATAAAATAAATGATTGTTTGTTTTTTTCTATCTAAACCTAAATTTTAAACATTCTATTATAACCTAAATTTGATTCCGAGGAATATTATGTATCAAAATATAAAATCAATAGCCATCCAACATTCTTTCAATCATTACTCTAATATCATTCTTACAAGATAATTTAACTTATATTTATTAAGATTGTTTCCACAGATTAAAAATAATTGCATTATCTATATAGTATTATTTATTTTAAAATCATCAACTTTATATACACCTTTTACAATTATGATACTTTAAACAAACCACTAACTCTTAAGATTAATCAATTAACAAAACTCGCATTCATATAAATACGTATTTAGTGATAACTTGTTAAAATTAAAAAATCATAATCACGAAATCAAGATTTAAAATGTTATTAGACTTTTACTTTAATTGTTGGGGGAAAAAATCGCCTAATAATTTATTGTAAACATTTAATAATAACTCAAGGATGGTGGAAACTAAATGTCGATAATCCAAGTCTCCAACTAACAGTGGCTCATATTTGAACCCCTAAACATTTTCATTCACTTCACTTTCGTTGAATAAATTTTTTTTATTGCATTCATTGAATGTATTTATCATGCATGCTTTCCTGTATTACTTGAAAATGGATAGCACTCATCTTGTAAATACTGCAGAAACTATGAAGCAGTCTCATTTCTTTAAAGAAATTCTCTCTATATATTCAATGATACCATTCTGCATTTTGTAGTTTGGTATTGTTTCTGTTTCCAAGACTAATAACAAATTGGCTTTTTTAACAATTGTAGATGCAGTAGAACCTCCAAGAGTACTGAAGAAAGCCATGGATTGGTCATTTAAAGCTTCTGCAGAATAGTGTTTGTCTTGCTGGATTGTGGATAAACGTGTGGCCTGCACAGTTTTCTGTTGTCTTTCGCAGATAAATGTACTCGTCAGAAATCAAGAAAATGGACGAAGCTGGCAGCTTATCACAAAAATAATAGAGCTTAATATGGGAATGGATGTGAATTCTTACTTGTATGCAATGTAACTTAACAAGTATATTTGTCAGAAAGCAAGAAAATGAAAGCAGCTGGCAGCTTATCACGAAGATAGCAGTGCCTTAATATATATGGGCATGGATGTGAATTCTTACCTGAGTGTAATGTATCGTCTACTATTTTGTATTGTATTTCTTTCTTAACATTTGAGAATTCGATTTTTATGAAGTTATGTATATTTCAGTGACTAAATTGAAGTTTCCACCATATCTTTTATGCCCATATTTGCATCTTCTGATGAGAGTGATTTATATATAATTCTACATCACATTAGCAAGCTACAAAAAAATAAAACAAGAACTGGGCTCGAGGAGTTAATTAACACATTAAAGAAAGAATAGTCCTGGAAATACTATATACTGAGCATAGATTAATTAATCCACATTTTTTTAAGGTATTCAACTGAGATGATATTCAACACCAGGTGATCTATGGCAGCAGCAAAGAGAAAACACAACAAGATCTTACAAGGGGCATTGAATAAAGGGGTAAGAATTGTATATTTTTAAGGTAACTCGCATTGCATACATGACACGGAGCGAAGGAAGTCTCCAAGCGATTCAGTAGATCAACCACCATCTCCCTAGGAAGTTGCTTTGCCATTTCAGCAGAATCTTTTTCAACAGATTCAGAATTAAAACCTTTAACAAGAAGTGGATGGCCACAAGCCTGGCTAGGTCGCAAAAGCATCAAAAGTATATCTGCATAGTTTTGGTTCACTGTGCCAGCAGCAGCATATGCCTGAAAGACAGAAACCTGTATTGTCAAGATACATGATAATTCAACATAGCCAGTATTTAACAAAGCAGGAAACGATCTCCACAATATGAAACGTGGATGGAACTTCAACAATTATAGCATGTTTTAAAACCCAGTACAATCAGGCAAAGAATGTCAGTCTAGCACCAATACATATTCTTCAAGAGGATAGCCATGACAACAAAAGCGCGGGTGTGGGTTTTTCACCATGCAAGCTTCACTGTTTGTCTTTCACATATTATTATACATGGGCTGTGCAAAATTTTCTTTTTTTTTTTTATTCAATTTTCAAACTTTTTTTTTTCCAGCGGTTTAGTTCTAATTAAAAATTAATTGATTTTAATTTTTTATGAAAGGGTGAGATTAAAAGAAAAGAGATCGGAATAAAAAAGACACCAAACATGGATGGCGTGCTATAAATTTCATAAAAGATACATTTTTATCCTTGAATTTTAAAAATCACATAAATTACACAATTTTAACATCTCAATATTTTTCTAATTCAATTTTGATATAAAAAGTTAATTTTTGTTATTTTTTAGTTTCGCTTTGAGAGAACAGAGAAAGAGGTAACTAGATTCCCGTGGTAAAGAGAGAAAAAATTGTTGACATCGATTTAGACTATCAAAATGGATGATATTTGTGTCAAATTATTCCTTTTGATGAGAGGTGTTTATATTAGGTATTTTTTTTTAACTTTTAAAGTTCATGAAAAAACATATATGAGCTCAGGTTGATTTTTTATTTCGGGTTGATTTTGGTTTTTGAGACGGTTTTTTAGGTCATGAATAGGTTTATCATGGTTTCTAAAATATTTTTGGGTCATAAAAACCTAAGTCTTGATTTTTCGACCACAATTATGACCACAAATCTAGACAAATCAGACAACGCATCGTTTAATTTAGCAATCCCAACGTCGTCTGTTTTTTTTTTAAAAAAATTTGGGGTGGCCCAATCACAATTAAAAAAAAAAATAGGGCTCATTCGGGTGACCCTGACAAAATGGGTCAGGTCAAATTTTTTATTTTTTTTTAATTTCATCTTTCAACATTTAATTGATTTAAAATTAAACTTTATAACTTTTTTTTGTTTTTCTTTATATAAAGTTATCTCAATCTTATCATTCAGTTCATAGATTTACAAGTTAACTTATATTATATTTTTTAATTTTATTTTTCAACATTGAAATTGCTTATCCAAAATCAAGAGTTATAAAGTCTTAAGATTAACCAATTATGATGCTTTAAACAAACCATTAAATCTTAAGGTTAACCAATTGATAAAACTCACATCAAATAGAGGCGTTCATCATATACATAGGAATTTAATGATGATTTGTTAAAATTTAAAAATTATAACCATGAAATCAATAATTTAAAAATTATAACCAAAAAATTGCCTAATCGTTTCTTGCCTACATGTAGTAACCAATTTTAACCAACCAAGCTTATCATGTATGCCTTCCTGTAATCCCATTTTTCTGAAATTTTATAAATTCAGAAACAAATTGCTTCCATATAGCTATTAAACAAACAGCTTCCAAGATTTAAAAAAGAATCCAATGTAAAAGGGATGCAAAATCTTAACAGTTCAACTTCTGTTAGTTACATGCATAAAAATATATTGAGCTCGAAGCACAAAATAGTTCGGAAGAAAAATGCTGCAAATAATGGTTCCAAAAAAGCTCGAGGAATGAACAACCAAACTCACCAAAATGCACAAAGAAACTTGAATTGGCAGGGATGGCAAATTCTGTTTCCAGCAGCATCAGTACAAAAGTTCTTCTCCATTACCAGTATCACACGTCCATAAAAAAACAGTGAGAGAGGATGGTATTACTTGGCCAGCACCGTAAACTATCAGCTGTAAATAGATGCATAGAAATCCATAAGAACTAGTTTCAGTCAATACTTCACATGAACAAAGAGTATGTCGCACCTCAACTCAATTGAAAATTAAAAGAGAAGATTATTCATGCCTGCCTTCCTGTATTACTTGAATATGAATAGCACTCATATTGTGAATATTGTAGAAACCATGTAGAACTCCCATTTTTTCTCTACTCAATGGATATCATCCTGCATTTTGCAGTTTAGCGTTTAGCGTTGTTTTTCTTTCCAAGACTAACAAGAAGTTGGTTGTTTTAACTATTGTATGTGCAGTCGAACCTCTAAGACTGAAGGAAGCCATAGAATGGTTATTTAAAGCTTCTGCAGAATAGTGTTTGTCGGGCTGGATGGTGGATAAACATGTGAGTTGCACAGTTTTCTGTTATCTTTATGAGATAAGTATATTTGATAGAAAGTAAGAAAATGCATGGAGCTGGAAGCTGGTCACGAAAATAGAAGAGCTTAATGAGGGCATGGTTGTGAATTCTTATCTGTATGCAATGTAGCTTCTCTTACTTTATATTAGATTTTGTTTCTTAACATTTAAGAATTCTACTTTTATATGTCCATAAATGTTTTTCAAAGCTGAATATTCTAAATGTAGAATGGCCATTGTTCTTGATGGATAGATGGTTATGCAGTTGTACTGCAAATTCCTGAAGGATTGTTCTCTCATCATGGATAGGAAGAGATTTCTGTGGAGGGGACTGTGAGGGTGTTCGATGCAATTCTGCTGCTGGGAGGGTTACTGGTTTGTTGTTTCAGAGACCTAGGAGGGACAGTGGCGTTTACACGAGGGGCATTTAGCCAGCTTCTCTCGGAAAATAACAGGCTAGAAAATAACAAAAAAAAAAGTGAAAAAGAGAAAAATAAAGGCCTCTTAAAATACCTGATTATAGGGCCCGAGATCGCTAACAGAGCACTAACATAAACAACACCTTGCAAAGTCGTAAATCTAGTGATGAATAAAATGCTGAGCCAGCGAAACAAAACAAAATGTTGGATAAAAAACAAAAAGGGTAAAAGAGTGCATGCCCAATGTATAAGAGAAAACAACTGCGGCAGGAAAAAAAAAACACAAAAGGAACTGCTTCCGTGGTAAAAATGGAGGTGGGAAGCATAACAACTGTGTAGAAGCAAAACTTAAAAGAAAGATGGATAAGGATTGAGTATAGGAAGGGGGAGGACTTAAAGTAACAACTATGAAGAAAAGCTAAGAGCATGTATAAGCGAAAGAAAGAGAGAGAGACGGTGTTCTGAAAACAGAGCATAAAGACGAAGAAAAACAAGCCGAAATAGAGAGACAGGAAAGGAATACAACAGGGAACACAAGCAGAAGGAAGTAAGAGGAAACTCGAAGCAGAAACGTCGCCCTTAGCCATCTCGCACAAACTCTCTGCAAACGAACCAAGTAAGTCTTCTGCTCTGTTTTTGTATTCCCCGTGTTTCATTAATTCATCTTCGCCGCCTGTCTTGATTTTAAAACTAAAGGCCCGGCACACGTGCCTCATGTGGCCCAGCCGGGTCTAGCCCAGCCCATGTGGGCTGAGCTGGGCCCAGCCCCAAAAACATAAATAAAAAAAATAGAAAAAATAAAAAAAATAGGAAAATAGAAAAAATAGAAAAATAATAAAATATGTGTATGCATGAATAAATATAATATAAATTTACTAGTTTATTCACCAACGCCAGAGTCGGGAATAAAATACTGGTTTAAATTTGTATTATTTTTTATTCGTTATATATATATATATGTGTGCATGTATGAAAAATAAAATTTATTTATTTTATTGATTTATTCACTAACGCCAGAGTCGGAAATAAAAACACTGATTTAATTTTTTTTATTTAACTATATAGAAAAAATATGTGAATGCGTAATAAAATGAATTTAGTTTTATTTATTTATTCACTGGCGCTAGAGTAGGGAATAAAAAATATTGATCTAATTTTTTTTTCATAGCTACGAATTTTTACCAACGCCAGAGTTGGAATTATTCGAGCTCGAATATTCACTGGCACCAGAGTCAGGAATATTATAAATAAATCATCATAGCATAAACTAATAAACATTTAGCAATTAAAGACAAAACCAACAATGCAGTCTGTCTTAGGCAGAATGTTTAAGGGGTGATAATATCTTCCCTTTTACGTAACCAATCCGGAGCCATAGAATCTCTGTTGACCAGTTAGGGTTCCTAGTAACCATAATACTAGGTGGCAACTCCGGAAACAAGACCTTTTCCCCTAAAAGAACAAGATGCCAGAAATATGTTCTTTTTCCATAATTCAAGAGAATTATTTTTAGGGCCACCGCGATGTCGGGTGCAACAGAATGACGACTCCACTGGGGACTTATGATTAAGCTTTGTCTTTTGTCTTATTATTGCTATTTTTTTATTTGTTTTTTGTTGTGTTTATTTTTTTTATTTTTCCTGCATTTACTGCTTTAGCATGCATCCTTGTTTATGTTGTCATGCATCACTTTGAGAGCACACACTTTACAACCTAGGATAAGTGGGAGAGTAACGGTACCCCAATGGCTTTAGCCTGGGTAAGACTCGTGAAACCATCCAACTCTTGCTTGATTGTTTACTTGGAAGTGGTTGATATGCCAAACTGATATTACTTAGGGCCTCTATCTTCACACTACTTGTAAGCCTCATATCAACCTTTCATGGACGATCACTGAGCATGCGAGAGACCCTTTGAAACTAGATAATGACCAACCCTTTGATGCACTCAATAATTAGGTTTTAGGTTGTCACCCCGTGTAGGGCAAGTCTGCATTTCATACGCATTTTTTTAATTGCTTTAGTATTTTTGCATAATTACATGATTTACATTTAGCAGGTTGAAATATAGGTTCCCCATTAAACCCATCTATAACACTCGTTCGGGAAAAAGACAAATGGAAAACGAAGAAAGAGCCTAGTTGGAAGCCCAACATCAAAAAGAGGTTGCCAATCTTGAGGAAGAAGTCGCAAGGCTTACTAGTCTACTCGAGCAGGCCTTGAGAGATAAATCCGGAAAAACAACACTTATAGCTCAGCCTGAAGATATGCATGTAACTCATTTCGATCCACAGAATCTGGAGGCAAATAAGGTGTCATTTGAATTTCAATAAGCTATGCATTTCCAGCCAGCATACCCCTCGAGAATTTCGTCTACCATTGATTCTACGAAGAAAGAATCTTAAAATGACAAAATGGTGAAATAAGAGGATTTGGAAAAATGGATTGCCTTAGAAGAGAGGATAAGGGCAGTTGAGGGAAACCATTTGTGTGACCTGGTGAAAGCTGTTAATATGTGTTTGGTACCTAACGTAGTCATTCCTAAGAAGTTTAGGGTGTCAGAATTCATTAAATATACAGGAACCCAATGCCCTGTAACTCATCTCAAGGCATACTGCAACAAAATGGCCGAGGTGGTTGATGATGAGAAACTGCTGATTCATTTCTTCCAAGACAGCTTGAGTGACGCTGCCTTCACTTGGTATATGCGGTTGGACAATACCAAGGTTAAAAAATAGAAGGACTTAGTTGATGCCTTCATGAGGCAATATAAGTTGAATATAGACATTGGCCATGTTCGGTTAAGCTTGCAAGCTATGAAGAAGAACAACAAGGAGTCCATAAGAGAATACGCCCGGAGATGGAGTGAGGTGGCTGCACAAGTTAATCCTCCCATGTTGGAAAAAGAGATGATCAGTTTATTTTCCAACACATTTAAAGCTTCGTACTTTGAATACTTGGTTAGAAGCTCTGCACAACATTTCACTGACCTAGTTGTTATAGCTGAGAGGATTGAACAAGCCATTGGGTTAGGTAAGATTGCTAACCCGACTAAGAAGAACAGTTTCACTGAAGGTGCTTGCCAAGACACTTATCATTCCTATAGTTAATTTCTTCACGCCGACTCCTAAAAATCAACTATCTTGAAGAGAAAGCTATGTTGATATTAGGTCGAGAATGATCTACATATGACTTCAATTGACTGTTGAAGAGATGCCCTTTGTCGAGGAGAATGAATGATTGAAAGATTCCAGAAATTCCAATCAATGATCACTAAATGTTTAGCCCCTTTATGTGTTATCATGCTAGTATTCATGTTGGCATAAGATCTTTGTTGTTGAACTTCTTTTCCTAAGCTTCAATGAAATAATGAGTTTCTCATTCAATCGTGTTTACGACCAAGCATTATTCATCTTCTTAAGAGAGTTTTCTTATAAAAACTCACGAATACACATTTGAAGCCTCGCGTGTTCTCATAGACGCAATTCATCTCTTGTACCAAAATCCATTTTCCTATTGGAGTTTTGAAAAATTGATCTGGTATTTTGATTTCAAAAAATAATTTGACGTGACTTTAAAAATGATATTTTCACATTCTACTTGTAGAATGACAAGTGAATCAAGCAGCTCCATCATTGAGGTGACTAAATTATAAACCAAAAAAATTGTGAAAAAGAAAAGAAAAGAAAAAAAGAAATGAATAAACACCCTTACCCCATGACTCTTGAATCATGTGTTTTTAAATGTATGAATAATGGTATGTAGTGAACTCGTTACTCATGACTCATGAAATGCATCTTTGCAAAGACCAAACCATCATACTGGATAAGGTCAAAATTTATTGATCTTAACTGCTTGCGCTTGAAATGAAGAAAGACCATCTTTGTTATTCCTTTCACATTCTGAAATAAGTACATCCCTTGCGATCCCTTGATTGGATGAATTAAATTAATTTCAAGCTTAATTTAGTCTCAAAACTTATCCATTCTTCAATTAAACCCTTGACTTGATTAATTAAATTAATTTCAAGCTTAATTAGATTAATTCCAAAGTTTAATTAAACCCCAAAACTTCCTATCATGTTACCCTCAACCCAAATTTTAATTTATTCTTCATTTATTTCATTCTACTTATTTTTTCATTATTATTATTTTTTATCATTATTTTTTTTATCCTTTTCAATAAATAAAATAATAATAATGATAATTAAAATGAAATGGTAAAAAATTAAGTTATGACAATATCAATTATCCCTAAAGCAATCAGAGCTGTAACATATTAAATTAATGGCTCAACAAATTTATAAAGCAGAAAAAAAAACAGAAAATTCCAGATTTTAGAGGGGAAATTCAAAAAGTAAAATTCTAGAAAACAACCTTTCGAAGGATAACAGATTATGGAAATATGGTACCGGATATAATTTAAAATATTTTTATATATTTTTTAAAATTATTTTAAATATTAATATATTAAAATCATATAAAAATATTAATTTAAAATAAAAAAATTCAAAAATTTTAAAAATATAGTTTCAATCCTAATTTCATACACAACCGAAGTCTATGTACTGACACTACTTTCTTAGATTCATTGTGCATTTGTGCGTGTCAAGGGATTATAGGGAGAGGGAGGGACCCTCTGCTCAAGTTTATCTACAGGCTTAGATGGATTTGGACACACAAGATAAGAAGGTAGGGTCATGTTCTTCGCCTTTGCATGACTAATTTGACAGCAGTGGTTCGTGGAAGATGCTGCCAGCTGCAATCAATCAATTAATACAGTGAGGGAGGGACCCTCTACTTTCAAGTTGAATGCATCTCCCCATCCCAAAACATTACGGAATTTTGTAATTTTTCTTGTGAGTTCTTTGTGTTCTAGAAAGAGTAATTACGGAAATTCAATATATATAGATTAATAAGTTGCTTCATCTTTGACTCTGTCCTACGTTTAATGCGAACATAGGATCGAGGGAGTTGGCTGGCTACATATGCAGCAGACGACGAAAGGTCTAGCATGAATATCCTTAGGTGAGACAGATTGACAGTGAGAAATTTATGATGTTCTGTTGCTAAAAATCTAGTGAGAAATTTACGAAAAATGTAAAATGAAAAATCTGCAGAAAGTTGAACTAAATACAATATGCCGACAGAGGCGGATGAGTTGCTATCATTTATTGAAGAGAGTATATTATAAGCAGCAAACAAGATTACGGATGTTAGGGTTCTTTTTTCTCTTCTTTATTTCCTTACCTCTTAATTTTAATTTTAACTTTTACTCTTAAAATTAAACAAAATATAAATAATAAACTAATAATAAACAATAAATATCTATATTTTACTTTTTCAAATTTTAATATTTATTATTTATTAAAGAATTAACTATGAGATTTATTATATTTTTTAACAATAGCATGGTTTATTATTACATTTTTTTCTGCCTCGTTTAAGTTCATTTATTTATATTAATAAATAAAGTCTATGTACTGACACTACTTTCTTACAGGCTTGAACACACAAGATAAGAAGGAAGGGTCATTTTTCTCGTCTTGATTCGTGGAAGATGCTACCAGCTGCAATCAATGAAAGAGGGAGGGACCCTCTGTTTTGAATTTGAAATCGTATCTCATCATTCCAAATGAAACACATTTCACTTTATCTTGAAAGATTTTATTTGTTTTTTAAATAATTTTTATAGTTGTAATTTTTTTAAAAAATATAGTTCGATTAGATATGTATGATATTAAGAAGATATAGTTAGTTGAAAAAAAATGTTTGGTATAAGTGTGGTTCTGATTGTTTGTTAAAGTGCTTTTTATTTAGAAATACATCAAAATAATTTTTTTTATTTTTTAAAATATATTTTTGATATCAGCACATTAAAATGATTTGAAATACAAAAAATATATCAATTTTTTATGATATAACTAAACACTATAAAATATTTTTCAATTTATTTTTCATTACACTATCAAATATCATAAAATAATTTATTTTTCTGAAATTTATTTTTTTAAATTCACTTTTCAAAAAAAATATTATTTTTCAGTGAACAATCATTAAAGGGAGTTTCTTTCTTTCCGGAGAGGCAAATGCGGTTGCTTTGCTTTACAGAAAGAAGAGAAGGGAAGGGAAGAAAAGAGAAAAGAGAAAAGATGGCATCCACTAAGGGAAGCAATGAAGGATCTTTGCTTTTCCACACAGTAGTGTAGTGTATGTATATGTGTATGTATTGGCAGGTACAGGGCAAGGCAATATAATCTTTCAAGCTTTCCACGCAATCACAGCTTGACGATGTCTTTTTCCTCCTCTATTACTGCGTCACGATGTCTTTTTGGAAATTTATTGGTATTTAATTTTAAGATAATTAAAATAAGTATTTGTCAAAGAATTGATAAATTAATTTTACATAAAAAAGTCAAAATTCTCTTTTATTATTTATTTTTTATCTTGACACAAAAACATATATTTTGTTAATTAGCAACATAGTTGTTTTATTAAAAAAAACTTGGCAATTTAAATAAGTATTCTTAAATTTTTAATTATTTAAATTAAAAGGGAAATCCTGAATGGTAGTTTATAAATTTGTTTTGCTCTCTGTTTTTTAGTCACTTTTTTTTTTTTTTTTTATATTTTGTTATATGCTTTCCACTTGTCCAGGCTTTCTTAACATTTGTAGATGGAGCGCAGGCGTGGTCCTTCTGCCTGAAGAGTATACCAGTGAGGGATGAATCGGTCATTTACAATTTTCTCACAAATTAATAAAAATGAAAGCATAGTTATTAAGATTTTATTTTTACAATCTTTTTGATTTATGAATATGCTTTCTTTTTTCTTGATTTTTAAGTACCATTTATAAATACTCAGTAAATTAATTTAAATATAGAAAATCAATATAGAAGCATTACATTTTTATAAAACAGATAATTTAGCCTGGTCTCAAAGAGTTTTAAAATTCTCCCTTGATCTATTAAGTGTGGATTTTCTTAAAACCTCACCCCCAGTTTTTATGGGAACACAGAAATAAAAAGACTCCCAAAATCTCTTTTCAAATCTGGTTGCAAGTGAAGGATTAGAAGAGCTGCCCAATCTATTCTGGATTGGGTGCTTGAAATTTCTTCGAACTTTAGTCATCTTTAATTGTGAAAATCTAGAAAATTTGGTCTTAGAAGCATTGTTATTAAACCCGGCCCGGTCCGGCGGGTCGACCCGGTGGCTGGACCGGTCCAGGTTTAATAAAAGACCGGCTGTGACAACAGCCCGGCCAAACCCGGATGAGACCCTTTTTTTTTTTTTTCAAATGTGGGATAAAAAACTTTTTGATTTAAATATTTCAACTTAAAATGATAACATAGTATTTGAAACCCATTAGTATATATACTCTATGTTCCCAAGAAAAAAAATCATGTTTTTTCAATGTGGGATAAAAAACCTTTTGATTTAAATACTTCAACTTAAAAGGATAACATAATATATTTTCAATGTAAGATTTGAAGCCCTTCATATATATACTCTTTCCCATCAAAAAAAGTTATGTTTTTTCAATGTGGGATAAAAAACCTTTTGGTTTAAATACTTCAACTTAAAAGGATAACATAGTATTTTTTTCAATGTGGGATTTGAAGCCCTTTCATATATATACTCTATGTTCTCGTGGAAAAAGTTATGTTTTTTCAATGTGGGATTTGAAACCTATTAGTATATATACTCTATGTTCCCAAAGAAAAAGTTATGTTTTTTCAATGTGGGATAAAAATCTTTTTGAAATATTCTTTTAAAATTCATTATTTATAATATATATAATCTATATTTACATTGATTTTTTCATATGAAATATTAAAACTTTAATTTTTTTTTAATTTTTCCGGGTTAATCCAGATTGACCCATAAAACCAGAGACCCAGCCCCTTGATCGAGTCAATCCCCGAACCGGGTTTAATAACTATACTTAGAAGTCTTCGGATATTGGTTATTGGTGGATGTGGTAGCTTGATTTCTTTGCTAGGAAGCGTACGATGCCTACCTACTCTGGAAGATTTTTGTATTATTGAAGGTAAAAAGCTTGAGAAAATCCAACCACTTTCCCTTCGTATTGTAATATTTGAAGAGTTACTAATAATTCTTGCTTTACCAGAATCTCTATAAACATTTATCATGAAATAGTGTCCAAACATATCCCTAAAATCATGGTTAACGATGATAACAATGGTAAAGAAACATCTTATTAAGCACGGGTTATGAGGATTTAAATATATTATATTTAGTTTCACATTTTTATCCACTCTTCAATTCCTTTTATTTCGCTTAAATTATTTTCCCTGAAAAGAAAATGAAATGTTTATTTGGCAAAACCTCTTGTGTTTTGGAGGGGCAGGTTCAAGTGGAACTCCATCAGATTTAACCAGAGCAAAAGAACAAGACAAGGCATGTCATGATAAAATGCAAAGCTAACTAATTTCATTCAACAATTTAAATTTCTTTGAACTTAATACATCATTACTAAATTCTATGTTTGTCTAATTTCTTCAGGTTTACTACTGTGAGGGTCCTGTCGGCTAAGATCTTCTACAACAGTTAGTCACTTCCGAAGATCAGCTTAAGGCTCGGAGTGTCTGCTTTGTGTAATTTCTTCTGCCTTAATTTCCTTGGCTAGCTGTGTGTGACGATTTATCATCAATAAATTGATAAACTTTTGGTGGTTCTGAATTATTGGCTTGTCTCTTTATTTTATTCAACTTATCTTATTTACAATAATTACGTGATCATTTAAATAATTATGTTTAACATATAAACTCGTCCTTCTAAACAAACTGAAAAACTGAAGTTGGGAGGAGATCGAAGTAGCAATTATGCTACTTGTTTCAAATAATACAACAGTCATCAAGAACTCCGAACTTACTGCAATGTCTCATTCATGAGTTTCAAAGATCTTAAAGCAGAGACATCCATTTCCGCACGCTTCAAGAACATCTACCCCTTCTTTATATATGCGGCTAAAAATCTAGTGATAAATTTACGAAAAATGTGCAAGAAGTTGTTCTAAATACATACAATGCTGACAGAGGCGAATGTGGAATTTTCTCAGCCATGGCATGACAAATTGACAGCGGTAGTTCGAGGAAGAAGCTGCCAACAGCCATCAATCAATTAGTATAGGGAGGAAGGGACCCTCATGCAACTATGCTCTAAAGTTGAATGTATCTCATCATTCCAAAACACACTTCGTTTCATCTTTTAATATTTCACACCATACTTCTTGTGCTCAAAATTTCTTCTTTGATCCCCCACACCCCCCAAAAAAAGAAAAAAGAAAACAGAGAATATGGCAGCAGAGCTTCTTCTTACGTTTGCCATGGAGGAGACTTTGACAAGGGTCAGTTCCATAGCTGCTGAAGGGATCAGACTTGCTTGGCGATTGAAGGGCCAGCTGCAAAGGCTCGACAAGTCTTCGAAAATGATCCAAGCTGTGCTCCAAGATGCAGCCAGAAAGGCAGTTACAGACGAGTCGGTGAAGCTTTGGCTGGAGAGGCTACAAGATGTAGCTTATGATGCTGAAGATGTTCTAGACGAGTTGGCTTATGAGATTCTCCGAAAAGACCAAAAGAAGGGAAAGGTACGTGACTGGTTTTCACTCCACAACCCTGTTGCATTCCGTTTGAATATGGGTCAAAAAGTTAAGAAGATCAATGAAGCCCTGGATGAAATCCGGAAAGATGCAGGATTTGGGCTTGGGTTGACATCTCTACCAGTAGATAGAGCTCAAGAAGTTAGCTGGGATCCAGATCGAGGGACAGATTCCTTCCTTGACAGCTCAGAAGTTGTAGGAAGGGAGGATGATGTCCCTAAAGTTATGGAATTGCTGACTACCTTGACCGAACGCCAACATGTCCTTCCGGTTGTCCCTATTACGGGGATGGCTGGCCTTGGAAAGACTACTGTAGCAAGAAAAGTTTGTGAATTAGTGAGGGAGAAAAAACATTTTGATGTGACTCTATGGGTTTGTGTCTCTAATGATTTCAGTAAAGGGAGGATATTAGGAGAGATGTTGCAAAAGATTGATAAATCTATTGGTGCGTTGACGAACCTAGATGCAATTATGGAATGCCTTAAGAAAGAGCTGGAAAAGAGGACATTTTTTCTTGTTCTTGATGACGTGTGGAATGAAGACCATGCTAAGTGGGATGATTTGAAGGAGCAACTGTTAAAAATTAACAGCAAGAATGGGAATGCTGTTGTTGTTACAACCCGCAGTAAGAAAGTAGCAGACATGATGGAGACTTCTCCTGGGATTCAGCACGAGCCAGGGAGACTATCAGATGATCAATGTTGGTCCATTATCATGCACAAGGTGAGCAGGGGTGGAGGAGAAACAATAGCTTCAGACTTGGAGTCTATTGGAAAAGAGATTGCAAAGAAATGTGGAGGGCTTCCATTGCTTGCTAAAGTTTTGGGAGGAACTCTTCACGGCAAGCAGGCAGATGTGTGGAAGTCAATTCTAAACTGTAGAATTTGGGATTCTCAGGATGGAAATAAAGAAGCTTTGCGCATATTGAGACTCAGTTTTGATCACCTGTCGTCGCCATCACTGAAAAAATGTTTTGCATACTGTTCCATTTTCCCTAAAGATTTTGAAATTGAAAGGGAAGACCTGGTTCAACTTTGGATGGCTGAAGGTTTTCTCAGGCCATCAAATGGGAGGATGGAAGACGAAGGCAACAAGTATTTCAATGACTTGCTTGCAAATTCCTTTTTCCAAGATGTTGAAAGGAATGGGTATGAGATCATAACAAGTTGCAAGATGCATGATCTTGTGCATGATCTTGCATTGCAGGTCTCAAAATCAGAAGTG
>Ga0325411_1000288_pt1 | contig 51232 bp, 27 predicted proteins | sample PopdelMetagenome_13_FD_206181 | JGI IMG/M metagenome (GOLD analysis project Ga0325411, IMG submission 206181) | Populus deltoides microbial communities from Bellville, Georgia, United States - Xylem-PdIQD-R4 | ecosystem: Host-associated > Plants > Phyllosphere > Stem > Wood/Secondary xylem... | reverse complement strand
AATCAAATTGAAGAAGTCTTGAGATTTTGAAAGTGAAACATGAAATTTGAGGTGAAGAGAGAAAAAAAAAATACCGCCAACACAAAACCTCATACCTTTGGACCCCACATGTCGTCTCATAATAATAGAGGGTCGGCTGCAGAGATCACAATGCCTTTCTTTTTAATAATGTACTTATTTTTTAAATTACTAAACAACTCGAAGTGTACCTCTAAATATTGTCTTGTGCTACTTGTGCCTCTTGGATTTCTTTGAATTTACAAGCAAAGGAATTTAAAAACACAGCAGGGTTCTTCACATGTTTATCTGGGGCGGCTCGAGCCAGACGTATTACTGCATACAATGAGGTCTGCAATAAAAGAAAGATTGGCATGAATTCATGTTCAATGCATGCATAAGAAATCCACTCAGTTAGTCCATGGCTAGTGGAGGGAACATATCCCAATTAAAAATACGTGATTAAAATGTTAACCCCAAAAACACCTTGGAGCATTTATATACAGTTATATCCATCTGCTGGATGCCTTTTTTTTTTTTTCCCACCTATTCAATCATAATAGTAACAAAGTAGTTCTTCACGTCACTACCATGTCTATTTTTACATCCAACTCTAGCTCACATTAAATCTTGGATAGCTGATATGCTAATTCTGTGATTGCTGTTGGTTCCCTCTTCGTTTTGGTGAGCCTTTCTTCTGTTCATCTCGGCATACATCTCCTCTATCATTGGTTTCCATAGACGAACACGAGCATTTATAAACCAATTTGATACCTGTTTATTTCCAAGATTTTGTGAAGGAGATTGTGAGACAGCAGAACAAATGTTGAATCTTATAACGTCAAGTGATCAAAACACAAGAGCGTATAAGCATGTCCTTCAAATTCTTGAAATATTCCATCCAACTATACAATCTTTTTTTATGTACCTGGCTTCTTGTTAGTCCGCTTTTTGCCGCAAGCAAATGCTTCTCTGCATCTTTAGGGTACCTGAAAGACATCAAACGTATAACTCACTTTTGACGCATGATTGTCAAACCAGGCTAATGCATTTTACCATAGTAAAGGCCTCTTAACAAGGTTAGTTAGGAAAGAAGATCTCACGGGTGAAGAAAGTTCTGAAACATCCATGCCCGCAGAACTGAGACAGATCTTTCTGGTAAGCCTCTCTGGGGTCTCCATAGTTGATGGTCATTTTTCTTCAGCTGCTGGAGAGTCCATTGCTTTTGTAAGTATGAAGTTCCAAAAGATCCTTCTGTCTCTATGGTGTCTCCACTATCCAAATGAGCTCCCATTGCTAGGATTTGGTTGCTGATCCGCTCCCTAAGGCGTTTGTACAAGAAAGATATTGTTTGAAGAGAAAAACGTGTGTGAATCTGTGGGTCCAACTCAGTTGCAGCATGGAATGCTGAAATAACTGTGTGTATTTCATCCAAGCATTGGCTATATCGTTCATCAACCTGAGCATATGAGGTAGGTGCCTTGTTATTGTGCCACGATGTTGTGTCCAACAAACCCACACAAAGTAACAAGAGGTAGTAGCTTTCACCATAGAAGTAATAGGATAACCACACATGCTTCAAGCAATTTATACTATAAATATGGCAGGAAATGATATTTGAATAAAGCAATTTTTCAATTACAGCTTTGCCATTAAACTTTTCAATATTTGGATAGTTCAGTTTCAATGTTCAAACATTTATTCGATTTTGATCCCACAGAGCTTGTTTGAGCAGCATGTATATCAACCGATTATAACAAAAGTAAGGAGTTAATACATTCATTTTAATCAGAAGCATGATTCATGACAAGACAAGATTTTATCACTTTCATAATTAGTTAGTACCCATAATTAAATCGACATACCACTTGCAGTAGAGTTAGCAATTGTGTTCTCTTTGCTTCCAGTGCCCGTTTCTGCAGTGCTGGATCCATTTGAACATCAAGTCTATCATTCCCATCAGGAGATTTATCAAAACCCATCGCCGGCATCCCTCCCTCCATTGCGTAACTTGAAGAGAATAGTGTACTTGCTCCAGTCTTGAACCCCTGCTCTAGATTCTCCAGTGAATAGCTTGCAATTTGAGCAAGTATTTCCTGTATTACATGAAGATATCTGGATCCTAATAATACTTGTGAGGATTGACCAGTTTTGTAAGAACTGCAACTCAAAGAAAGCTCCTTACTGCTACAAGAAGTTTGTTCAGAGCCTAACCTTGTTTCTTTCGAGAAGTGGCGTGCTACATGATTAAGAGCGATCTCCGAGCTTTGATCAGGGATACTTCTGCTATCCATGACAGAAGGCTGAGATGTGGCAAGGCTTAAAGAGAGCTCATTAGTAAGTTTACCAGATGCAAAACATTCATCTGCACTCACATTCACACCATTTGATGTTATCCAGCCATTTGGTTGCAGGTTTCCAACGGATGAATGTGGTTGAAACCCTGCTCTTAAAGGTGTTTGTCCACTGAGCTCTATGGGAGCAGGAAACCTGTCAAAATCCTCCTTACCATTCGTACTACCAAATACTTCACCACATCCATAATTCAAAGATGACGCAAATGATGAATTCAAAGCATTGGTGCAATCATTCGAAACAAATGACCTTGACTCTTCCAAAGGGTAGCTTGATGGTCCTGAAATTGCCAAGTTGTTCAGAGTTTCTTGAAGACCACTTCTTGTAGCCACAAGAGTAGCAAGTGCATAATTAGGGATTCCACTCCCAAACTGCTCTTCAAACGGAGGGTTACCAGCAGAACGTGAACAGCCAGGTAAAGTATCCCCCACAACATTCCTTCCAAGAGATGCAACTAATGCATCTGAGTTCATAAATGAAGATCGATTTGCTGAGTGAATGTTTGCATGGAGATCACTTATAGGTTCTCCTTGCAATGTTGGAAGCATGGTAAATCCAGCCAATGTTTGATTATGGTGGTTAAGGTTAAATGAATCCAACTGGACAAGTGAGTTGGGGGTTCTTTGTGATGAACAGTCCATGGTAACAGAATTCCTTCCTGCCATATCTATTGGAACACTAAACAAACCATTCTCCATGATATTGTGAATCAATTAAATCACATGGCAAGAGACACAAATAGCAAGTTCCTATGTTTAACTTGTATGTTAGACCACTTTCACTTGCAAAACAGCGTTCCTTGCACTTATGCGGAACTCCTCTCACTGAAGATCATGAACAACAGAACAGTAATCAACATTCCATAGCTGAACTATGCGTAGTTCTTGCAGGCAATCTTGAAGGTTTTAATTTCTGATGTCAAGTAAAATTCAACTGAAGAATTTCAATGAATTGATAAGGTCAGAGCACACTAATAGTAAACCGTAGAACCATAATTAGAGGAAAAACAATGCTAGTATATATTCAGCAAAAAAATGGATGATGAAAAACGATCAATATCAGGCTGTTAGTTTGCAGGCTTCTCTGCATTTTCTCTCTCACTGGAAAACGTTCTAGAGCATTGAGAATGCACTTTTAAGGAGGCATAGCCTAATGGCTGTTTACTTGATAACTTCCTTCACTTAAGCAAGGTTTGATTCCCAATGATTGCAATTTACCAAATTGTAATAATGTCATTGGGGAGGGCCACCCCCGGCTGTGAGGTCGGAAAAAAGTAAAAAAAAATAAAATACCATGGCGCACAAGCCTTCTCCAGCATAGGTACATTTTACGTTATTTCAACTTAATTTGATGAAATTAAGCCGAGGACATTCATTTCACACACGCATGGAAGCACATCAACAACCACTTTCATTTACTGACCCACATATAGAGAAAGGTGAAGATAATTGTTGGAAGTACAGCAAATTGCCATCAGCCATCAAAACAGTTTATTCTCAAGAAGTTACAACTAGCCATTAAAACATGTGAAAGAAGGCCAGCATGTACAATCTCGTTCAGATATCTATGACTTGGGGCCTCTTTAGTTGCAGTCACCACAGCCCCAAATGAACCTAGCCTAGTCTTATACAAGTGATAATACCGTCAGGCCATGGAAAATATGCAAGAAAGGAGAGCATGGATCGAAATTTTTACAGTTGACGGAGGGGTCAATACGAACCATATCAACAATAAAAGGGAGAACATAGTTGTAATCTAAGAATGTTATGTAACTAACACCATTCCCGATGCAGCGAATAGTTAGCTATAGGAGATTTGCAGATGTGCTTACTTTTAAAGCTTCCAGAGCTCTCGAGCACTATTCGTGTAAAAGCAGAAAGGGGAGATCAGAGATGGGATAAAGACCATGTAACTGAAGCCTAAAGAGCACCAAAATAGCATCCAAGGAAAGCAAGGGAAAAAAGAGAGAAGAAAGACCTAAAGAACTCTGCACGAGTATGCTAAAACAGTTGACATCAGGCGCAAAGAAAAGCAAAATTAACAGTTCAAATGTGTTTTGAACTAATGTATGGACATAGCAGGAGTGCTGGAATTATAAAAAAGGAAGATATGAAGGAAAGCATGTGAAAATGACCAACCTTGTTTACATTTGCTGAATGGTGATCACCCAGGAAGAGACAGCCCCTGTAGATACAACGTCGACCAGCATACCTTGTAGACGGCTAAATAATGAGAGTTAAGAATTTTCATGCAGATTCATGGGATTTCCCAAATCAGACATAAGAAGTTTTATACACTCACAAGACAAAGTGGACTGGTTGACAATATATGGAGGCTCCCTCGAACAACCCAGACAAGCTATAATCAAAAGCCACAAATTTCCTATGAAATCATTGGTTTCTCTTTCTCTTTCTCCATGAAACTAAGAGCACAATCAAAAGCCCAAAAACAGTGGCAACTTTTGTTTTTTCTATAACAAAAAGAAAAGAAAAGAAAAGAAGCAACAAGGACTCATGCACTAACCCCACCCTCCTCTAAGCAACAACAACAAAAAAATAATTTGTTTGCATGATCAGAGAAAGTATGGTTTTTTCTTCAAGAACCCGAAACCCAAGAAACTGAGATTCAGATTTTCAGACTCCTTCCGTCTTTCTCTCCACAAGATTTTAAAGCTCATAAACACACATGGGTGTTGAAAATAAAGGACAAAAAATTCTGAAAACTCACTAAAAAGCAAGAAAGAGGGTTACCCAAAAGCCAAAAAAAGCTTCCACAGTGAGATGGGGAGATGCATAAAATGGACCCCTTCATGGAGACTAAACTGGAGAGAGAGAGAGAGAAAGAAGAGCCACACAAGAGTAAAACAAGGGGATGGAGAGAGAAAGGAAGAAAAAAGAGTGATGAGGAAGCAAATTACTCTTTGGTGCAGTGCCACTCATTTCTCTTGCAGGCTTTTGAGGGCCCATTGTTTCCCTCTCTTTGTCATCCTCACCACCTCTCATTATCTGTTCCTCTGCAATCATCACAATCAAAATATCTGGATTCTCTCTGTTACAACTTCTGTTCATGGCAGGTCTTCTCAGCACCATTTTTCAGATAAAGTCCTTTGCTCTTTTAGCTATTTTAAGACAATGAAGCTAATGTGATAAGGGAGGAGAGTTATTGAAATACAGTAGGTTTATACTTTCTCCAAAGAATCTTAAATGTTCCAGCTTTCGGAAAGATTGAAGGAATTAATTTGATTTATTAATTGAATTCTTTTATATATAAAACTTATTGAATAAATAAAATATACTATTTACTCAGCTTGTTTTCGTTTTTCTTTAAACTTCTTTCAGATATACATGCAAGAAAGAACAATGTTTACGAGATCAAGTTTTTTAAAAAGTGTTAATTTCAAAACGAATCACACCTCTTTGCAAACACGTAAAAAACCCTAATTTTAATAAATTATAAAATTCAGTTGCTTAAAAGCTTTTTAAATATTAAAATGAAGTAAATGGTGTAGGAACTGGGATTTGTAAATCTCAGACTTTAATGTTAGAAAACACACTGTTCCAGGCTTTTTAGCAGTGTACCTTACAAGAAATGGTGATGCAAGCAAAACAAAAAATGATGAGAAAATCTAGAGAGGAGATTTGACAAATTTATTGAAGCAATTACAAGGCCTATCTACCTCTTTTCTTCTTTCGGATTTCTATGGGCCACACCCTACTGGACTACTACTACGCAATGTACCTGCAGCAGGCTCTATTTTTCTATCTATCTACAAGGGAGGAGACCTATGATGATGATGATGATGATGATGCACTGGTTTCAGGTGATCTTGTTCACTCTGCATGTTCTTTGGATCATGCTTCAAGAAACTCAAGATTCATCAGATCCATGCGGTAGAGTCCTAAGGAGCTGATGTGATGATACAATCCCCATCTTCGGTGTGACAATTTTGAGTCTAACGAGGTTGGCAACTGGAAAAAAAACTCTTGTAATTGGTGAGATCTCTAGTTTCTTTCAGTGATGTTGTTACAGTCATAGTTATTTCCGTCCTCTTATGTCCAAATGATATTATATGTATTTGCACTGATTACATGAGCATTTAAAACTAAGTTTTGGAAAAAAAAAAGAAAAAAAAATATTCATTGATGAGTTGATAGGTATTTTTTTATATATTTAATTAACATTTTTGCCATCGTGATTTATTACAAGAATGATTCTCAATGAATGATCATCTTGTGACTTGTGATCAAATGTAGAAGCCTAGGTAATTTGAATCAAGGTATTCTTTTTCCAGAGATGGAAGAGTCCAAGATGGAAAAATATCATGTCTTTTATATAATTTCTATTTTTTTTATTTTAAAACATAATTGTTTTTTTTATTTATTTTCAAAAACATAAAAGTATTTATAAACCATCATTTAAACACACATACTTTAACTCATGATTATGAATTGCAAATTATTACATTATTTATATTTTTTTTTATTAAATATAACAACTAAGGAAAAGAGAGATTATATATATAAAAAATAATAATAAATATAATATCAGTAGTAGTAGTAGTAGTACTAATTAAAAAAACAAAAATAAGTTTGGTTTGATAGCCTCCCTAACCTAAGCAATTAAGGTTGAAGGGGTGTCTTAATACCTAATAACTTAAAGTCAATTGACCTGAGAGCTACTGACCTAATGTTTGTTACATGGGTTGAGGAGAACGCTTAAGAGAATCAAACATTGCACTATCTACATTTAAGTATCTGCAACCTGAGTTACTAAACTCATAGGAGTGTCTCAACACCTAATGTTATAAAACCAACTGATCTGAGAGTCATTACCTTAAAGCTTATTATATAGGTTAATGATGCATTGTGTTTTAAGCTATATTATTAAAAACAAAAAAGAGAATATATATATCTCAAACACAAGGAAGTTAACCTTAGAAAAACATTAAAACAAATTTTGTTTTCTTTCAAGCAAAGCCCCGTAACTATGTGTTGATATATTGAGCACCAAAAGAAGGTTTATTAATATCTTAATTAAGAGGTATATTGTAACCCAATTTTAGCCTATTGGTTTCAAATTTAATTTTACAGGTTTTAAAATGTAAAATTAAAATATCAGAGATTTATTTCAATGAAAATGTGATTTGTTAGCTTGCACGGACACTAAGGACTACAATATGCTTTTGTCATTCTATCTTTATCTTCAAGATAATGATAATTGTCTGCTTTCGAATTCGATTCTAATTTGAACTTCAAAAAAAAAAAAAATGAGTTTGATTGAGACTTTATTTTTCGCAAGTAATGAGACTCTTGCACTGTAATTACAGATCTTAGTATATGCAGAAAGGGAGGCAGAGGAACCCAGAAGAAGGCCATTACCAGAAACCTACAGAAAAAAAATAAGGACATTTATAAAAAATAGTGAAGGCGCGGCTGAATCCTAGATTAGCCGCCACTGCCCCCTCCCCCCAGCTTCTTTCCTCCTCTTCTTCCCCAGTCACCAAAAACAGCCAGAGCAAGCCCTCCGTGGCTTTTCTTTTCCTCTCTGACTTGAGACCAAGACCTTCACAACACCAGCCTTGGGATCCCCTCTCAGCCGAACTAACATCACCAACCTTCACCCTTCACCCTCAGATTTCCCTCAACAGACTCCAGCCCCCTCACCTCCAGATTGCCAAAAAAGATAACGTTCAAGAAGTTTAGTTTCAAAGGATGCTATTTGAATGGTCTTTCGAACAAGTCTACTGACAAGCCTGTCAAGCTCTTCCCTACACATGCTCATGGAAAGGAAGAACCCAGGACCAACAGATGGCCACAAACCCGGGGACATGAAGCAGGAGACCAGGGTAACGAAGCCAACACCGGAGACTAAGAAAACAGAATGACAAGAACAAGTGAAAATAAGAAGAAACAAGGGGAGTGTTTGTTCATCCAGCAACATCACATCTCGATCGCCATCATCCTCATCTCCGGTTGCACCACCCCTCAGTAGCAGCAATAGGGTGTGGTCACTTCCATGTAACGGCAACAATGGAGTCTTCATCGACCCAGTCGAAATCAGTAGCAATCTTCCCTTCCCAACAACAACAATGTTGTCTTCAGCAACACAACAACAGTGGTGGAAGATCTTCCTGCTAGCAAAAAAACGGCACCTTCTTCTCCAACCATCGACAACTGCAGGATCAACTTCTCAACAACAGGTAGCATTGGTTAAGTTCCCCTCTCCAGCTGAGCACCAGCTTTCAACCGGCGATAACAACAACTCCAGTAAAACTCTTCTCGCCAGCCCTTGCACCAGCTGTGAACAACAGCAGACTACAAGCTCCAACAGGCACTCCTCTCTCCCCACCGTGCTCTTCCTGCCAGCGTCCACTATTTCCTCAATCGGGAGAAGATCCTGCTCCACCGTGGTTAGCTTTCTTTTTTCTTTTCCGACCGTGGCTCTAGCCATCGCCAGTGCTAGTAAGTCGCGTCCCCTCCTGTATTACAATTCACGTTAGTAGCTATGAATTATAATTCACTTGCTACTGTAGCAAGTGAATTGTAATTTACTTGTCTCAACCAGGTCACTGGCTTATGCTAGTGACTAAACCGGGGAGGTTGGGTCTATCCCATGTAGACTGGGTTAGATCCATCAAAATTAAAAAAAAAACATAATAAAAAATAGTTTTTTATTCAAATTTTTGTGGATTTATTCACTGGCGCTAAAGTCAAGAGTTATACCGTATTTTGTGGATTGCACAATATTTACCAACGCTAGAGTTGGAAATATTCATAGGTGAATATTCACTAACGCTAAAGTTAAGAATATTATAGGATGACCATAAGAACAGAACACAAACAAACCTTTAGCAATTTTAGACAAAATCAGCAATGGAGTCTGCCTTAGGTAGGACGCTTAAGAGGTGATAACATCTTTCCTTTCACGTAACTAGTCCCGGATCATAGAATCTCTATTGACCAGTTAGGGTTCCTAGTGATCATAATACTAGGTGGTGACTTTTTAAACAAGACATTTTCCTCTAAAAGAACATGATGCCAGATATTTGTTCTTTTTTTTCTCCAATCAAGTGATAATTTTTAATTGGTCGCTGCGATGTCCGGGTGTGACAAGGTATATAGCAGACACATAAATCTAATGAGAGTTTGTTTATTTGAATAGATCAGTGAAGTAAAATGATGACTAACTTGGTTTTGAATTTTGTAAATTATTATTTTATTTTAATGCTTTAATTATCAGGGATCAGTAATAAGCTGGTTGAGAGTGTGATAAGTACTTGTATTTTTATTAAAGTTTTATATCATCATATTGCACTTGAAGTATCATTAAATTCCATAACTTAAACATGTTTTATAATAAAAAGTTCGATAATATAACATATCTTAAATTTATGGTAAATACTTATTTTAAATGTAGGTTTGTAAAATATGCATATCTCATAATTCAAAGTATTGATTGATGTGTTTAACTATTGAAATTAAAAAGATAAAAAGAGGGTTAAGCTTGTAGAAGAAATTCTAGTTGGGATGGTTCAATTCAAAACTAGAACACCATTCCGTTTTTAGGTCTTAACTTGAGCTTTAGACCTTGAATTTAGGTGTTGTTTAGCTTGAAGGAAAGCTAACACATATGCCTAATACATTCACGAAGAGTCCAAGATTCAATATTGCCGTTTGAAGTTCAAATCTTAGCAACAAAAAAAAAGTCTGAATCTGTCATGCAGCTCAAACATTGTTCGATATTCAACCCATATCTCGAGTTCTAAACAATTAAATGAGTGTTTTTTTTTTGTTAGAGAAATGAGACAAATAACCACAACTTTCATGAAGACCATTTATTCAAATTCTGATGTGATTGATGACATTTTGTTCAGCCACCAAATCAATAGTTCTAAATTTTAGCATATAAAAGGAGGCATTTGCCATATATTCAGGTATCTTGGTTTTCAGATCAAGATCTTTCTCTTACTTCGTTTTTTTATATTTTTATGATATTCAAGTTTTATTTCATGTAATATTCACATTAATCTCTTGTTTATACTTATCATTTCTTTTACTATACTTAGTTAATTTATATCATGGCTATGTTCTTGTCTTGTTTATTTATTTTCTTCTTCTTCATTATATTTAGTTAAGTTTATTTTTGTCAAAGTGAAAAGGTTACACTAATGGTATAAGAATAAGTATAGTACAAACTCAATATGAATTTTAATGATTATATTCAAGAAAGTCTGCTATTAAAATGTTTTATAATTGTTATCTTACTCAATCTTAATACCCTACTTGTTAAGTGGTGAGTCTAGATTCGTGGTGTACAACCCTTGACACAAAAAATACTTGATTCTTTCATAGCCTATTGTATGGATAACCAACATCTGTACTATAAAAGAAACTTAATTTGTTGTTGATATAAGTTAGCACCATGAATACTTGACAACATTTACAAGTATTGGCGTTACTTAAAATAAGATAATTATTATGATCATATTAACAATTTAAAATGAGCCATCAATGATAAATCATCCAATTGGAACCTCCTTTGTGTTTGGTTTTCATTTGAGTAATAAATAGAGTTTGGACTATACTTATTTGAAATACCATTGGTGGATCCTCTAACCTTGGTAATTGTTTTATCTTTGTTTAATCTTTACATTAATATCATATCTCAAAGTTCTCTTCAACTCTATTTCTTTTATTATTTATGGTTTTGTATAATTAACCTCCTTGTGGATTGACCTTAGTCTTGCTAGATTATTTATTACTTTGACACGCCTACAATTGGAAGAAGACATAAATCATTTGATCGCATCAACTGGCTACCTAACTTCTTTTCTAAGAAGAAAAAGAATAGGAGGTAAGCTGTTTAAATCCTTTAATATCTTTTGAGAACTCAAGATATAACCAGGAAAGCTATCATAGAGTATGTATGATAAATACCGAGAGGTGATCATGACACCTTAGCTTTTATACTCATATGATTACAATGATAAGTAAGGGAGCTTTGAAAGGTTATAATTGATGAGACAAAGATGTATGCAAAGATCATCTAAGCTTATCAGATGAGCATTCCTTTCCCAGAGATCAATTCCACAAGTTATAGCTCGAGTAGACCTAAACAGAAAAGTCATGAAAACTCGCTACAAAGATTTAAGCTTTAAGAGATAAAGTCCATGAAGAAAAGAGACATATATTTCTCAGGTAAAAATACATACATATAATCCTGAAAGCATTGCATTTTGATCTTTATAGGGAGTCTAAGAAGAGAATCCTTGATGGATTTGAATTTTTTCTAGCAAAGAAAATCCATCAGAGGTTCAATTCCCACAGATACAAGGTAAAATTATGTCAAAATATGAGATCATTAGATTATATGAATGCAACTTTGAAGCATATCTTTTCAAGTGCACTTTTAAGTCACTTTTAGACATCGTCTTTGAAGCATATCTTTTGAAGTGCGCTTTCAAAGCACTTAGTTTTAGACAACATATTTGAAACTATCAATTTTTGAGTGTGCATTTGAGCCATCACTTTCCAGATAGCATGTCTTTGATCCTAATCTCTTTTACATAGTGCTTTCGACACTATTTTCTTTTGAGTGTGCCTTGAAGCCCTTGCCTTCTGGATAACGCATCTTTGAGCCTTATCTCTTTTACATAATGCTTTTGACACTATTTTTTCTAGTGCGCCTTTGAGCCCTTGCTTTCTAGACAATGCGCCTTTAAGACCCATCTCTTTTACATAGTGCTTTCAGAACTATTTTCATCTGAGAACGCCTTTAAACCCTCACCTTATAAATAACACGCCTTTGAGCCCTATCTTTTTTACATGGTGCTTTCGGTATTAATTTCTTCTGAGTACGCATTTGAGCCCTCGCTTTCTAGATAGCGTGCTCTTGAGCCCTATCTCTTTTATATAGTTTTTTTCAATACTTTTTTCTTCTAAGTGCACTTTTAAGCCCTCACCTTCTAGATAACGCATATTTGAGCCCTATCTCTTTTATATAATGCTTTTGACATTATTTTTTTCTAAGTTCGCCTTTGAGCCATCACCTTCTAGATAACACGTCTTTGATCCATATCTCTTTTATATAGTTCTTTCAACACTATTTTGTTATAAATGAACCTTTGAGCCCTCACTTTCTAGATAGCACACCTTTGAACCTTATCTATTTTACATAGTGTTTTTGGCACTATTATCTTCTGAGTGTGTTTTTGAGCTCTCATCTTCTAGATAACACGTCTTTAAGCCCCATCTTTTTTTACATAGTGCTTTCAACACTATTTTCTTATAAGTGTGCTTTTAAGCCCTTGCCTTCTATATTATACGCCTTTGAACCCTATCTCTTTTACATAGTGCTTTCAACAATATTTTCTTTTGAGTGTGTCTTTGAGCTATCGCCTTCCAAATAACGCGCCTTTTAGCCTTTTTTTTACATAGTGCTTTTGGCATAATTTTCTTTTGAGTGCACCTTTGATTCCTCGTCTTCTAGATATCATGCTTTTGAGCCCTATCTATTTTACAAAAATAACCCAACTTTAAGTTCTCTAAAATTATCATTTTCTTTTATACAAAAATAAAAAAAAGAGAGAGAAAATGTTAAAAAGTAAAAATATACAAGAAGACAAGTGACTTGGTTGGCATGAGCAAGCTAAAGAAGAATTGACATGTATAAATAACAGATGGAGTGACCAAATTGAATATGTGACAAAAGATGAGTAATATTTTGGGCTATACCAAACTTTTTCAGGGACTAAATTAAAGAAAATAAAAGCTTAAGGTTTAATTGGGGACTAAATAGAACAAATTAGAAAACAAAAACTGTGTTGAAAAAGACGCCAGACTTGAAGGGTTTCAATTGATTTTCAGCAATAGCCTAATTACATAAAATTAATAAGTTTTGTCTTAATTATTGTTATATATTTTTAACCCAAAAAAATAAAATCAAGAGGATACACATGAAAAATAGAAAACAAATCTAAAAATAGAAAACAAATTTAAAAATACAAGAGGATACATATGAAGAAAGCCTAGAAGACTACCCAAGTTGGTGGTAAAGGACCAAAATGACAAGTGAAAAAGTTGGAGGACCAGAATGTACAAGATTGACAAAATTGATGACCCAATTCTAGTTGACAAAAGACCCATTTGGTCAAAATATTTTTATTTGGGGTAAAGAAATACAAATTTGGATGAGTAAAGACTCAATGACAATTTTGAAAGGCTTAATTAATTTTATTGAGGACTTAATTGCAAGGAAAATCAATTTTTTAAAGTCAATTTGGGTGTTAATTGAAAGAAATTAATGTTTAGGGACTGAAATTGGACTTTGGAAAGTTTAATTGATTAAATCAAGGGCTTAATTGTGAAAAACATTAATGTTTGATAACTAATTAGGGGTTTGATTGAATAAATTCAAAACCAATATTCAAATTGTAAAAGGCGCGACACTTCAAGGGCTGAAATTCACAATTAAGGGTTAAATTGAAGAAAATTAAAAGTTTAATAGTTAATTAAAGGTCCAAATGCACAAATCAAAAACCAAAGACCAAGATGAAAATGATGCTAAACTTTAAGGCTGATGATTGGGTTTGATAGAGGTGAAATTGCATGAAATTAAAAGTTTTGGGGCAATTATGAGTGCAATTAAAAGAAATAGGAAGAATAGGGACTGACATGAAATTTGTCATATCCCAAATTTAAAACTCTAATTTCTAGGGGTTTAACATAGATGACATGTTATTCACCCACTATTTATCTCCTTCGTTGGCAGTTTTGAATGTTCGGATTGACACTTTCCAAGAGCTTATTGTGGAATTTTAGACCTCTAAATGGCATGAGGGTTCTAACAAATAGAAGATGAATATCCCCTCTATAACCTCATTTCTATGAAATTGGACGTTTACATCCTAATTCTTCCATATAAGTTTCCAACATCTTTCCCCTGATCAACCATCACTGCATTTTCAGATTTTGGGTTGATCGCATTGACACCTTCAAGGGAATGAAGGTGGAGTTATAGGCTTCCAAATGAAGCAAGGATAAATCCAAATGAAAGATGTCCATCTTCTTTACCAAGTTCAGGTGGTCTTCGATGATGTTTACATCAGAGTTTCACTAGCGAAGCCTTGTAAATGACCAACTCAATTGTCCTTGATTGATATACTCATTTGTGCAAAACTACTTAATCTTTTCATGTGTTTACACTTAAAAACTCATAAAGGGTTCTTATCAAGGGTTATAAATCTTTCATTCAAGATCAGAAGATGAGAAATACATGCATTTATCTCTAAGAAACAAAATAGCACTTAGGCAAAACCATCATCCCAAAAAATCATTGAAGGACAAAGGTTACAACTGTTAACATTTGTCAAAAACTTTCATTTTGATCAAAGGACTGAGTTTTGATCAATATTTGAGGTAATCCATAAAAAATCCTAGAAAAATCCTATAAATACCCCTAAAAATCAAAGATAGAAAAAAAGGAGAGAAAAGAGAAAAATGTGAGGGTATACTTTATAAAAAGACTCTTGGGTGAAGGTTCAAAGACCTAACATAAAAAGGTCTAGCAAACTTTGAAAAGAATAGAAAGTGAAAGGGAAAGGGAAAGAAGGAAGGAAAAGAGAATGTAACTAGCAGCCTATAGCCAGCAAGCTTGGAGAAGGTTATGTGAAAACTCAAGGGTGGAGCGTGTTTAGTTTTGGAATATGTCAAAGGTATAAAAGGTGTTTGATGGCTTAGTCTAGGTTGCTAATGCATGTTCTTGATTCCCGAGTTTAGTTAGGGTCTCAAGTATTTAAAGAGTCAGTTTTGGATTGAGTTTTGATATTGTTTTTTTACTAATAATAGGGCTACAATTTTGGAAGTTGAAATCTTATATATGTTCTTGATGATTCGAGGTTATTTGCTAATGTTTTTTTAATTCAAACATGTTTGTTTATGATAATGTGGTTTGTTTGCGTTAAGAGAGCTTGGTTTAAAGGTTTAAAATGTATTTTCTGGGTTTGATAGTGTATGATGATTTTTCCGGGTAATCTGGGTTTATATTCTTTATGTTCATTCGAAGAACATTGTCTTGAGTGCTAGTTTTAGGTTTTATTTTGATTTGATTTTGGTTTCTACAAGTTCATATATCATAATTAGTAAATCATCTAGGGTTTTCATGCATCAATAACATGTTTTTGTGGGTTTTAATCTTAGGGTTTCAGTTTTGAATTGAAACCTACTTTTGACAAAAATCATGATGTTTGAGCAATAATTGAAACAAATGGATAATTGTTTACATTGCAGGGTTTGAGTTTGAATGTTCTTCATTGTTCTTCGTGTTTTTTATTTTGCCTTGATATTTGATTTGTTTTTGTTAGAAAATTTAATTTTTTTATTTTTAATTTTGATTTTGTTTCGATTTAAATCTCTATTTTGGTTTAGTTTTGGGTTAAATCTTGGTTTTTGGTTCAATTTATGGTTGAACCAGTTTTTTTAGGTCAACCTAATTAGGTCAAAACCGGGTCAAATACTTAAGACTTTGTTTGGTTTGCTACTGTTTTGATAAAAATGAATTTTAGCTTAAGGGTGTGTTTACCAAATACATCCTTAGGCATGTTTTGTTTTGAATAAAATTATGATTTTGCCAAACATGGCCTTAAACAAAATCTTTTAAAAATAAAAAAAGAAGATTTTTACTTGTATACGACCTGATTCTTATAAAAAATTGCATTTTTATTTATGAAAAGGGAGAGAATTTTTTTTTAACCATGGTTTTAGAAAAATACATGTGTTGATTTTTCTTTATATCTTTTGGAATTTACCCCATGTTTGTAAAATTCCTTAAGGACTTGGCCAAGAACCCTTTTGCTTTCCGGGATAGGTGAATACTGTCAAGGCACCTACATGGATCCTTCCTATAAGAATTTATTTGAACATATGAGCCCATAATAAATTTGAAATGAAAGATTTATTAATGGGAGTAAATATTTATTCCAAGCTATAGACAGACCATGGGTTATGAATCAATCAAAACCTTTAAACCATATCTAGACCACACAATGCATCTTATCTCAGGTAATATGCGTTGGGGGTGCCAATACCTTTCCTCATCACAATCAGTCTCTTACTCTTGGAATTTCTGATAAGACCAATACACCTGGGTCTCATGGTGACTCTTAACCAAACAATTAGGTCACGATTCCTTGATCCAAATGTCCCACCATGCCACGCGCCCACATGCGACATTAATTAAGGAAGTTTGAGCTTAAATTGATACAATATAGACCAAATTAAAATTAAAATCTCGAATTTGAAAAACCAAGAAGATGCACTACTACTCTTAATATTCAACGTAACGGCCCGTATCGAGTCAATTTACTCTAAATACCAAAACACTACAAGATTTCACAGTTTCACCGACGGAATTATTCCGTCGGTATGTGATTAAGATTTTGTTGGTAATTTATTTACTGACATCATCATCAACGGAATACGCCCGTCGGCTTTTCTTTCATCGGTAATACCATAGTCCGTTGTTATATCGGTCGGAAAAAGAAAAAACAATTAACGATGGTTTTACAGATGGAAATTGCGCGTAAAAAAAAGTTTCCTACTTGAAATATACCGATGGATTTTAGCCCGTCGGTGATAGTGTGACATACCGACGGATTAAAACCGTTGGTAAAATTGTCGGTGAATGTTTGGAATACGGACCGAAGATTTCCGTCTGTAAATTCATTGATCGTTGTGGCAGGCACTGTAAAATACCAACGGATTAAGTCCGTCGGTAAAGTTGTCAATGAGTCTGTAATACCGACCGAATATATCCATCTGTAAATTCATCGGTGACTGTGGCAGCTACTGTCAAATGCCGACGGATATATTCCGTCGGTAAAACCCTCTGTGATTATTTTTAAATATGTTTTTAAAAAATCATTTAGAATACATAATATAAAATTTTATAAATTAATGGTAATAAAAACCAATTATGCAAATAATTTTTTTATTAAACATAAAAAAATAAATAAAATTAAATAATAATCATTACAAACTGAATGTGTTTTTTTAAAAAATGTTAAATTAACTATTAAAGTTAAATAATATTCCTTACAAATTAATATAATGGTGGAGCTGGAGGAGGACGAGGAGACTGGTTGTTATACGGCCAAAAAGGAGTAGGCGCACATGTATCACCACTCTGTGATGCCATGTTCATGACAAATTCGCGAAGCTGGTTATGCTCCGCTTTTTGTTGTGCATGCTCCGCTTTGAGTTGTGCATACCGTTGTGCATCCTCCACGTTTTGTTGTGCATGGTCCGCTTTGAGTTGTGCATGCTCCGCTGATAGGTGGTCGTATTTTTCGGTGAGCTGAGTCGTATGTTGCTGCAAGGCCACAAACTCCTTAGATTGGGTGCTCGATACTGATTGGGAGTTCCCAATGGTTGAAACACTACGAGCCGCTCACAAGTTCCTGGCCGTAGTGTTGGAGAGCCCGTAAACCCGATTTTTTTTTTCCACCAGACGATCCAACCTCTATCCACAAATCCGGATCAAATTCTGGAAGGGTCAAAGGATCGTCCCAATATCTCTCCCTTAACCGGCTATTATAGGTCTCCTGAAAATAAAAAAGTAATCATCATATTCAATTCAATAAAAATAATAACTTACAAAATAAAATAATTGAACAAACATACCACGAAGTGTTGGGCACGATTGTCAACGAACTGTTGCTCCCCCTTTTAGCGGTCTAGACTCCGCACGTGCGTCTCCACAAACAGCTCCATTGGGCTCAGCTCACGTCCAAGAGACGTAGCCTATAATGAAAAAAGATTAATTAACAACAAATTAATCTAACGATATATTTTTTTAAAATTAATCTTACCATCCGTTTCGCATGTGTAACAAATAGAACGGAGTTGCTGGTGTGCGTTGTCACCAAGCCATGAATTGGCCGATTCTGGTTGCCAGCATTGGACTGTGAGCGTCGTGTGAACCGCTTAGACGTCACGTGCTCTAGATAGTGCATCCATATATCTTCCGGGATGTATATCGGTTTGAAATCTCTCCAAACCACCATGTCGTTCCAGCCTTGAAGACCCCTATCTCTCGCAGTTTTTTTTGCCTTTTTTTGTGATTCATACCAAAAATCACACAACCTATTTCCATAGTGAGAAATTAGAAGTTGAAACATAAATTTTTTTTCTAAAAAAATCTTATATTATTTTCGATGTTATCTAGTTGCCGCGTGATTTTCCCACACCCTCCTCACAACTTTGTCATGTGCCTTGTCTCAGGCGAATTTGTGCTGTGTATAAATAATTAGATAAATTAAAATAATAATTTAGTAACAATTATATTAATAAATTATTAGATATAAGCTGGAAATTAGAAATTAACACCAACCTCAAATCTGTTAAACCATGCATCGATTTGAGTTATCTATTCAGGATGTTTGGATACCTGACTCCATTGAAATAATGGAATCTCCATCGACGATTTAAACGTCGATAATATTACTCGGGCGGCCTCAATGTTTGTGAACCTGAAAATAAATTAAATTTATGAAATATCGATTAGTTGTTCATAAATTATTTTATAATTTAAACCTTAACAAACTTACATTGAAAGGTCGTCCTTCCACTGTGCCTCGTACTTGCGGGTGAACTGATTCCGCTGTGAAGGCACGCCACTTCTGCGCTGTGAACCCACGTTGGAAGAGGCAGCATTAGTAGACGGTGCAGGTGGCGTAGGTGTCTCTTCTTGAGAGGCACCTAAGGATACGTCATCCTCGCTGCTAGAAGAACTAGCTGCGACCATATGTGAGCGACCAGCTCTGGTTTTCGTTCTATGCATCTACACAATTGTATACGAATAATTATATAATTAACTTCGAATGTTAAAAAAATTCGACAGCACCTCCCTTATACTAGATACTACCAAAATCCACAAACCAACAAATATTGACAACAGCCATAACCAATTGACTCCATCTATACTAATATTGTATATCACAGAACATCTATACATATAACATTCATACTACTTACAAGGTAAATTCAACATTAACAACATATTCAATCATTATATAAATACAAACAATAAAAAAAATTCAATAAATTAAAAAAATCTCTAGACTAACAATTAAAATTAATGTAAATAATTAAACATAAATCATGCAATAATGTAGTAAAATTACTAATTATTCCAACATATTCAATTACTTATTCTAAGGTAAATTCAACATTAACAATTACAATTCAACAAATTATTCAATCATTATATAAATACAAATAATAAAAAATATTCAATAAATTCTACAAAAACTCTAGACTAACAATTAAAATTAATGCAAATAATTAAACACAAATCATGCAATAATGTAGTAAAATTACTAATTATTCCAACATATTCAATTATTTATTCTAAGATAAATTCAATATTAACAATTACAAGTCAACAAATTATTCAATAATTATGCCAATACAACAATAAAATATATTCAATAAATTCAAAAAACAAATATAGAATATAGGAATAAAACATGCATAGCTTAATAATGTATTGATTTCAAGACTTTATCTACATTATAAAAATACACTAAAACAAAAAACATAAAAAAAATAAAAATAGCTAAAACAAAAAAAAACCCTTAAAGTAAAATGAAATAGAGGAAACACATATCTTTTAATCTGATGAAGATTCACAAGAACACTTGCTAGAGATTGTAGGTGAAAGCCTTGGAGAAATGAGAGGAAAAAAAATCAAAATTGAAGGTGAAGAACGAAAGAGATGAAAAAATAAACTGAAGGGGCGAAAGCTGTGATTGATAAGGCAGTTTTACCAACGGATTCACTGATGGATATAAAAAAATATTATTTAAATTTAGTCCGTCGGTGATGTTTCAAAAATCCGTCGGTAAGTTTTGAATTTCACACTAACATTTTTAATTACCCTCCATATTTTTTGCTGTTCGTCGGTAATTCCGTCGGTAAACTCATGCGGTCATGGATGCATTTAATGCACCGCCCTTTGGAATTTGCACAATCCGTCGGTGATTTGGTCGGTAATATTATCCGCTGACAAATTACTGACGGTCTTTATTCCATCGGTACATTCGTCAGTGATTGTGGCATTTTAAGTGATTATTTTTGAACTTTCTATTAAATGCTGACGGACCTTATTCCATTGATATGGACGTCGGTAAGTGTACAAGAAAAATTATATTTTTATTGCCTATTTACGTTCTTGCAAACACTTAAATGATAAACTATCCATCGCACAAAACAATAATAACAGTGCTTAAACAATACATATTTCGTGTTACAAAATATATCATCCATAATCTATATTACATGAAAAAAAGGTTTTACACAGGGCTTCATTTTGATAGTTAGTCAGAGTTTTCTTTTTCTTCGTCATCAATTAAATAGTCATCACCTTCATCGCAATCTTCAATATGATCATCATCTTCATCGATATTTGCTTGTCCGCTAGAGTTCAAAACAACATTCAACTCCTCTGCGTCAACATTAACAAGACTGTCATCGAAAACATGAAAATTTGAATTTTCTTCCAAGTCAACCGAAGGAGCAACTCGATATGATTCAACCAACTCGCTAACTTGAAAGACTTCATCTTGCACACTTGTGTCTTCGTTCTCATCCTGAACAAGCTCGACACGACCCTTGGGTTTCATTTTTAAAAGGACACCCAATCCACTCTTAATCGATCCTTTCTAAAAGAAGGGGTGTATGTGTAATAAACTTGTTGACATTGCTTTGCGAAAACAAAGACATCGTTTATGTTGCGGAGTCTAGCTTTTGAGTTGATTTTGACCAGACCATAATGCGGATCAACTCTGATTTCTCTGTCAGTCGTGTCATACCAATAGGATTTGAATAAAAACACTCTATTCTGCTCGCTATGATATTACAGTTCGACGATCTCTTCTAATCTACCTAGTAGTCAACTTTTAACTCACTACTAGTCGATCCCTTAACACAAACACTATTGTTGTATGTCTTTCTACCATGCCCGTGTTTTTCAGTATGGAAAACATATCCATTGACAAAATACCCATTGTAGCACTTAACTTTTCTTTCAGGGCCCAGGCTTAGTGAAGACAATGACTTAGCAGCACCCCTTTCCATTTGATAAACCTTATATATAATGTACATCAATGAACAGTAAACGAGAATCACGTAATGACATGCATTTAATAATTTTGCAAGTGAGAATGAGTTTGTGATAGTGCTTACATGTGTTCTGAACCATGTGGCAAATTGTTCATCTTGTAATTGAAAGATTTGGGATTCGGTCAACTATGAGTCTTTGGATAACAATTATTATCGATGTTCCCTGCAAGTGGTAATGAGTGTATTATATTACAATATCTAATTAATAGTATATTATTGACAAAGTTTAATTAGTATTACACATATATACACTTACTGAATAAAAGGTCTCAGCTCATCACAAATAGAACATAATTGTGTGCTTGTTTGAACTCTATTTCTCATAAATATCTTCCTCTTACTGCATTTTTAGGTGTGGGTCGTCCAGGATTGGAGAATATTGACAAGTTCTCACTGGAAGACACTTCACCGCCAACATCATGCTGTGGAACGCGATTGATTCTCATTCTCAGATGAGGTTCGAAATAGTACGAGATAAATGTTGAGATCTCCTCAACAATATAGGCCTCACATATTGAAGCCTCAACATGTGCCTTGTTCTTAAACTTTTTCTTAAGATTGAACAAGTACATGCATTGAATTAATCAAGTATTTTCAATGAAGAAAAACAAAGAAAATACTTTTATATATGAATTACATTGCAACTGTAATATCTAACTGTTCGAATGGGTACATCCATCTATACTAGACCGGTCCTTCAACTTTTGCCTTAAACGATAAATGTATGGGGAGATGCTCCATTGAGTCAAAAAATGATGGAGGGAATATCATCTCAAGTTTGCATAGTGTCTCGACGATATTTGTTTCAAGCCTCTCAATATGATCAACATTCAACTTGCTGGAGCATAAATCTCTAAAGAAATGACTGATCTCCATGAGTGCATTTCATATCCCCTTTGGCAACAAATCACGAAAAGCTAATGGGATAAGTGTTTGCATAAACACGTGGCAGTCATGATTCTTCATTCCATACAATTTGCATTCCTCCATATTAACTAGCCTTGATATGTTCGAGGCTTGTCCATCCAGAAAACATAGACTCTTAAGCCATTTGCAGACTAGTAGTTGTGTGTTTTTCTCTAACACGAAGCTTGCTTTTGGTTTTGCGACCCGTGACTCATCACAAACCAACTCCATATCTTGATGGTTACAAAACAAAGCTACATCCAATCTAGCCTTGATGTTGTCCTTTGTCTTCCCCTTGACATCCATGACAGTGTTGAAAATGTTCTCAAACACGTTCTTTTTAATGTGCATGACATCAAGGTTATGACAGAGAAGATTGGTCTTCCAATAAGAAAGCTCCCAAAAGATACTTCGCTTTACCCAATTATAGGTCAAACCAAAACTAGGAAACTTCTGCTTACCTGATTGGAGACCAAAGACAATGTCACCGTACAAGTTTACAACATCATGCAATTCTTCACCAGAAAGACGTGGGGGTGCAACATCCTTTTTAACTTTGCCAACAAAGAAATCTTTTCTGTTCTTTCTGTACCTATGATTATGTGGCAAGAAATGACGATGACAGTAAAAAAAAGAAGCTTTACCTTCATTTCTTAGCGTGAATGTCGTTTTGTTTTTCATGCAGTATGGACATGCTAGTTTCCCATGCATGCTCCAACCAGAAAGCATTCTATAAGCTGGAAAATCATTGATAGTCCACATCAAAGCCGCTCTCATAACAAAATTCTGTTTCCTCGAGATGTCATAAGTCAAAGCTCCAGAGGACCACAACTACGTCAACTCATCAATCAACGGATGAAGACAAACATCTATATTCCGCCCCGGATTGCTCGAACCTGGTATGATCATAAATAAAAACATGAACTTTAGTCTCATACACATCCCCGATGGCAAGTTATAAACCGTCAGTATGACCGGCCAACAAGAATAAGGAGCATCAAATGACCCGAATGGGTTGAATCCATCTATACACAACCCAAGACGCACGTTCCTTGATTCAGCTGAAAAGTGAGGATGCACACTATTAAAGTGTTTCCACGCTTTGCTGTTAGAAGGATGCACCATCACTCCATCAACCACATCATGTGATTGGTGCCATGTCATGTGCTTAGCAGTCCTTGATGACATGAAGAACCTCTACAGTCTAGATGTGATTGGGAAGTATCTAAGTTTTTTATATGCCACTACAGTCTTTCCCCTTCCAGTTCTGGGTTTGTAACGGGAATGCCCGCATGTCATGTACTCGGTCATCTCAGCATTTTCAAGGTAGTATAACATGCAGAAGTTAGGGCACATATCAATTTTCTGGTATCCTAAACCGAGGGGTTTCATCATGGACTTCGCAGCATAAAAGTTCTCTTTCAGCCTGTTCCCTTCAGGTAAAATGCTTCTCGCCCATTCAATAATCTTGTCATACCCAGCCTCACTCAACCCGTGATCTGACTTGATGTTGAACACCTGTGCTACGGCCAATAATTTACTGTGGTTCGAGCAGCCATCCCATAATGGTTCGTCAGAATCTTTCAACAAAGAAAAAAACCTAACTGCATCTGTATTAGGTTCTTCTTCTACAATTGGACATTGACTGACATTACCTTGATTCATTCTCATTGCATCCATAACCATATTCCAGTAAGGATTAGTGTTGTCATTTGCTGCTTCATGCACACTAGAAATTGACCCAACCACTATTTCTTCCATTCTCCTTTTACTAACAAATACTTCTCCGTGTGCATACCAACACTGGTAATTCTCTATAAACCCTTTGTGTAGAAGATGCATCGTTACAACATCTGGATGCATATACTTTTTATTTTGACAATTCCTGCATTGACACCTAATACCGCCTCCAATAAAATTTCTGGGAATAGATGTTGTGAAATTAATAAAACCTTGAACCCCGTTACAATAATCCATCCTCCGCAATCCTTGGGGTGAGTCTCGATACATCCATGAACGATCATCCATGACTTCTATTGAATCTTTATAAAATTATGATGATAACATGTATTAATTTACTATGTTAGGTAAATAAATTTGTAAAAAAATTAGTTTACCTCGATATTATCCAACAAACCAATTACAACTTCTCATAAATATTAAATATTCATTATCAATTATCATTAACGTCCATACAAATTAATACATATATATCAATTTACAAAAATTACAACTCCGCAATACCATTGACGATAAAAATTAAAACGGACCCATTAAACAAGCTATTAATTATTTCAAAACAACACATGTAATTCGGTAATTCAATAAAGTTTCAACAATTTACAAACAAAACAATCTTACAAAATCTAAAACAAACTATAACAAGTATAAAATTATACATTCATATACTACAAGTTTGTTTGAGAAATAACAATAAAACATGTACATCTACTAACAAAATACATATGCTAAAAAAACAATAAAAACCATGATATTTAAATGTTAAAATTTAAAAAGATAGAATTACTTATAAAAACTGATAAAAATTCGTAGGTAAATAAGAACACGGATGCTGTGACAAGAAGACTTTAAGATATATGACTTGTTGTGCTGAGAAGAGGGAGATTTTTTTTGGAAGGGGGGCTGGTTGTTTGCAGTTAGGGAAAGTTAAGACGAGGAAGAAGAAGGAGAAGAAGAAGGAGAAATAGGGGAGGATAGGGTCGAGTAAGAGGGGATATATTAACTTTTGCCGACGGATTCACCGGTGGACTATTCTGTCCGTGATTCCGTCGGCTATTCTGACGGTAAATAGGACATGTCACAGTACGGAGCTGCCATTTTGCATCCCTCGGTGATTTCGTCGGCATTTTTCATCGGTGGACCGGTCTCGTCACCGTACAGAACTGCCGTTTTGAATCCCTCGGTGATTCCGTTAGCATTTTCATCAGTGAACCGGTCTCATTACCATACGGAGCTGATGTTTTGAATCCCTCGGTGATTCTGTCGGTAACAAATACCTGCAATAACCTCCATGTCAGCGAACCACCCTCTTTTTTTTTTTTTAATTCTCAACATTCCGTCGGTAAGTCCGTCGGTATTTACCGACGGATGTTTTCCATCGGTATATGCTGATGGCCGTACCGACGGATAAAATTCTGTCGGTAATGGCGACCTCAAATTGCCGACAGAATTATTCCGTCGGGAATTCCGTTGATATTAAACGAATTTCTAGTAGTGAAAGTGAGTAGCAAAACATTTTTTAACGTGAATTGTGAGAAAATAAGGAAGATTTTCTTGAAGGTTTGGAATTTCAATCCAACTAGCCTTCTAATGTACTGGGATAAATTTCAATGAGTTTTATAAACTTGTTATAAAACCCTAAAATATGCATGACAAATATTTTTGTTTGTTTGTTTTTTTTTTTTTTCATTTGGAAAGCTTGGCCATATACGAAAAGATAAATTTTAGTGTGGGATTTTCGTTGAGATGGAATAAAAATATATTTTTTAAGAAAATAAAACTTAAAAACCATAAAACAAAACTTAGTAGGAATATTAGACTACCATGTACAAAACAACACCCATCATCCAAACATGCCACAGTTAATATTGATAATTTTCAAAGTGAAACTGCCTAACAATATATCCCATGGTGTCATGTCATCTTAAGTTAATACTAGACTAAACCCAGGACCTAAGCTTATTCTTGGGATAATAAACATGGAAAAACTGGGTTCGAGAGAAGCAAACCTCTCTTCTCATCAGAGCACTAAAGAGAAAAACTCTCAAGTACTGCTATATACACCCTATCAAACACCAATCTCTCAAGTCACTTACCTTCCTCCCGCAGCAAAAAAAAGAAAGAAATCACAACCAAGATTTCTCAGATATTTAAACAAAACACAGTACCTTTCTAAAGCCAAAATGCTCATATAGTTTTCTTCTCATTCTCAGTAAGGTTATGAACAAATTAATAAAAGAAGCAAAAATAGTTTAAGGCCATGTCTTAATACATATGCATTGCTTGAGCATGTGGTTAATGCAAACAAAGACATGGGAAAGGTTCAAACTAAAACCATTAAAAGCACAAAACAGGAGATAACTTTATCAAACCCTAGCAAGGCACAACACAATGAAGGAACCCGCAAATATTTATAACCAGATAAGCTACAAAGGCAAAAGTTTTTACCTGAGGGTCTTTAACATATTGGCTGAGAACCAATTGCTATTATGCCACTTTAAGGGTTGTTTTTTAGGCTTTAAGGGTGTGTTTTTTATGATGACTTCCCAAACTAAACTGTTGCTCCTCACTCTCTTTCCTTTCCTTCTTTCTCCTTTCTTACTATGTTCTTTCTCTAGTTTCTCCTCTTACTCTCTTCTCTATTTCCACTTTTTCACTCTTTTTTCTTGTAGTATTACTTGCTTTCCCCTTGTTCCCTCTTATCTCCCTTTTGTTTCTCTCTTCTCCCCCTTCTCCTTTTCTTTTCTTTTCTAGTGGTATGTTATTATAGAGACCTACGAACATTCTAGACTATCTTTATTTGGAAAGATGACAACCCTTAAAACCCCATAGATGATCTTCAACCCTTCACCATAAGTAAAAATTTGTACTAGGTTAGGGCTATAAGGAGGCTGGATGGGCAGCAGGTTTAGGCATGTTTTGGTTGTCTTGTGGCAGCGGGTTCAGGGCTGGTTGTGGCAAGATTTTTAGCTGATGTTGCAGGTGGTATAACAGAGTATAAGAGGATGTTTTTTTTTTTTTCTTTGGTCTTGATGGGAGGCAAAATCACAAGAATTCGATAAAAGTTTCCTTTCGCGCTGCCCAGAGAACAAAGTCTTAGTTGAGAAAAGTGGCCAGTGACTCGTCAATCCGTTTTTATCCAATTACGGGTCTTAGTTATCTCTTTCATTTTAGAAAGAGTTTATTTTTACGTTTTAAAAATATTGTTTAAAAATATAATTTTCTTTTATTTTTTTTATCTTAAATTAAATTTTTATATTTTCATATTATTTTGATATAATAAAAGTAAAAATAAATTTAAAAAATAAAAAAATAATATTTCAATATAATTAAGTATTTTAAAAGAACAACTCCTACTACAATATTTATAGCTAGAGTCTTAGGTTCTGTCAATTTAAGACCAACGATGTTGGCTTTGGAAAAATCAGCTTGGTCATGTTACTTTGACATTTTGTTTTTTTATATCAATCATCGGTTTGTGAAAATTTTAATTTAACCTTTAATTAGGCTGATTTTTCATAATTTCTTTTAATTTAGCCCTTGATGACTTGCAAAATTGTCTTCAATATTGGCTTTTATTACACTTCAGTCCATGAACCTTTAATTCTGGTTAAATTAACTTCAAATATATATATATTTTTTAATTGAGCCCCTTATTGAATCAATTAAGGCCTTCCAAAGTTCTTTCACTTTTATCTAGATACTTGGCTTTCCAATTACTGTAATTTCACCATAAACTTCAAATCTTCTCTTCAATTAAGCCTTTGTTTGATCAAATTAGACTTCCAAACTTTTTCAACCTTTTCATTTTGGTCCTTAATCATCTAATTTATACTATCTCATCCAATTGTAGTCTATTTTCTATTTTTTCTTCTACAAGACCCCATAATATGAGAGATATGTGTTTTCTAGATGTTGTGTTTTCTATATAATATGAGAGATGATTATGATGATCTCATGGTTTATAAAGGCAAGGAAAATTTTGAAAAACCCATTGATTAAAGATTTTGTATATATGTTATTTTTATATTTTATTAAAAAAAGAATGGTTTCATAGTTTTAAAGAATATAATAAAGATCATGTAGTGTTGATAGATGATAAATGAAAGGAAGTTACTGAAATTGATGGGTTTTTTTTTTTTTAAAGCATGGTGACATAATAAAGGCTGGTGATGTTAGGCACATGCTAAAACTTGAAAGGAATTTAACACCAATTATGAATAATGGTAATGTTAGGCACATGCTAAAACTTGAAAGGAATTTGTTACGTTATTTTGGTCCTTTTAGTTTTAGTGTGTGTGTATTTTGTCTAAAAATTTAATTTATTTATATTTTAATAACCAAGTTTGAGAGAAAAGAGAGAAAATCGCTAGAAAAATAGAAAGGAGAGAGAAAGTGATCGATTGGCTATATTCTGACAATAAAAATACTGATCTTAGTGTAAATAAGTTCTAATGTAAGAGAGGAGTGTTACTAAGGTGTTTTTTTTTTTTTTACCATTTATCTTGCCATAAAAATATAGATCAGGTCTTTGTAGTTTTTTTAATTTGTTTTGAGAGATTAAAGTGTGGTTTGAGGCTGAGATAGATTTATTGAGTCTCTATGGTGTTTCATTGATATTTTCAAGTGAAAAAAGGGTTGAAAATGAGTTTTTTTTTTAACCAAAGAAATAGGAATTGAACTTTTCATTTGCTTATGGTGGTCAAAATCTATTTAGGTAAATGACGCGTTATCTATTTTTTTTTTAAAGAGTTAGTGACGTGTTGACTATCTTTTATATATATATACAAGAAGTTCAAGCCCTAGCATGATGTGATCTAAGTAACACTGATAGATTTGTTAGAGCTTCTAATTGGTCGAGTGACAAGACTTAGAGCTAAGAGTTTTAAAGAGGCTTTCAATGGACTTCTTCAAGACACGTGAGATAAGGTAGACTTCAAAAAGATATTAAATAATGAAATAAAAGCCTTGATTAATTTAATTCATATTTAAGAAGGGCTTGTAGATGGACATTTAGACATTGTAAAAATATTAGAATAAAAAGATTTAAATATGTCATTTTTTGACCTTTAACTATAATTTTGGTCATAATTAAAGCTAAAGAAAGAATTGTAATTCGATTCTAATTGCATTGAAAAGTATACATTCATATATTTCTAATGATATATTGTACACCTTCTAATTCATTAAGAAGAGATGAAACTATGCGTTTGAAGTTGGACTTCGATTATACTAGCAGATTACAAACACGACTTTAATCTTTTTTAAATTAGTTGTGCTATTGTTTTATTTATATTTTAGTTATTATTACGTGTTTTAGTTTAGAGCTTTTATTTAAATTTAGGTTCATTGGATTATTATTATTTATTAGGTTTATCCATATTTATTAGGGATATCCTATTAGACTTATGATTTTTTTATATATAGTATAAACTCTTTTATAGAGATTTTTTGAAAAAAAAAGACTATTTTTAATAAATAAATCAGAATTCTTGCTATCTCTTGTATGGTTAAGTGATTCATATACTAAGTTCTTAATTAGACTTATAAACTCTTCGAAGAATTGATCAACTTTATCGTGATTTTATATTATTCGTTTACATCTCTTTATCGACATAAGGCAAGAGTGATCATTATATATAACTTTGATTCTCAAAGGTAAATTCTTATTAGGTCAAGTTGCAAACCATTTAAATATAATTTTAACGTTTCTTGGAAAATGTCTGCATCATTTCATATTAGAGGTTGTGTTATTTTTAGGTCATATCCCTTTAATCTCTAGTCTTTGTTATTTCTTGATTTTTTTTCTTCCTAGTTTCAGCTAGGATCATGTTTTTTTTTTTTTTAAAAAAAAAGAGTCTATTCTTCTCTTATTATTTCAAAGATTGCGTCAAACCTTATATATAAAAAAATCATGTAGCTTAGCTTTTTTATTTTGCCGAACACAATAAAGAAAAATTATGTTCGTTATCTTTATCTTCTATATTTCTTGATTTCGACATAGAATAGAAAAAGAAAAGGAAATCTTGTTCTTGCTGAATTGTGTGGATACAAAAAGGAAAAATTATAAGAATTGATTGAACTAACAAGTTAAGGCATAACCGAATACAAAACCTTAAATTTTATGGTTGGCCAAAAGTTTCTTGAATATTTTCTTGATTTTGCTGAATAGGTACATACTAAGTTCTGGTATTGCTGACTTGGATTCTTATTTTTCTTGGATTATCTTGCCTTGTTTTATTTAAATTTGGGTAGTATAGATCTTTCTTGTTTTATTTTAATTGTTTTCTTGAAATTCTTGAAGTTGAATCTTGATTTCTTGAATTATTGTTTAAATGTTATTTAAATCACTACCAGAAAATCAAAAAATACAAATGGAAATACCGAGGAAATATTTCGTTGGTAAATTGCCCACAGATTTTACCGATGAAAATATTCCCTCGTATTTACCGAGGGAATTATAGTGAGAAAAAAAAATTAAAACAAAGGAAAAAAACGATGACGTGCCATTTTTACCAACGAAATTACTGACGGAATTTATTCTGTTGGTAAAATCCGTTGATAAACTGTGAACACTGTTCATCATGTCAATTACAAAGGGAATAACCAATGGAAAATTCCGTCAGTACTTTTCAGAGAGCTTTGGAACTATTCACTTCCCAATTGTACTTTTATTATTGTTCTTTACAGACAAAATCATTGACGGATTGAAAGTCGTCAGTGTTATTTGGCGGTTTTCTAAAAATTTTTGATTAAACTAAAATTTTAAATTAAATATTATAGATGGAATCACCGACATATTGATAAGTCGTCGATGATATTTGACGGTTTTTGAAAGTTTTTGATTAAATTAAAATTTTAAATTAAATAATATAGACAAAATCACCGATGAAATGGTTAAAAATATTAATATTTAATTATCCGTCAGTAAAACCGTTGGTAAAACGTCTCAATAAAAAGCCTAGAATCCATAATTTCACAATAGACAGGCTCCTTTCTTCTTCTTTTTCTTCCCTATATGTAAAAAACATCAATATCCATTTCTTTCTCTTCTCTTCTCTCCTCAACTCCTTCTCTTCTTCTCCATGCTCAGGTATGTATTCTTCTCCTCCATGCTCAGGTATGTATTCTTCTTCTTTCATCTTTTTTCTTCTCAGTTTTTTTTTTAATTAATATTATACTTTACAATTTTTTTTTTCTCTTTTTAGCTTGAATAATAAGAGTCATGACTTTTCCTTCCACCCTTTCAATTTATGGCGAACCCAGTTCCTCACTAAAGAATGGCCACGTCAACAACATAGAAAATAAAAAAAAATAAAAAAAATCCTTCCCTGCAACTGAGAGTCATGACTTTTCCTTCCACCCTTTCAATTTATGGCAAGCCCAGTTCCTCACTGAAGAAAATAAACAAACATTGGGCATGCAGATGAAGATAGCAAATCTGGAGTGGTTGCCATAATCTTCGATCATGGATATGGAAGGTGCAGGAGGTCTGTGAAACTATCATGTTTTCTTTCTTTCCTTTGGCTTTCACAACCACTATATAACATGTTGCCTCGGCCTTTTTTGAGATGTTTTCGTAGTCTTCCTAGATGTAAAATAAGAGAAGAGAAGAGTGAGTGCTTCACTAACCCTCCCTTCTTGGCATTGATAGTGATTATTTTTTGTCTGGTTTGATTTTTATGTATAAAAATAATCAAATTAATTTTTTAAAAAACTAAAATTAATTCAAACCGACCGGTTTTGGTTCGGTTTGATTATTTTAGAATAAAAACCAAAATCCAACCAACCGGTTTCGGTTCGGTTCGGTTATTTTATATTAAAAACAAAAAACTATATTGTTTTTTGGGGTTTTTTTTTTGTAATTTCCAATGAATTTGGTTTTGGGCTAGCTCGATTTTTTCGGTTTTCGATTCGATTTGGTTTTTTAAATATTCTAATCGGTTTAATCGGTTTTTATTCACGGTTTGGTTTTTTCGGTTATTTTTTTCGGTTTTCTCAGTCTAATCGGTTTTTTTGGTTTTTTTTGTTCACCCCTAATTAATATTTTTTTGGATTCGAGGAAACCCGACCTCTTGGAAAACGCACTTTGTAGACTCAGGTGAGCGAGTAAAATTCCGGCTGTCCCAAGATCTTATAAGAGGTGTACGCTTTGACTCGAACTCGAGACCTGCTGTGCAGATCTCAAGCCCTTTGCCATCACGCTACACTCCTTGGCGATCCTAATTAATATTATTGTTCAATTAAAGATCACATATTAGGTCTGTTTATGCAGCCAGATTCAAGGTTATTTTAGGTTTGATATTATTACCAGACCCAAAACATTTAAGATATTTTCTATATTCTTTATATTTTTTTACATTTAAAAAAAATTAATATTAATCTCCTGCTGCATAGTGCTAAAAGGCGTCTGGGTTCACATGTCCTCTAATATTGGTTTGATAAAATTTTTATATGTTTGTGCTTGCCAGGTTTGACATTGAAGCCACACGAAAAGCTATATATATTTCAAATTAATATGGTCTCTCTCTTCCCACATGTTTTCAACCATATGATATGACTCATTGTTCACATCCAAAGCAACAAACCCATGTAGTATCTTTTCTTCTCTCCCTCATTTGCGAGTAAACTTCAGTCTCATCATTGACAGAGGCACAAATATGTCAGCCATTTCTCCTGTAAACATGGCCAACCTAGCTTTTGTATTAGACTACACGAAAACCAAAGTACTAGAACTAACTGGATTCTAGCTAATTTCTGCCATAGTAACTGTTCAAACACTAGATAGGTTGTTTTAGTTAGTCAATTAAAGGAAAATTCAAGAGAAAAGAAGAGGCAGAAGAATGATTTCATCACCTGTTGTGAACCTTCGTTAACTTATTGAATAGAAAATGATAACAATATAACAGAAGTCGCCTAGTAAAACTAAAATATACAAACCAATACCAGCTGCCTAACCAGCAAGAGAACAGCATAAAAGGAAAGGGAAAAGGGAAAAAGGGAAAACCCAACATGCAAAATCCTTAACTGAGCACTAAGATTTCAAATAGGAGAATCTTACCATCATCGATAGAAGCCAATATCAGAATCATTCATGTCCATGCAGAGATGCAATTGCTACCACTGCCAGTTTTTGAAGATTCAACTTCACAACAGTGTCCACGAACATCTTTGTATCCTCACCTGTATTGCCCCCTGGTATGTCCACAATATATGACTCCAAAACAATAGCGTAAACCTTGCCTTCCTTGTTGAACTCATTGACTGATGTAACAGACTTATAATTATTTAGCCTATGCTCACCCCCAACAACCCTAAAGCTCAATATATGATTCTCATCATCCAAAATCTCTAGCCTTTCAGTGCTTGTAGAAGCTGGTAGGCCAGAAACAACCGCTACCTCTCTCACGCTGCCTACACCACCATCGCCAGCACTCATGTTGCAACTCTTGATAAAGTGCTTGTATTTCTGTGGGTTATCAAACCTACGAACAAAAGGCCACACAACATGAGCTGGTGCATCAATGCGCTGGGTTATTAGGGATGTGCATGTGTTGGGTGCTGGCTCCAATTTATGGTATGTGTCAATCAAGGGCTTGAGCTCCATATATTCTTCTTGGGTTAGGCCTTGTGGTGGCGGGGCTTGATTCGTATCCATGTGGGGAAGAGCTGGTACAGCATGCAAGGGGAAGAAATGGGGATATAGCTAATGAAGAAGGAAGAAGAGAGGTTGATTGCAAGAAACAAGACACAGCAAATAATGTGAAAACATGGATGGATGGGGATATAATATATATGATATTGTTTTCATTTCTTTTGTGCTTTTGGCAGATGTGTCCTTGGCTTAACAAACTTGTCAGGAAATTAACCATGCTTTTGTCCTTGCATTGAAAATGTGTCTACCTCTAAAATAAGAGAATTTAAGGGTGGCCCGAGCGTAACCAAATCAGGAAATTGTCTGTGTTTAGCATGATAAGATTGTTGATTATATATCAATTCACTAGAATACTGTTTTGCTTATCTTTTGGGAACATGACAAATGACAATACTCGAAGATGGAGCGGATCTTTAAATAAGAAGCGAGATGGGCGCTCTGTAAAAGGGTTTATCAATACTTTAATGACTCAAACAACACATAGTAACGGGTGGTATTTGGAACTTGCATGATTCTGCCAGCCCTATTTCAGCCCTTTTAGTTTTCTTTATTTTGTGCCTTTGTTTGATATGTCGAGCGAATCAAACTTTGACCAACCCTACCACTTTTACAAATTAACCTACATTTACTCAGATTTTTCTTGATTAATTATATATTAATATTCTCAAACAACCCTCAAACCGAGAATCCAAAATATTTTTATCTTGATTAGCTCATTGTTAGCAATGGTAATTGTTGCATATTTGGCATCCAAAGAATTAAGAGAATGGAAGAGGAGGAGAGAAGAGTAAAAGAGGGGGGGAGGGCAAAGACAAAATCAAGGGAGTTGTCGCAGTAGCTGAAAAGGCAAGCTGGAGATTCGTGGATCATGTGAGGAGTCTAACAAACTCCTGCGTGATCTATAACTCCACTTTGAAGCAGGATTCCCCTTAACTCACATCAATTAACATCAATTATTATGATTATCAATTCCATGCATTACCACATCACAAATGTATTTGCTAAATTCCATGCGATCATTTTTTTTTTCACTATTTATTCATGAGAAGAAACAATAGGTCTTGCCCTCATTGGTGTACATATATACATATTAATTTCTTAAATCCTCTGGTCTTTGATATATGTAGGTTGGATTTGATTTAAATCATTTTGAATGATTATTGTGATATCACGGTCACATAAATTAATTACTCTAACTTAAACAAATAAGATAATATAAAGCAAGTAAGGAGTCGATTTCACAAGGAAGATCTAGTTTAGGTCTTTATACTAAATGATTCAAAGTCAAGGGGTTTTGAGGTTATTTAGACTATGCTATGGTAAATAAAATAAAATAATCAAACTAAATTAAATAAACTGAAACATATTAAGAGAAAAACATTGGTCTCAAGTAAATGTCCACCTATGAAAATCAAAACTGATCATTGAAACGATACATTAATTTATATTATGAATATCTATCTTTCCTTAACATTAATCAGTTAACCGATTCGTAGTGTAACTAACCATACCCATTAAACAACCACAGTGCTCACAGTAGTAATTTAATTCAACGACAGCCTTAAGAACTAGATAGGATGATAATTTAAACAATATAATTGCCTGCAGTATATGTTTGATTTAATTGAAGGTTTTCTTTAAGATTAACAACATAGATCCGCTATAATTATTAACCTAAGTCATTTCACAAGTTTAAATATCACAACTTCGGTTTTGATAGCAAACTTAGCAATAGATTGGTTAGAATAATAACGTAGAGTCCACTCTAACAATCAAACTAAGCAATCATAGAAAATAAGCATAGGAAAATATTCATACTCATCATATAAACTAAAAAGAAAAGAAAAAATAGATCTCATATTTTTTGAAATCCAAAGGTTTTTGTATCCTTTCAACCAAGAAAAATAACTTAACCTTACATGTCTATCAAAAAAAGAAAGAGAAAAGATGAAACATAATTCCGGGTATAGAAGAAAAGGGTAAGAGTTTTCTTTTTCTTTCTAGCCACCCTCTTTCTTTTCTTTCTCTCCTTCTTTTTATTTGATAGGAAACCCTAATCCCCACATCTCTCTAATCCATTTTATTTTGGCTGAATGTCAAAACCGGTAGAATGTGAGACTTGTCTTTGAAGACTGTGATTTCCATGCTCTTTCTTTTTTATTTTTCTTGCCATATATGTATAGAAATGTATGGATATTAGCTTTCTCATGCCACTAGAATCACTTCATTTTGACCTCTACAGCTTAAGTTCTACATAAAACATCAATCAAAAATCAAATCATCAATATTCGACATGTGTTGGAATATGGTCTGAATTTTATCTCCAATTCATTTCTTTTTTAATCTTACATCCAAAATTTCCTTCAAAACATAAAACAAAGATTATCAAGGCCTAATTTGAGAGGAAAGAAACAAGAGGATATTTGAATCCTCTTGAATCTCCATGGAATCTCTCTTCTGGAAATTCAAAGTGATGTTCTTCATAGTTTTTCACTTTCATGAGAAGGATCACAATAGTCTTAATCTTGGCTGATGTGCGGTTGCTGCCTGGCCTATGTTCGATAATTTTTGATGAGTTGAATCATGTTTGTATGGTTGATAATTATTATGTCCTGGTGTTTGCTCTCCTAGCTAGCTTTTGCTTGATCTTAGGATGCAGTGTTAAATCTGCGATTTTTGTTTTTGTTGGCGGTTGGGTTCAGAATGGCCTGACTTCTCTTTTCTTCTTGATATACTATTATGGCTAGATTTTTTAGCGCTGCATGGCTTTTTTGTTGGTTAACTTCAACACCTGTTCTAGTTATAGGTTCCTTAATTAACCAATTTTGTTTATATTTTTATGTTAAGGGATCCTGTTTCCCTCTCCAGCTTTGCATTGTAATTTGTATATGTTAGCTTAATTTGCTTTTCTTGGGAAGATGTTCCCTTAGGTTTTACATGTTTGTATATGTGACTTGCTGGCTTCTCGACTCTGTTTCTTTTTTATCTTTATTTATACTTACATTTGATAAAAAAATTTGTCAAGGCCTTTTATATATATATAAAAAAAACATGGGCAAAATATTAGGTAAATATGGGTAAAACTATCAAATAATATGGATGCATCAAATACCCCCACATTTAGCTCTTGCTCGTCCTCGAGAAAGGAGAGATAACATCAAACTTAAGGAAGTTTAAAGTGTAAATAAATAAAAAAATAAAATAACTATGACTAATCTTTTAATCTCTCATCAATGTCCAAGAGTACATGAATTATAAACAAGAATACAGTCAAAAAGGGTAAAAATACATAAATTTTCATCAATTTATTTACATGCGAACTTCAAAACTCAATTAATCATTGGGATTTAAATGAAATCTATGTCATGCCAAAGTGATAGGTCCTCTCATTGATATACATTCCAACACTCACGTGTTTAGGGCTCATGTGTTTAAATCTCTCTAATTCAATCAATGAATATGTTCTACCATAAGCTTACTCTTCAATCTCATTTTCATTACTAAAATATTACAAGCAATACATTAATTAAAAGGTCTTAGTTTTCAGTTGTAATGGGGCTAAGGTTAAGGTGAGGTAAAAGAAAAGAAAAGAAAAGAAAGGTTAAAACCAAAGGAAGTAGAGCATTCTATAAAAATTGAATTTTAAAATAAGGTATCTCATTAAAGCACACAAACTCACCATCTTTAAAAATCAATACTTAACTTCTTTTGATTTCAAGCTCCATAAACATAAAACTTTTATAACACAATGGAACAACTTTTCTTCTTTTTTTTTTTTCGAATGGTTTACCTTTGGCAACTTTGCCTATTCTTGTCAACAAGTATCACTTTTTTCATATAATTTCCAACCATAATCTCATGAAATATCAACAAGTATATGCTCTACTAATCCTTGGCTAGGAGAAAAGAAAAACATATAAAAAGTTAAGGCTTACAACATGGGTAAAGCAAAGAAAAGATAAACAAGCTCAAAAGGGCTCACTAAGGATAATATGTTTTGGGTTGACTTATTGACGTAATTGATTAAAATTCTCAGTGTCTTTATCATCTTCATGTACACATGTAATGTGAATGTAATCTCAACAAGATATGAAACAAGTTCTAAAGATACATTATCATTAAAAGAATGCACAATCAAAAAATATAATGTTGAAAGCTCAAAAACTTATATTACTACAACACTATTAAGTCAACATGACATATTTTCAAAGTTAATCCCTAAACTAATTAAAATTTAAAACTTGCATGTACACCTAATCATTCGATTTATATTTTCATCTATCTCAACTAATTCCCATACATAATACTCATATTCTCATAAATCAATAGGAGTTCAATAGATAAAACTTAATACTTAAGGTTGGAAAACATAATTTTTTTTCAAATGTTTATGGGTTCTTCTAATTCTAATAAAACACATAAAAACAACAAACAAAACTAAAATTCTTTCTCCCTTCCCACACTTTAAACACTAAATTATTCTCAATATTAAAATAAAAGAAATGGAAAAGAAAAGAATTGCAAACATAAAGTAAAATATGAAAAATAAAATATAAGGGGAAAAGAAAGCAAATCTAAATTTTTGTTTTGGGTTGCCTCCTAGTAAGCGTCTTTGTTTTATGTCATTGACTTGACACACCACATGTTCATACCTCATAGATTAGTTCAGCTACCTTCATAAAAGTGTCGAGTTCTATTGCATAACCTTCATAAAAAAGTTTAAATCGATGCCATTGACCTTGAGCACTTTGTTTGTTTTTACACTTATAATCTTAACTGCACCATAAAAAAAAACATCATAAACAACAAAGGGTCCAATCCAACAATAGCACAACTTTCCAAGAAAAAGTTTCAAACGTGAATGATAAAGAAAGACTTTGTCTCCAACATGAAACTTTTTTTTTTATCATTTGGTCATGAAAACTTTTGGTCTTTTCTTTGTAAATCCTTGCATTCTCGTAGGCATCATTTTGTATCTCTTCCAACTCTTGTAATTGCAACTTCCTTGCAATCCCAGCACATCATAATCCAAGTTACATTGCTTAATGACCCAAAAAGCTGTATGTTCAAGCTACACTAGTAGATGATATATTTTCTCATAAATCATCCTATAAGGTAACATTCTTATCTCGTTGGTTAGGGTGCACTGTCTTCTCCAAAATGAACTTGATTTCTTGATTTAAAATTTCAGCTTGGTCATTAGTTTGAGGATGGTAGGCTATGGAAGTCTGATGAGTCATATAGTACTTGCGTAGCAATGCTTCCTTTGAATGGGTGCAAAAATAAGTGTTACAATCACTAATGATAGCTTTGGGGATTCCAAACCTGTTAAAATATATGAGTTCTGACAAAATCTAAAACAACCTTAGCTTTGTTAGTTAGTGTAGGTTTTGCATCAATCCATCCATTTGGACATATAATCAATAACAAGAAGGATATAAAGATTACAAAAAAAAAGGAAATGGACCTATAAAATCATTACCCTAAATATAAAAAATTTCACTTACAAGAATATTATTTAAAGGCATTTAATTCTTACGAGTGATATTGCTTATTTTTTAGTATTTTTCATATTATTTGCAAAAGTGATATGCATCATTAAAAATAAAAGGCCAATAAAGACTACTTTCAAGTACTTTGTGGGCTATTCTTTTCACTTTAAAATGCCTACCACAAGAATGAGAATAACAAAAAGTGAAAATGAAATGAAATTCATTATGTGGTACACATCTTTTGACTATTTAATCTGCATCAAATTTTCACAGATAAGGAGTGTCCCAAAAATAATATTTAGCATTAGTTTGTAACTTGTCTTTTTGAGATTTAGACAAACCTGAAGGGAATTATTTAGTGACTAAGTAGTTCACCAAATTCGCATATCATGGTCTTGTAGAGGAATGTAACACATGCAACTACTTGTTGGGGAATGGCTCTCTTACTGTTTCGGTTTGTATATCTTTGGTCTACAGTCGGCTCAAGTGATCAGCTACATAATTTTTAGCACTTTTTTTTTGTCTTTGATCTTAAGATCAAATTCTTGTAAAAGCAAGATCCACCTGATAAATATTGGTTTGGATTCCTTTTTAAAAAAAAGATACCTCAAAGCTGCATGGTCAATAAAAACAACTTTGGTTCCAAGTTAATAGGACCTAAATTTTTTTAGAACAAACACCACTGCAAAAAAGTTCCTTTTTAGTTTTATGGTAATTGTATTATGCTTTATCCAATATATGGTAAACATATATGATAACATGCAAATTCTTCCCTATTTTTTGCTCAAGTATAGCCCTTATTGTGTAATCAATCGCAACATATATTATCTCGAAAGGTTCATCCAATTTGGTGGTTACATAATGGGGGCAGATGTAACATGCTTCTTAAGCTAATTATAAGCATCTATACACACTTGATCAAACACAAAATCCATTTCTTTAGCTAACAATTTACACAAGGGTGATGTAATCTTTGAGAAATCTTTGATAAAACATCGATAGAAACGCATGGCCAAGAAAAGAACAAATCTCTCTCACGCACGAGGGGTAAGACAATGATGGAATAACATTTATTTTAGCTTTATCAACCTCTAAACCATGTGAAGACACAACATGCCCAAGAATTATTCCTTGTTCTACCATAAAATAATATTTTTCATAGTTCAAGACAAGGTTAGTTTCAATGCATATTTTCAAGACTAAAGATAAATTTTCTAAACACTTATCAAAAGAATCACCATACACCGTGAAATCACCCATGAAAACCTTAATTATTCTTTCAACATAGTAAGAAAAAAATACTCATCATGCATCTTTAAGAAGTTATGAGTACATTACACAGACCAAAGAGCATTCTCCTATATGAATATATACCAAATGGACATGTAAAGGTAGTCTTTTCTTAATCTCCAGGATTAATAACAATTTGATTATATCCATTGTATTCATCTAGAAAGTAATAAAAAGACTTACCTACTAGGCATTCAAGCATTTAGTTCATGAATGGTAATGGGAAGTGATCTTTACATGTAGAAAGATTAAGTTTTCTATAATTAACATACATCCTTCAACCACTCGAGATGCGAGTAAGGATAAGTTTATCATCTTTGTTCTTTACCAACATGATCCTAGCCTTTTTGGGCACCATATGGATTGGCGTCACCCAGTTACTATTCGTGATGGGGTAAATGACTCTTACATCCAATAGTTTTAAAATTTAAGTTTTCACTACCTCCATCATAAGCAGATTCAAGCGCCTTTGTATTTCCCTTGTTGGTTTCACATTGTCCTCCAATAATATATGATGCATATACATTGAGGGACTAATGCCCTTAATGTCGGCTAAATTCCAACCAATAGTTGTTTTATGATCACGCAACAATTCCATAAGATTTTCCTCTTGCGCACTTATCAAACATTTTGCTATGATAACGTTGAGTGTATTGTTATCACCAATGAATATATAAAATTATCAAGCAAATATTTCAATTCTAACTCAGGTGCCTGTAAAATAGATGACAAAAGCTTTTTATGTGAAAATATTAAATCAATAAAAACCTTACCATAGAGGGCGGTTTGCAAAGCCAATGTTGATTTTTGCACGTTTTGGGAAACATATATATTCATATCTATCTTTTCTATCTCGGTAAAATCAACATTATGGCTCAATACCACGCTTTATTCATCATCACAATCAAAATCAAGAACTTACTGCCCACACTCATCAATTTGGTCATAACATATGATAAAATAAACATTGTTGTATGAATATTTCATTACATCATGAAAGTTAAATTCAAAATTCAATTACTTCATCTCCTATTTTCATAGACAAAATATCTTTACCACAATCAATTTTAGTGTTGACAGTTTTCAAGAATAGTCTTCCAAAGAAGATAGGAGTTTTGGTGTTTAAGGAATCACGTTCCATATCAAAAATATAAAAGTCGCATGGAATAATCAAACTATCAATCTTGACTAGAACATCTTCTATCACACTAGATGGATAAACAAAACTATGATCTACAAGTTATATTACAATACTAGTTTTAATCAAAGGCTCAAGACTAAAAGAATCATAAACATGTTTACGCATAACACTAATGGATGAACTAAAATCATATAAAGCCCTTTAAAAGCTAACATTACCAATAACATATGGGATAATAAATGCACTTAGATCTTTTTCCGTTAAAGACATTCTTTTGAACAATAGCATATACAATTAACCCATACTTACTGTTTCATAGCCTTTTAGCTTGTAAGCTCCATTTGTAATACACAGCTCCTTCAAGAATTTAACATATTTAGGAATTTGCATGATAGCATCAATCAAATGAATATTGAGTTTCACTTTCTTGAAAACCTATAAAATTTCTTTTTTTATATCCTCTTTCTTATACTTAGAAGAACTTAAATGAAAGGGAGGGATTTTCTTGAAATTAGAATTCATTGAGTTAGAGCTTACCTTTAAAGTATTGGTGGTTGTTTCAGTTTGTGGTGGAGTCAGATGTTTCTTCTTTATGCTCAACTTGGTTTCTATCTCCTCTTCTTCCTTCATCTCAATTTGTTTTGACCTTTGCTCTTTACGTTCTTTCCCACTTCATAACATGATCGCACTAACATTTTACTTTATATTCAATCCTTAGGAGGGCAACTTTTCGTTGATTTGTGCTTTTAATTTCCCTACACTTAAAGCTACTTGCCCCATTTACTTCTCTAAGTTATGAATACTTGACCATGTTTCCTATTGAAAAGACATGATATTTTATTGTAAAGTCATTGTGTTAGAAGCTAAGGTTTTCATTATCTCACGAAGATCATCACTCGATGACCCCATATCAATGGAGTTTGTAAATGCATGAGGTTGTCTTGCTTGATCATCATTCAATGATAATAGCTACCAACGAACCAAACCACCAAAAACCTCCTCTCCTCTATCACAACACAGCGCCACTATAACATTAGGAGCGGTAACCAGCAATCCATAACATTGAACCACTGAACCCGCCATTGTCACTAGCCATCTTTCACCAATCTAATAGCCATACAAACATTCAAACCCATCTATTCCTCTATCTCAGCACATACCTAAACAACCACAAACCTCCCACCTCATGGATCTTTAACTCCTTATCGACAACCTAAACTCAGTAACCCTGGCCTCTCAGTTAAACCCGAACCACCACAAACTTAGAATTTACCAAATCCATGACCGAAATACCATCAACCTCTCTAGCCTTTCCTTTTCTCCACTTTGATAACCATGACCAACTACGCATAATAGCAATGACCTCCTTAAAGACACCACCACAAAAAACCCCCATATAAATCAATTGAACCCGATCTTTTCCCAAACCTAAACAAGAACATTCATTGTCCTTTTCTTTTCTCCTCATCAACCTACGCTTACATCTTGACTCCCTCAAAGCCATAGACTTGAATTTGTGTCTCTAATTCCAGTCATTAAATAAAGAAATAAAAAAAACAATTTAGGCTTAGAGAAAGTAAAGTCTAGTTGTATGTTTGCAGGTGTTTGTTTGAGTGGAGGTCACATGATCTCTAGTTACAGCAATAATAGTAGGAAGAGCAACGGTAGCGGTAATAATAGTAGAAGCAGTAGCAGTTGCAGCAGTCGCAGTAGCGGTAGTAGTAGTAACAACAGTGGTGGTAGCAGTGATAGTGGTGGTGGTGGTAGTAGTGATAGTGATGGTGGTGGTGATATATTGCTTTTATTATTCTTTTTTATTAATTAAATAATTTTGAATTATTTGATTGGGAAAAAATGACTACACTTGTTGCATGTGTTATCTATGATTTTAATTATTTTAAAATCATTTACTGGTTATATATTATTATAAAATTATACAATATGATTTTTATTATTTTATTTTAATCAAATGATTAAAATTTTATGGCATGTTATTTTCTCATATGAAAAGAAATGAAAGAAAATATTATTTTTTATGGTTAACATAAGACTAGTCAATAAGGAATAAGCGTTATTGGCTTCTATTTTAGGAATATTACTTTAGTAATATTAAATGTTGTTGTTGTAAGCATTGCTTCTATAGAAAGTATTATACCATCATCTTTTGTGATGTATGGGGAGAAACTTGAAAATTCCAATGGTTTGAACTTTAAAAATTAGCAATAAAAGATGTTTTATTTGACTACCTTGAACTGGAGAAATTCTTAATTGGATATACATCAAAGTTGTTAGATGATGAATTTGGTGCTTCTATTGTGGTAGTTGTGGGTGTTTGGAAGCATAACAATTTCATGTGCAAAAACTATATCTTGAATGGATTGGACAATACACTCTATTATGTTTATAGTTCAGTTAATAGTATGAAGGTATTATAGGAAGCCTTGGATTAAAGCATAAGGATGCTAGGGGTGAGCAAAAAAACCAAGAAACTGATTAAACCGAGAAAAAAGTAACCAAAAAAACCAAATCGTAAAAACAACCGATCAAACTGATTAAAATTTTTGAAAAACTTTTCGGTTCAGTTTCGGTTTCAGAAACCTAAAACCTGCAAAACCCCAACTGAACCGAACCGATTTAGTTGGGGGGTACTATAAATACAAAAACAAATGTGTGCTTATTCTTAACCCTAGCGTCCACTGGACTCCAGCCGTCCTTCTCCTTGCTTCTAAGTAGCTCCCTCACAATTCACATTTCACATTTTCACCTTCACACATAGATCTGTAACTGTAACTAAAGGTATAGCAAGTGGGAGGTTCTCTGCTGCTTATAAGAAGGACAATGATAAGAAGGAGACAAGATCAGAGTCCTACCTGTAGGATTTCTTCGACTCCATAGGCTCTTTCACTTCCTAATTCAGGCCTTGTCTTTAGGCACTGAATAGTTATTATAAAGAGAAGGAGATGAGTGCCCATGGCTCGAGCAAATGCAAGTTTCTGCATATTGACGTGTTCTGCTAGATGTAACTATAGCCTGAATTCCCCTGCTTTTGGTTGTGATTGTAACTTTTTTATTGTTGATTTCTTTTTTAAATACTTTATGTTCATAATTCGATTATATTGAAAATTAATATAATGCTTTGAGATGTTTCTGTTTATTTTCGTTGATAAACTCTTGCTTGAATGATAGCTTACAGTGAAGTGAAACTTGAAGGAAAAAACAAGTTTTCCTGTTTTTATGTGAAAAAACCGAACTGAAACCGGTCGGTTTGAACTGGTTCCGGTTTGGTTCCAGTTTGAATTTTTCAGCTTTTCAAAATTTTATTTTTGTTAGTTTTTTAGATAAAAACCGAACCGAACTGAAAATGTTCACCCCTAAAGGATGCCAACATAAAAAAAAATTCACAGTTGTAATTTTTTTAACTTTAAGATGATCAATTCATTAATCGTAATAAGCTAAGTTTAAGAGTTTCAACCCTAAACTCTTTGTAAAGAGCAAAGGCATTGTAAAGAACTTTAATAGTAAATGTTTTATCTAGAACAAGGTTAAACATTAGGTCAAGGATTGTAAAAGTAGATTTTAGTAAGGCAATCCTAAAAAAAGAAGGGTTACACAAGCTAATACTACTGAAATTGATGATCTCTTTGGAGATGTGTCAAAAATAAACTTGTATATAGTTGTCTTTGTCGCGGGGGTCGTGATGTCTTCTGGCGACGATGGAGGCTTTTGTCGTGCCTTCTGTGTGAGGTGTGGTGTGTTAGGAAGGTTTTTTTGGATTTAATCATAAAATTATTATTAAGATTCAGGAGTCGCTACCTAGTATTATGGTCACTAGGAACCTATGGTTTGCGAGAGTTTGAGTAAGGAACTGGTTGTGCAAGGGGAAGACGCATCACCCCCAGTGCACCCTATCTAAGGTAAGCTGCATTGTTGTTTGATTGTTTTTTTAGGTCGGGTTTCTATTTGTTGGTCTTTTCTAAGTTTCAAGGCAGATCTCTCTTCATGAGAGATTCTCTACCTTCTCGGGTTAAATCCTAACCGTTCTAAAGTCTGAAGTTTAGCATCGTATTTTTACACCTTGTATTTTTAATACTTGAGGATGTACTTTATCATGTAATTTTGCACCTCATATATATTAAAGTCTACATTTGGACCTTAGAAAAAAAAGTTCGAAAAACATTTTTGATATTTTGGTCAAATCTTAATGGATAATCATAAACTGGTTATGATATCCATTTTGCATTTTAAAACGTGAAAAAAATGCAATTTTTTTTTTTGAAGATATGCTTGGAAAATTTTAGGATTTGGTCATATGCATAAATACAAAATATTTTTTTTTTGTTTGTTTTAGAAAAGAGAAATTAATTTAAAATATTTTGAAATTTTTTTGGAAATATTTTGAATTTGTTTTGAAATATTTTGGAGAAAACCGAGTATTTTAATACCGAATTTGTATTTTACAGTGTAAATATACAACCCGATATTATGCAAAATGGGTAGAAAAATATTTGAGAAAATCACAATTTTTTTCAAATGTTTTTTTGAATTTTTTTGGATTTTTTTAAAATGAGAGCTGGGCCCAGAATTGGCCTGGCCCAAAGCCAAAATGAATTATTCTGCCGCGGCTTCGATGAAGAAGAAGGAGGTGAAGTAGAGAGGAGAAAGTTACTTGGCTTGGGGGTCTCAGACGTGAGGAGGATGTTTGGCCGGTGGCTCAAGAGGCATTGGCTGAGGTGGTGGTGGCCGGAGTCGGTTGTGGGAGGAAGAAGAAAAGGTTGTAGAGAAGAGAGAAAGGCTGAAAGGAGAAGAGAGAGAGTTGTGGCGGCAGCTTAGTGATCGGTTGGTGGTTGTGTTGGCTTCCTGTGGTGGAGCTGGTGGTGGTTGGAACGGCGGGGAGAAAGAGGGAGAGAAAAAAACTGCAGAAATAGGGGCAGAGGGTCTGGTTTTTAGCCAACTTTGAACCCGATTTTGTCCTCCCTCGGTCCATGAAATCCACCTCTATTTATAGGCGGTAGAAGAGAGAAATCTTGTCTACACTGGGTAAAAATTTCATCCCTTGATTCAGTTGAGAAGGATCTCAACCGTTGGTTCAAAGTAGGCATCCTGAGTTGTCAAATTGCAGGAAAAGGCTGACTGAGTTGGCCTCTTTAGGCCGGCACCGGCGCCAATGGGTTATCATTCAGCCTGAACGGGCCATATAGGGTTGTAGAAAAAGTGCAGAGGATCATTTACGTGTAAGATTTATCAATTTGTTTGGATGTTAGATGCATTAAATGCACCTACAAAGTAGCCTCCCTGAGTTTTCATTTCAGAGATTTAAATAAGAAGATGAACAGTACTAAAGTTTTAATTTTGGCCAAAGCTCATTTCAGTCCTCCCTCTTTAAATTTGATTTAATTGCACTCATAATTGACCCTAAAACTTCAATTTTCTTACAATTTTGCCCTTGATTTCAATCAATTAACTTGGTAAAAATTAAATTTGATCTCTTAAAATTTCAATCTTCTCAATTAAGCCCCAATTAAACTTAATTTTTCACCAATTAAGCCCCAAATAAAATTAATTTGACCCATTTAAAGTATAATTAAGTCCTTGCACTTAAATAAATCCTTCAATTGGACCCAAATTAATTCTTAAAAATAGTTAAAATATAATTTGGCCAATGATTAAATCAAATTGGCCTATTAAAAATTTAATTATGTCCTTGAACTTAATTTTTATGCAAATTCGTTCAATAATCATTCAATTTGATCCTCAATTTGCATTGTTCTTCATTTTGGGCATAATAAGGTGCCTTAAAATTTCCTCCAAAATTGTTGCTTAATTTCCCGGCCTGCTTTCTCCACGTTGTCAGTCTTTATTTTATTTTTTATTTTTATTTTGAAAGAAAGAGTGAATTTTAAGGAATAACCCAGAATTGAGTTATGACAGTCTCAAAGGTCAATATTGTGAGCAATCCTGAATAATGGTGGATTGACACTAGAGCAACAAGGGATGTTTGTTCTAATAAGAGGATATTCTTTACTTACCAAGAAGTGATATTCTCTATTACCAAGAAGTACGTGATGAATAGTTGTACATGTGGAACTTTTCAACCTCAAAAGCATAAGGTATTGGGAAAGTCCCATTGAAAATGACTTCTAAGAAGTTTATCTCTCTCAAGAATATGCTAATTGTTATTGCATGTAGAAAGAAGTTTCTCTCTCTCACTCCCCCCCCTTCTTTATAGTGGAATTGAGCATATGACATAGTCTTTCTATAAGTAATAGATCCATTTTATATAATTCAAATCCTTTTCTCATCTTTTTGCATTATTCAGGTCCACATTTCCTCAACCCCATACATAATAACAGGTCAACATCTACTTCCACACCTTACCTACTAGCAGGCTAGCATTAACCTCCATCTCAATGGCAGGCTAGCATCAGCCTCCATACCTAATGGCAGATTGGTGTCAACTTCCATCTCAATGGTAGTTGGCATTAACTTCCATATATAATGGCAAGTTGGCATCAACCTCCATCTCAATAGTAGGCTTGGATCAACCTTCGTACCTAATAGCAAGTTGGCATCAATTAACTTCCATACATAATGACAATTTGGCATTTCCCAAAACTCATCACCTCTGCATTTAAAGATCATTTCTTATAATCTTATTCCATGTCCATAATCCCTTTTTGTATTTTTTTTTTTTTATCATACCACTCAACATTACAATTCATGAAGACTAAGAAAATAATTACATGTATGAAAATTTCAAACTTCAAAGGTAGGGTTTAAAGGCTCTTTACCTACTCCTCTCATAGGTCCAGCTCCTCTTGTTGGGAGTCCCACTCTTAAGCTTCTTTTGCATCAATAAGATACCATTTATTAACAAACCACTTCATTTATTGATTTTAGGAACCCATATTTTAGTTTTGTCTAAGTTTTCTTCATTGATTAAAAATCTTTAATTCCTTACACATAATCCTAGATATAATTTTATCTCTCATGCTTTACATTTGTATTCATGATTCACATTCAAAATACACTAAATTTCTCTAACATTAAGTCATATTTGCTTATATTTAATACTCATCGGAATTTCAAAGCTTCCAAGAATCCTCATCTCTTTAATTTAAAACATCCTTAAAGTTTACTTCATTTATTTACTTGTTACTTTTATACCTTAGTTCTAACCACATTTTAATTTGGTCATTCAAACCACTTTTATAAATTAATTTCAACACCATTTAAATCAAAGCTTTCAAACTAAGTCTCCTCCTCTGTTAATACAAATTTCAGCTAAGGTTTTTTACTCATTTAATTTTTTCCTCATTTACATGTTTATTACATACAAGTCATGTCAATTCCAAATCAATTAAATCAACTACATAAACATAAATCATTTATATAATCAGTCCTTCTCAATATAATCATTCAAAGTGCACTAACATTCAACTACAAGTAAACAAGTTCATTTAAATTCTCTTAAAATCCATCATCAATACTTCAAACATACTATGCACATACAATTATACAAGCATTTATTTGGTCCTTCCTAGACTATCTTCCTCTAAAGCGGCTGGCCCTAGTCCCTCAAATAACACTAAACTTTTTCTTCAATTATTCATTATTTTGTATCATTTATAACATATTTCATCATAATTATATCAAACTGCAACAATTTCACACTTTCTCCAAATTGTCTCCTAAGAATCCTAATTCAAAAACTCAAGAATTATGCATTAAATTCATTTCTTTTCATTCAAACTTGTTTAAATGAGTATAAAACTCCTTACTAGACAATAAAATGAACTTTGAATACTAACCAATCTAAGTTTTCCCCGATCCAACTATTTTCCTCTCTTGGCCTTGACTTCCTCCTCTAGTTCCTCCTTTCTTTCACTTGATTTTCCTCTTGACTCCTTTCTTAAATGGTTTGGATGGTTTGAAACACTCTTTAATTCCTTTATCTTGCTCCAATTCTTGTTTCTCTCTCTAAATTCTCTAAGTATAAAAGCTCACAAGGTTTTTCGCTCTTTTCATTTCTTTATTTTTATGTTTTGTCGTAAGTTAAAAGAAGGAGAAGAAGCTGCAAGAATTTTCCAACTCACCCAAATATTTACAAAAATACCATCAATGATTTATATGTTATCTTTTTGTTTGACTGTTGACATTTTTGTATGACCTTCTCGAACTCCAATTGTTCTAAATTTTAACCTAAGATAGGAGCATATTTTAGGAGATTCCTAGTAAAATTTCAGCTTGATCTGATTGTTGAACATTATGTTTGATAGTGTAAAATTGGTCAATGGGTGCTTTTTAACCAAATTTTAAATTTTCTTTGGCCCTCTTTACATAAACCATATTAGTTATCTCATTAAGTCCTTGGGACCATTTTCTTTTGCTTAAAACTATTTATTTTACCTTTCTATCATTTTAGTTATTTTACAAACTTATTACCGTTTTATAATAATATTATAAATTATTAATCAGGATTTCCCCAACGCTCTTTCATGCCATTCTTAACTTTTTTACTTAATTTAAATTATTTTCTATTCATTTATAAGTGTACATTTTTCCAGGGGTTTACATGATAGGTTAGGATATATGTAAATTATAATTTCATGCAAAGATTAGTAAAACTTGAGATATTACAAACTATAGTCTAAAAAACCCATAATTGTGAGATTTACATAGAATCAAAAATTTACCAAGACTTTATTTCAAATAGTTGAAAGAAATAGTGAACCTCTAGATTTAATTCAATATGATTTTCGAGATTTAGAATTTATGTAAACTAGAGGTGAAAAAAAGTATTACATTTATTTTATAGATTGTTGCATACGGTATTGTTATAGCTATTTGTTAAGAAGCAAAGATGAGGCTCTTGAAATGTTCAAGCATTATAAGGATAGAGTTGAAAATCAACATAACAAAAAGATAAAGGTAATAAGAAGTTATAGAGGTGGAGAATATGAGGTATATTTTGGTGAATCTTGTTATTATTATGGTATTATCCACCAAACTACTAGTCTTTATTCACCTCAATAAAATAACATTACTAAACATAAATATCAAAATCTAGAATAATGATGAATTTCATATTAATAACTTTAATAGCATCTTAGCACTTGTGATGGAAGATAATTTTGACTACTAATTATATATTTATACCTCATGAGAATTAAAAAAAGAACATCATATAAGTTTTAGAAAAAAGAAAGACCATCCTACAAAGAACTCAAAGTGTAGGAGTATCTTTAAAAGTGGTAGTACTTAATCCTAAAAAAGTCAAGATAGGACCTAAAAATGAGTATCTCATAAGAATTTGAAAAAAAAAACCATATGTGATGCGAACCTCGTGATCACGTGGTCACGCAACCCACACGCAAAGACATCAATTCCCGGAAAGCCAAGTAAATCATGTTTGATAGGAGTGTGACACAAAGATAACTTGTACCTAGGCACTAGCACTATTGGAAACGGAGACCCCCAC
>Ga0325411_1000286_pt1 | contig 51397 bp, 31 predicted proteins | sample PopdelMetagenome_13_FD_206181 | JGI IMG/M metagenome (GOLD analysis project Ga0325411, IMG submission 206181) | Populus deltoides microbial communities from Bellville, Georgia, United States - Xylem-PdIQD-R4 | ecosystem: Host-associated > Plants > Phyllosphere > Stem > Wood/Secondary xylem... | reverse complement strand
AACTGCTTTTTCATACACATATTTTAAAATAAAAAGAGAGAGAGAGAGAGAGAGAGAGAGAGAGAGAGAGAGAGAGAGAGAGAGAGAGAGAGAGAGAGAAGTGAAACTCCAGCTAGCCTACATATAGGTGGTATGATTGCATTTTCAATTTCTCATTTATAAAATCTTCTTTTCCTTCTCATCATTTATACTCAACCCATTCATTTAACAGATATAGAAATGTGTAGAAATGGCCAGTTCCTCTGTTTCTAAAATAAAAAATATTTGTGTTTTTGGTGGATCCAGTCCTGGGAAAGAAAAGGAGTTTTTAGAATCAGCAAATCATCTTGGTCGGGTACTAGCTGAGCGAAAGATTCATTTAGTGTATGGGGGAGGCAGCCTTGGGTTAATGGGGGGTGTTTCAATTGCTGCATTTTTAGGAGGTAGTCAAGTTTTGGGGGTCGTCCCCAAAGCTTTAGCCGAAGAGGACATCATTGGAAAAACAGTCGGAGAGGAACTACAGGTCTGCACAATGTCTGAACGACTATCTGTAATGTTTAACCATGTTAATGCCTTCATTGCTTTACCAGGTGGTCTGGGCACTTTATAAGATATATTTCATATTTCCTCTTGGGCTCAACTAAACATTCACCAGAAACCTATAGGTTTGCTAAATATTAATGGTTTTTTATAATACTTTACTGTCTTTTCTTGATCATGCTGTGGAACAACAATTTGTAACATTTTCAGCGCGACAAATCCTCATCTCTACTGCTACTGCTAAACAAATTGATTGATGAACTTCAATCTTTCATCCCTGTAGTTGATTCCTCTATGAGTCGACTCAATTGGTCAATCACGGAACGTCGTAAAAAGCTTAGATTGGATTTGAGCCTTAATTTGTGAAAACTTGTGTATTTTGGTTTTATTAATCGCATAATATTTGTGTTTAGTTCTTTCTTATATTTGTTTAAGTGTGTTTCAGGTTTGTTAGTAGTCGCTGTTTCAGGTGATGTCTTCTATACTCTATCTTTCTGCCTTAGAACATTGAGGACAATGTCTTGTTTTGGTTGAGGGGAGAGGGTAGTAGTTGATATTAAAAAAAAAATTAACTAACTGTGTTTTCTATTATTACAACCATTTGCAAACCTGTTGTTACAAGGATGACAGAGTAAATGAAGAACTTTAGTGACTCTTGAGACGCATCTTAGTAAACCATCTTAACAAGGTCTATCATAATACTTCTTGAAATATTCAGGTTTACAAACTCTCGCATTCTTATCACTTGATTCTGCTGATATACTCATTTAACGAGTATACCTAAACTTTTATTTTCACACACACTTTAACATATGATTGTGGGTTGCACATTGGATTATTACATTATTTATGTTCTTTTGTTAAAGGTAACAACTAAGGGAAAGAGATATTATATAATATGCAATAAAATAAAATAAATAAATAAATAAATAAACAAAAAAATAATAATAATAACAAATTGAATAAATAATAAAAAAAGTAGATAAGTTTGGTTTTGTAGCCTCCTTGACTTAAGTAATTAAGCCCGAAGGGATGTTTTAACACCCAGTACCCTAAAATCAACTGACTTGGGAGCTATTGGCCCAGTGCTTGTTACATGGGTTAAGGAGAAAAGCCTAAGGGAATCAAACATTGCACTATCTACGTATCAGTATCTACAACCCGAGTTACTAAGCTCGTAGGGATGTCTTAACACCTGATACCCTAAGACCAACTAGACTGGGAGTCATTAGCTGAAAGCTCGTTAGATGGGTTCAAGATACATTATGTTAAATTCTTGTTTATGCTAAAAAAAAAAATTAATAATCCCAACCCAAGGAAGTTAACCTTAAACATGGGAACAAAATTTTGTTTTCTTCCATGAAAAGCTCCATAGCTATGTTTTGATTTATTGAGCACAAAACAAAGGTTTATTAATATCTTGTTTAAGAAGGATGAAGTAGATATATAAATTTAATGAGAGTTTGTTTATTTGGATAGATTAATGGAAGTTAAATGATGAATACCTTGCTTTGTGGAACTTGCAAATTGTTTTTATATTTTAACGCTTTGATTACTAGGGACTAGTAATAAGCTGGTTGGGGGGTGTGATTAGTACTTAAAAGTGCATTCTCATTAAGGCTTTATATCATCATATTGCACTAAAGTATCGTTAAATTCCCTAACTAAAGCTTGTTTTATAATAACAAGTATGATAATATAATATATCTTTAATTTATGGTAAATGCTTGTTTTGAATGCAAGTATATCTCACAATTCAAATGATTGATTAATATGATTAAATATTGAAAGTGAAGAGACAAAAAGAGGATTAGGCTAAGAGAAGAGATGTTGGTTCAATTCCAAACTGGAACACCATTCGGTTATTTGATCATAACTAGAGTTGTAGAATTCAGATTTAGGTCCACTTTATATGGATGGAAAGATAAGACATAGACCTAAAACTTTCTTGGGAGTTCAAGACTCAATTCTTCCATTTTCAAGTTCAAATCTTAGCAACAATAGAGAAGTCGGAACCTGTTTTACAGCTCAAACACTGTTCGGTTTTCAGCTAATATCTTGAGTTCTAGAAATCCAAATGAGCTCTGGTTTTTTTTTTTTTTGAAAAGCTGAGACAATTTCCCACAGCTTTCATGGAACAAATGGCTCAAATTCTGATGTTAGCAATGACGTTTTGGTCAGCCAACAATATCAAAAATCTGCCAACAATATCAAGAACCAGCAGCCAACAATGTCAAAAACCAGCTACCAAATCAATGATTGTCTACCAATCAATAATTCTGAATCTTAGCCTATAAAAGGAGGCATTTGCCATGTATTTAGTCATATATTATTTTTCAGATCAAAATCATCTTCTTGCTTTCTCTCTTTATATCTTTATAATGTTCAAGTTTTCTTTCATGCTATATTAATCTCTTGTTTATGCTTTTTCATTTCCTTTCCTATACTTAGTTAACTTATATCATGTTTATGTTCTTATGTTGTTTATTTATGTTTTTCTTCTTTATTATGTTTAGCTAAGTTAATTATGTCAAGGTGAAAAGGTTTTACTAATGGTGTTAGAATAGGTATAATATAAACTCAACATGGACTTTAATGTTTATATCCAAGAAAGTTTGTTATTAACATGTTTTATCTTTTTATCTTACTAATTCTTAATACCTTGCTTGTTAAATGGTTAATCTAGATTTGTGTTGTATAACACTTGGTACATCAAATGCTTGATCCTTCATAGTTTTCGGTCGACATCGTTATTATGATAGAAACTTGATTTGTTGTTAACATAAGCTAGCAACATGAATGCCTGATGATATTTATAAGTATGGTGTTACTTGAATAGGATAATTAATATGATCATATTAATACTTTATAATGAGCTATTAACGATAAATCATCCGATTGGAACCTTCTTTGTGTGTGGTTTCCAATTGAGTAATAAAAAGAGTTTATATTATATTTATTTGAAATACCATTAGTGGATCCTCTTTTATCCTTATTTAATCTTTTCATCATTATTACATCTCAAACTTCTCTTCAACATCAACATCATTTTATTGTTTGTAATTTATATAATTCACCTCACTGTGGTTCGACCCCAGTCTTGCCAGGTTTTTTATTACTTTGACACTCCTGCACTTGGGATAAGACATCAACTCCTCTTTGATCGTGTCAGATAACCCAGTTCTGCCTCTAAGATGGTCAAAATTGCTCATCAACAAACACTTGGACTGTTACTGTCCAACTATTACTATGTCATTTTTGAACTGTTACTGTCTAACCTCTCCTTAGATTTTTAACTAGATCTAGAGTTATAGAACTCAAATCTATAATTTAACATCCAGGCATCAATTAATAATCGACTTTAAAACAACTCATAAGACCATGTTTATAATATCTTACCCGATACGAATGAAGGTCTGGATCCCTCTTGCTGTCCCTCCCCTTTTCTCCTCTTGTTCAATTTTTCTTGTTAATCCCTTGCCCACCAGTATTTATTCTACCTATAACCCTTAATCTTGGATGGGTTCTTGAAATTTGGTGTTTCTCTCTTGATCAGTAAAAATAGATACCAAAACTCTCTCTCTTCTTTCTTCATGATAGTTGCAGATTTGTTTTTGGTAAGAAGAAGAATATTTATGCTTTATAATTATTCTTATTTGCATTTAGGCCCCATTTTCTTTAAGTGTATTCGTTTTGCCCCCACTTCTTTTTAGTTTAGTTTATTTTCTTTAATTTAATCCAGCTTTGATTTTCTTGGGATTTTCAATTGCATTATACTAAGAGATGAATTCTGATATGATGAACCCTGAATACTGTTGTGAGAGTCATCAGTAATGTGATGGCATATATATATATATATATATATATATATATATATATATATATATATATATATATATATAATTTCCACCAATTTTGGCTTTGAAAAAGCTCAGGTGTTTACAAAAAGCAACTACACAATCAATAACTTCCATCATAAGAAAGTGGTTATTAAATCTAAATATCAAATTTATGTTTTAAAGCTTCATTACACATTTTTATTAAATCTATTTTTGCAAACAAATATTTGAATTTATAATTGAAGTTGGTTACAAAGTGTGAGACACAATATCAATTTTATCCAATATGCTCATGCTATATTTTTATCATTCATTTCTTGTTGCCAACATGTCAGTCTAATATTGTACATATGCAAGTACGGTTACCAATAATGTATTGATGAAGCCAAAGTAAGAACCATCTTTAGTTATAAGTATTTTATTCTTTAATTAGAGCAAAAGCCAAAGGGAACATCCCATTATCGGCATCAAAAACAGCTGTAATCAACAACTTTTAATCAAACCACTCATATAGATAGGTGTTGTCAATATTGATAAGTGGCCTACAAAACTTGAACACTTCAATTGCATACCCAAATGACCAGAAAACTCTCTTAAAAATAGTTTCACTATTAAAATCTCAATTGCAATCCCATTAAATGATAGTATTGGAATTTGGTTCTTGGATTACCAGCAACACTTCAAATGACTCATCGTGTGAACATAACAGCTTCTTAAGCACCTTCTATTTCACAACTCATAGTTTTATTTCTTCTGGAATGCTTATTACAGTTATAACAAAACTAACACTAATAAGAGTTGAAATAGCTGATGCAACAAATTTTGCATCAATTTGATGGTTGTCTTTTTGAATGGATATGGCAATTCATGTGTGAGAACCTTTCAACTTTGCTATCTTAAAAGAATCTAACCTTTTATGGTATTTCTCTATGTAAGTACTATTGATATTCTAGTGCTTGAATACATTGTAATTTGATATAGATTGTTGTTGAATGATAAACTTGATATTCAAGTGAATATGCAATGTGTCACCACTTAACTGGATTCATTAAATCATATTTAGTGTTGAAAGTTTTTCTAACTACCAAATCAACACTACCGACTAAATTTTTATGCTTAAGAGCCTATTCATTGCAAATTATGCCATTGGCTCAAGTATCATTCTCAAATTCAAGCATAAGTGGTCTCACATCATCATCATCATCATCTTATGTGTCACCAAAACCCAATATATCATCATGATACGATTCAGGCAAGGTCAGATTCGGATTTTGTCGTAAAATTACCTTCTGTCCATTGTGGGATTGAGCTGAAACTTTATCAGAAGATTCCAAAGGTATTTTTCTATGTTGGGGTAAATTTTCACATGCATCAGAGTTTGGAAAAGACTTGCAATATAGGCCAAAACAGGTTGTATGAATTTTGTTGTTTACTTACTATTTGACAAGGATCCTTTTTCTTAAAGGATGTGGCAACTTGTTTTGGGAATTTTCTAGTTCCACAAGAATCTTTAATGAGCTTAAACATAATTTCCAAGAGTGGCAATAATTCATTTATGTTCCAAAATCATTCCTTATCCATCCTAGCTACATAAGGAAAGAAGGGTTGGTGCTATTTAATGATAGATTAGTTATTTTTATTATTTTCTTTCATGCTTGGGCTTAATTTAAACTTTGTTTTGAGCTAGAATCCAAGGCTTGTTTGGATCAGGTTATGGGCTTTTCAGTTAAGGTTTTTTGGAGTTTTGTATATGGGTCAGTTCAGCCCACACCATTAGGGTTAATTTTTAAGAACTATAAAACATGCAACCTAAATTTCGGCAGCCATTGATGAATATTATTTCTGAATTTTTCAATTTTAATGTATGGGAGTGATTCTTGCATTCTTCAGTTCTTGAACGAACTGAATCTGACTTATCGAAGATTAACTGGCTTCGTGACGTCATTTTACTTCATTCCAATAGTATTGATGCCTTGGGGCAGGTTTCTATTGTGTCACACTCCTGTCAGACCTATTTCAGCTTTCCAAGATCAGATCTCAATCTTGATTATAATCATCATCATCATCATCATTTTATGTGTCACCCAAACCCAATATATCATCATCTTCATTATCACTAGGCTTGAAGGAGTCATAAGTATGTTGATCACCGTATGAATTCTCAAACATACTTTGATCACCACAATGACAAGTTTAATCCACTCCTCACTATCCTAAATAGGCCAACAGATTGTGATGCTTGTCTACCCGTTTAAGCATATGTGGAGAGTAAGACAAGAGTATGATCATGCTTTATAGTAGAGGAGGATATGATTTGTTTAGATTGACTACTAACATATAACTTCACCATGTTTAATCCATTTTAAATGAATGATTCAATCATATTCCTAAAACTCATATCACATGAAATTAGAACAGGAAGATACTGATGTTCCCCAACATGACATCTCCAAGTAATATCTACTTCAATATCATTATATTTTCATCCAATTCCTTGATATACAACTTGTTTAATATCCATTAGTAACATGCCTAAAGTAGCATTTAACAACACATTGCTTTTACCATTGTAAGTGATAGTGTTGTTTATAACGGGAACAATAGTTCCATTATAATGACATAACAACAAAAAGATGTCATACGATATTTTGTAAAACAAGAACATCTATTTTGATTAACTGAAAAAAAAATTCCTAGAAAAAAATTGCATCAATTCATATCTAATTTATCTCAAATCAAGCAACATCTCTAAGGAGTCTAATCACTAAATTAATCTCAAACCCTATTTGATCAAATTTCTATATAATTGATGTTATATACATGCTCAATTATATGAAATCATGTCTAATTGCATCAATTCATACCTAATTTATCGCAATTCAATAAAATCTCTAATTACGACAATTAATCCTATAGTTCAACGCAAACCTTAATTGGTTGAATTTCTACCTAATTGATGTTATAAATAAAATCAGTTGCATGCAATCATACCTAATGACATCAATTCATACCTAATTTATCTTAATTCAAACAAAATCTCCAATTATAGCAATTAATCCTAAAATTCAATGCAATCTCTAATTAATGTTATAAATAACATCAATTGCTTGAAATCATACCTAATTGAATCAATTCATACCTAATTTATCTCGATTCAAACAAAATCCCTAATTATGGCAATTAATCTTAAAATTCAATGCAAACCCTAATGGATCTAATTAATACCTAATTGATGTTATTTACATCAGCAATTGCATGCAATCACAACTAATACATATATTAATGCCTTATTTTTCTCAATTCAAACCAATAAATCTTATTCTTGGATGCATGCATTTTTTTATACTACTACAACTACTTAACCACTGCTAAAGACAAGGAGGTCATGGAATTCCTATGTATAGAGTAGATTCCTTTAAAATCATGCCTATTTATCTAATAATAAGTTCAAAACTAGAAGTAGGGGTGGGTTTGATTATTACCCTCTCTCTCTCTGTTTTTTTTTTTTTGTAAAATTAGCATTGTTTAAAAAAATTGACAAAATAACTCACTTTGAAAAGGTTTTGGTGAAAAGCACAGTTTGATACATATCACGGTTAAGAAACACGACATTTTAAGATGTTGCTGATATGAAATGTGGTATTTTAAAGAAATTGTTAAATGGGTTGACAAGAATTACAATTAGGAGAGAGGAGAGAGAAAAAAAGAAAGAAAAAAACCTTAAAAGTACATCGAAACTCTAGTTACGACACCATTGGTACCATCAATAAGATATTGATGCGACGAATTCAATGATACCAAGAAAGATCACCAACAATGATTAGAGTGAGTCACTCTCTATTTAAAGGAAATTGAATAATTACAATGAAGAAATAAGAGAGAGAAAGAAAGTGACCCTAGTGGCACATTAAAACTCTAATTACAACATTACTAGTACCATCAGAAAATCTTGACGAGATGAGTCCAATGACATCAAAGAAGATCACCAATGGTGATGCAAACATTGTGATCATATGATCATGTAACCCGCAATCAAGATTGAAATATGATCTTGAAAAACCAAAAGAGATCTGATATGAGTGTGACACAATGAAAACTTGTCTCAAGGCACCTATATTAATGGAATTAAATCGAATGACGCCACAAAGCCAATTAATCTTTGATAAGTCAGTTTAGTTTTTTCAAGAATTAAAGAGTGCAAGAATCACTCTCATACACAAGCTAAAAATTCTGAATGATATTATTCAATGACCGTTGAATTTTAGGCTTACAAAGATTTTTTATACTATAAGAAAATAACCTTAATGGATCTACCCTTATGGACTAAATTGGACCACTTGTAAAATTGACCCAAAACCTATATTGATAAGCCTAAAACATTGATCCAAACAAGCTTTGAATCTTAGCTAAAGACCAAGTATTAATCAAGCCCAAACAAGTCTTAGGCTATAACTGAAATAATAAAAATAAAACTCATAAGTTATCCTATGTTGTCATGACAAAAGAAGAAGAAGAAGAAGAAGAAGAAGAAGAAATACAAGTATGAAAAAAGACTTATTTATAGCCTACACTGTCGTCCAATGATCCTAAAAAACAAGGGAGAAATTTAAGCTCCTACAGTTTCCAAGATAGAAAGGGATTGTAATTGTAGCCTTGTATTTATCCTTCTTTTAGAAGAAAAATGTTGCTACCTTTATTGTTCATCTTTGCTGCCAACTAATAGTCCTTCCATCACTAGGAAAACAATTAAAGTTGTTGAAATATTTTCTTTACAAATCTAGGGAACTTTGTTGCCACCTTATTTCCCTTTTAAGTTTAGATTCTTCGTTTTTTTTTTTTGTATTCTCCTCACCTAACATAGAAATAAGTTAAATAAGATATTCTAATACATAAAAAAATAATAATTAATGTTTCCACACATGATAGGAAATTCACAATTAATATGGAATCCACAAAGCACATGGAAACAACATAAAAACAAGGATGGCCGAAATAATGCAAAATTAGCAACCTTATTGCTGAAAGTTCATAGCCCAAATAAGGTTGGACTAGATTAGCAACCTTGTTGCTGAAAGTTCATAGCCCAAATAAGGTTGGACTGGGCCCCTCTTGCACATGAATTAAATGCATCAATGCCTCCTTTTAATGCTTTAATGGATCTATAATTTATGCCTTGGCCGAAACTTGCAAGACTAATTCATTTAATGCTTCTTTCAATGCCATCATTTTAGACCTTGTAATTGGTCCATTTGAAACATGTAATGGGTTCTTGTTAGTGTTTGTGGGTTAATCCACATAAAATGATGAATGAAATAGGTCACACTCTCCGTCTAAAAGCAAGTGAGTCCTCTGCCACGTGTGACTCTCTCCAATCATTATCGGTGACCTTCTTTGGTGTTGCTGGATTCATCTCTTAGATATTTTTTCAATGGTATCAGTAATGTTGTAATCAGAACTATTATATGCCTCCATGGACTTTTTTTTCTTTTTTTTCTCTCTCGTCTTTCATTGTAATTGCTCGTTTGTCTTTAGACCGAGAGTGTGACCCACTTCGATCATCGTTGGTAACTGATACGAACCTAGTGATCATCTAGTCATAAACCCACAATCAAGATTGAGATCTAATCTTGAAGAGCAGAAAAAGGTGTGATAGGAGTGTGACATAATAGAAACCTGCCCCAAGGCACCAACACTATTGGAATGAAATAGAATGACGCCACAAAGCTAGTTAATCTTTGATAAGTCAAATTCAGTTCGTTCAAAAATTGAAGAATGTAATAATCACTCTCATATGTTAAAACTAAAAAATTCAGAAGTATTTGACAATGGCTCCTGACATTTTGGTTACATGAGTTTAAATAGTTCTAGAGAATTAACACTAATGGATCTACCATTGTGGGTTGAACTGACCCACATATAAAACCGACATAAAAACCTTAAACTAAAAAGCCCATAATCTGATCCAAACAAGCATTGGATCCTAGCTCAAAACAAAGTTTAAATTAAACCCAAACATGAAAGAAAATAATTAAAATAACTAATTTATCATTAAATAGCACCAACCCTTCTTTCCTTGTATAGCTAGAATGAATACGGAATTTTCATAAGCAAAGGATTCTGGAACATTAATGAATCGTTGCCACTCTTGGAAATTATGTTTCAGCCCACTAAAGATTCTTATGGAACAAGGAAATTCTCAAAACAAGCTGCCACATCCTTTTAGAAAAAGGATCCTTGCCAAATAAGAAGTTCACATGTCAAAAGAAAATAAATAACAAAATTCTCAAAGTCTGTTATGACCTATATCGCAAGTTCCTTTTGAACTACAATTTACCTGAAAAGTTACCCCAATATATAAAAATAACTTTGTAATCTTTTGGTGAAGTTTCAGGTAGATCCTACGATTAGATTTGGAGTTATACTCAATAGCGTAAAACTGAACGATAGAAAATTTTATGCTAAAATTTGAATATGACCTTGCTTGGGTTGTATCACAAGGCTGAACCGTATCATTGCCTCCCTCTTCAAGAAGATTCTCCATCAAATCTTGAATAGGATTAGTAGCGACTTCATTAGCCACTTGTTTAAGCCTTCGAAATTCTCTTATTACTAACACCTTTCTCCAACAACATTGTATGGAAGTAGTGACTGACAAGAATTTCAGATAAGTACGTTGTACTAACCACTTGCATATGTATTTTTGAATGATAACAAAAATAGCTCTCCTTCATGTTTTATTTTTTTGGTGTTGTACCTCCTTTTCCCATGAAGCTTGAAGATCACATAATAATCTTCTAAACTTATCAACTTCTTGTTCTAAAACCCCCAAACCATGGCTTAGTTTTTAACACCCTTGAGCTAGAATCCTCCTTCCTTCCCTCTCCCTTGCTGAAAACATGACACAAATAGGAAAAATAGAAGAAGATGAAGACATAAGAAGAATAGAGTTTTACGACAGGAAGAATACTGATTTAGACTCGAAATTACAAATTTGACTTTTGTTTGGACTAGTAATTGATCGAAAATAAACAAATGTGAAAGTGATGAAAATGACTCAAACAATAGACAAATATCCCAAATATGATGATAATATACTAGCATGAACAAAATCAACAGAAACAAAATAAGTTCTGAATAATAACGCCAAACAGACCCGTTACGACAAGACAAAACCCGAGTCTAGAACCTAAAGAAAACACTATTCAAATGACCTTGAATTTAATATATAGAATTTCGATACCAAGAAAACATCAAATCTCAGTTTATAGGTCGTTCTATTATATCTAGGTACCTAAACCCCTTGTATGATCAGTTTGCGGCAGAATTGAACCTCCAAATAAAACCTCAAGAAACCGATATCTAAATAAGCTCAAATTTAATAAATGATGTGATCTCAACCCCAATACACATAATATGAAGTTTCAATTGATTCTAATATGGTTTGCATATAGTTCACTAATAGTAGTGTTTCTACGACAGAATTGAACCTCAAATTAAAACCTTATGCAAACGATATCAAAATAAATCCAAATTTTATATCTATTGTGATCTCATTCTCAATAGATAGAATATAAAGTTGAAATTGATTCTGAGATGATTTGCTTATAGTTAACTAAGAGTTGTGTTTCTACGATAAAATTGAACCTCAAATTAAAACCTCATGGAAACGATATCAAAATAAGCCTAAATTTTATAAATATTGCGATCTCACCCCCAATAGACAGAATATGAAGTTGCAATTGCTGTTGAGGTGATTTGCTTATAGTTCATTAGGAGTTGTTTTTTTACGGTAGAATTGAATCTCGAATTCAAACCTCAAGCAAACGATATCATAACAAAGCCAAATTTTATATATGATACGATCTCACTCCCAATGGATAGAATATAAAGTTTCAATTATTTATAAGGTGGTTTGCTTATTGTTCATCAAGAGTTGTGTTTTACGGCAAAATTGAATCATCCTTCAAATTTCATTTAATCTCTCTCATATATATATATATATATATATATATATATATATATATATATGCGCTACTGATATGCTTAGAGATAGTAACAAGATGAAATATTACTCTTTTTTTTGCTAAAATGATGCGGGACATAAAGAATAAGAAGATGGACGCGAACACTGAAAAAATTAAAGGAACACTAAAAAAAATGAAAATAACATAAGGATATTACCTTGTTTCGGAGCTTAGCTCTTATACCAACTGATGTGAATCTTGTGATCACGTGGTCACATAACCCACAATCAAGATTGAGATCTGATCCCGGCAAGTCAAAATAAGTCTGATAAGAGTGTGACACAATGGAAACCTGCCCCAAGGCACCAACAATATTGGAATGAAGTAGAATGACGCCACGAAGCCAGTTAATCTTTGATAAGTCAAATTTAGTTCGTTCAAGAACTGAAGAATGCAAAAATCACTCTCACACGTTAAAACTGAAAATTTCAAAAGTAATTAACAATGGCTCCTGAAACTTTGGTTACATGAGTTTAAATAGTTCTTGAAAAATTAACCCTAATGAATCTGCCCTTGTGGGATGAATTGACCCCCATACAAAACTAACCCAAAAACCCTAAATTGAAAAGCCCATAACCTGATCCAAACAAGCGTTGGATCCTAGTTCAAAACAAAGTTTTAATTAAGCCCAAAATGAAAGAAAATAATAAAATAACTAATCTCTCATTAAATTGCATCAACCCTTCTTTCCTTGTGTAACTAGGATGAATAAAGAATCCTTATAAGTAAAGGATTCGGGAACATTAATGAATCGTTTTCACTATTGGAAATTATGTTTCAGCTCATTAAAGATTTTTTAGGAACAAGAAAATTCCCGGAACAAGAAAATTTCCTAAAACAAGCTGTCACATCCTTTTAGAAAAAGGATCCTTGCTATATAGGAAGTCCACAGGTCAAAATGAATATATAGCAAAATTCATGCAGCCTATTCTAACGTATATCGCAAGTTCTTTCTGACCTCCGACTGACCTAAAACTTTATCCAAAGATATAAAAATACCTCTTGAATCCTTTGGTAAAGTTTCAGCTCGATCCAATGGTTAGATTTGAAATTATGCTCAATAATGTAAAACTAGATGGTAGAAAAGTTTACGCTAAAATCCGAATCAGGCTTCTATCAAGAGTTATTTCTTGTTGCAGCCATTGTCATGTACGCCTTACTTTCTTTTTGTGTTTTCAAAATGATAAAAAGAGACGGTTCAGTGCTATTAAGATCCCATCAAATGAGGCACCATCCTCTCCAAAGTCTTTGCAGTTCATGGAGACAAGCCGACAGAGCATCAACCATGACCAACCTTTTACTCCACTGAAAATGCCTTTGGCAAAGACTATTTATTTTTACGTTTCAAAAGTGTTTTTGAAAAAAATTAATTTTTTATATTTGCTTCAAATTAATATTATTTTGGTGTTTTTAGATTATTTTGATGTGCTCATGTTAAAAATAATTTTTTAAAAATAATAATAAAATATTGTTGTGATACATTTTTCAATGAAAAACACTTTCAAAAGCAATTGTAACCACCCTTCCATACACCTTCCATTACTGCAATTTCTTCTCTCTTTTTTCCAGCCCCTTTAAGATTTCTCACCTTTCAACTCCACCAACCTAGACTTCTTAGGTTAGCCACATAACTGTGTTCTTGGACTTTGTTGCTCAAATGCCAATGCTACTTCACCTTTCACATCTAAGAATGTCTAAAAAAGGCTCATGCTAAATGCATTGTGATCTTTAAACACATGCTCTATAAATAGGATTAGAAAATTCTCAAGACGTAACTAGAGAACTTTCTCATCAAAAGTGTAAAATTCTACAGAAGTAATCTATACAAAACAGAGATATGAACCTGAGAGAAGGAAAAAAATGTATTCTAATTGAAAAGAATTCTCCTTTCTTTTTATATTCGTTAGCCTTTCTTTACAAGATGATGCTATATATATATTAGAAGTTTCAACTAATTTACAACTGGTATAACTAATTTTAATCTGTTAGTAATAAACTCTAACTAACTCTAACTACTAACTTCTAACTACTATCTTATTAGCTATAGACTTTAACTCCAATTTATCAATCTCATTCTCTATATTCCAACATCCCCCCTCAAGATGAGAATGAATATTTATCATTCCCATCTTGCTAAGAAGATGATGAAAATTAAGACAACAGAGAGGTTTGGTGAAAATATCAACCAATTAAAACCTGGAAGGTATATAAACGATTTTGATCAAACCCTCCTGCAATTTCTCCTTAACTAGATGAAAATTTATTTTATATGTTTAGTTGTTTCATGGTGTACTGGATTGGAAGTAATTTCTGAAGTAGGTTTGCTGTCAGCATATAACAATGCAGCCTGAGAATGTGTTACTTTGAAATCAGCCAACAAATAAACTAACCATTGAAGCTCACATGTGGTAGTTGTTAAAGCTATATATTCAGCTTCTGTTGAGGACCTACTAATAGTAGGTTGCTTCTTTGATTTCTAAGATACTAGAGAATCCCCAAGGAAAACTGAAAAACCAGTGACACTCCTCCTAGTATCAATGCAACCACCCCTAATCACTATCAAAATATGCCTTTAAATGCAAATCAAAATCAGCTTTGAGAAATAAGCCTTGACCGGGGGTTGCCTTGAGATATCGAAGGACATTCTCTGCAGCTTGTAAGTGCATTATATGAGGATTGGACATAAACTGGCTGAGAGCTTGGACTGTATATGATAAATTTGGTCGTGTGATTATAAGATAAAGAAGTCTACCAATAAGTCTTCGATAGGATGCAAGATCAGATAATAAAGGACTAGGATCATTAGTAGTGAGTTTCAAATTTGATTCCATAGGATAGCTAACGGGTTTAGAACCAGAAAAACCACTGTCTTTTAACACATCCAAAGCATACTTTCGTTGGCAAAGAACAATACCTTAGCAGATCTGGCTACTTCAATGCCTAGAAAGTATTTAAGCTCACCCAAATCTTTTATAGTAAAAGATAAGAAACCTTTTCACAGTAGCTATTTCTACAAGATCATTAGAAGCTATGATAACATCATCAACATATATTAACAATGCCATAAAGTTGGTTGATGTTTGTCTGATGAAAATGCTAGAATCTAACTTTGCCTGACTGAATCCAAAATGCAGTAAAGATGAAGACAACTTGGAGAACCAATGTCTAGAAGCTTGTTTCAAACCATATAAGCTCTTTTTGAGTTTACAAACCCGAGAATCATTTGGAGTGGAAAAACTTGGTGGCAATTGCATATAAACCTCCTCATTTAAGTCTCCATACAAGAATGCATTATTAACATCAAGTTGATGTAAATGTTATTGTTTAATAGCAGCAATAGTAAGAAAAACTCTAATGCTGTCATCTTTGCAACAAGAGAATATGTGTCAAAAAAATCAAGTCCCTTTTGTTGAGTATAGCCTTTAGCTACTAGTCTAGCTTTGTACCTCTCAACACTCCCATCAGCCTTAAATTTCACTCGATATACCCATTTACAACCAATAACAGTTTTATTTTGAGGCAAAATTACAAGATCCCAAGTTTGGTTTTTCTCAAGAGCTTGAATTTCATTAGTCATGGCAGTTTGCCAATAAGGAATTGAGTTAGCTTGTTTGTAAGACTTTGGTTCAAAAATAGATGAAATAGCATAAGTAAGCTTTATGTTTAAAGGATAATCTGGAATCAGACAAGGAGAATATAGAATAGGGCTTACTTGAGAAAGAGCAGCTAGAAGATGTTGTATTTGCTAAAGGAATCTGAGTAATATTACCATAATAATATTGCTACAAGTAATTAGGTAAATGCTTAGTTCTTGCAGACCTTCTAAGATTAGGAGCATCATTATTTTCAAAAAGAGGAAGTTCAGGAACATAATTTATTAAAGGTAAATTTATAGGACGAACAGGGTTTTAAGGAACTGATTTAGCTGGAATACAAGAGATGGGTTCATAGGTTTGAGGAAAATCTGGAAACACAAAAAGTGTATGAATTGTATCTGGAATAGATGGAAATATAGATTCATGAAAAACTACATTTTGAGAGACAAAAGTTTTGAGAGTTGATAAGTCAAGAACTTTGTACCCTTTAATGCGTGGAGGATAACCAAGAAAAATACATTTTATGGCCCGTGGCTGAAATTTGCCTTGGATGCTTGTGATTATGATAGCAAAACGTAAACAACCAAAGACTTTGAATAGTTATAGGTTGGTGGTTTTTGAAACAAAAGATGATATGATGTTTGATTATTGAGAATGGATGAAGGAGTATGATTGATCACATGAGTGGTTGTTAGAATACAATCTATCCAGTAGGATAAAGAAAGTTTGGATTGAAACATGAGAGATCTAGCTACATTCGATAGGTGTTGATGTTTTCTCTCAACCCTTCCATTTTGTTCAGGTGTTTCAACACATGATAATTAATGAATAATGCCATGCTCTTGATAAAAAGCAGGCATATTAAACTCTTGGTCATTATATCTGATCTAAGAGTTTGAATATTAGTGTTGAAATGAGTATGAACGTAAGCTAAAAAGTTGGTAAGAATAGCTCTAGTTTCTTATTTGGATTGTATTAAAAATAACTAGGTGAATCTAGTGTGATCATTAATAATGGTAAGAAAGAATCTATAACCAGAGTAGGAAGGAATATAAAAAGGTCCCTAAATATCAATGTGAACTAATTAAAAAGCTTTATTGGATTTACTAGTTGACAGAGAAAATGACAGTTTTTTTGTTTAGCTAATGGACAAATCTCACAAACATAGTTGCGAGTAACCTTGATAGAAGAATCAAAACTACTTAGGAGATTAATTTTTGTAGTTGGAATATGGCCTAAACGAAAATGTCAAAGATCAGAAGCAACAATACATGATTCAACTAATGAACTAGAGGGTAAGCCAATTAAACTAGGAAGCATTTCAGTATTAGCTTGAGCAAATGGTTTGTGAAGATGGTATAAGCCATATTGACCTTTAGCAAGCTCAATCATCCCCCATTTGCTTAGATCCTGCAAGATACATTTTGATTGAAGAAAAAATAATCCAATAGAATTATCAGTAGTTAATCTTGAGAAAGAAAATAATCCAATAGAATTATCAGTAGTTAATCTTGAGAAAGAAACAAGATTGACATTGAAGGATGGAACATAAAAAGCATTGTGTAAGATAATATTAGGAGAAAATTTGACAGTTTTAGTAAAAACAATTGGAACCATTTGACCATTTGGTAAATGAATCTTGCAAGGTGTTTTAGGCAAAATGATTAATTCAAAAAGAAGGGGACAACATATCATATGATCTATTGCTCTTGTATCAAGAATCCAAGTGAATTGATTCTTGATAAAGAAACAGTATGACAAGAAAAGAAAGTACCTGATGGAGATGCAACATTAGCATTAGCAGTAGAGGTTAAGTTTGAGTTGGAAATGCTATTTACAAGAGTGAGCAGATTTTGGATTTACTCTTGAGACAAAACAATGTTGGGAGTGCTAGAATTTTGCTCAAAAACAGTAGTATTGTTTGTAATGGACAATCTTTAAAAATTCTTGGCAATAGTTGGTGTAAAAACAAATCTTTTTCCTCTTGGGCCCTTCCATTCAGGAGGATATCTAATTAACTGGAAGCATTTATCAACAAGATGTCCTGAATAACCACAATGAGAGCAGATGGCATCAAACTTTCCTTTCTATTTAGTAAATCGATTGGCATATGTTGAATCTAGTCTGGAGGATTGATTCACAGATTATTCAGCAACCATTACTTGTAAATCAATAGAAATGCCAATTGTATTTGTTAAAGACCTCTGACTCTCTTCTTGTAAGAGTAAAGAAAAACTTTGCCCATAGATGGTAAATGAGATTGAAACAATAGTTGACTCCTGACTGTGGAATAAGAATCATGAAGACTCATAAGAAACTTTATGACATAATCTGATTGTTGTCGATCTATTAAATGCTTCAGAATATTACATAAACAATGATCAAGATTTTCACATTTGCAACTAGGAATAGGATGATAACTGAAGTATTCATCCCACAAAGCCTTGAATTCATTGAAATATTCAGTGACAGATTTGAAGTTCTAGGAAATAAAACTTAAAGATTTCTCCATAAAGAAAACTCTTGGTCTATCACTTCTAAGATATCTAGCTCTTAGTTCTTCCCAAATATCAAAATTTTATTTACTTTTCATCATAATGTCTATAATTTATTTCACATAGGAAATCTACCATTGGTACAATTATTAAAATTATGTTTCAGTAACTGGAAATGCTAAATCTGTTGTGCAGATTACCAGTAGATACAGATGGATGTATAGTAAATCAATCCATAGAAGGGAAATACTCTCAACCCAGTACTGGTAGGTTGATACATAACAAGGTGATGCTGATGCCCGAAACCCATCCATTACTGTGGTACTTCATAAGAAAAAAAACTAAATCATCACAACCAAAGACGGATTTAATATGCATCACAAATTCCACAAGACATCTTAGGTTTACAGACAAGATGCATACAAGGTCCACTAGAACTATTATGTTGGGGCTCATATCAAAAGTTCCTAAATTTTCAATCATCACATTATGGTATTGTGACTTTTCCTCATTTCTAGGCAGTCAAATTTTGAATAATGTACAAAATCTGATGAAACAACCAGAAGACACTCGTTTACAAGGTATGCAGGTTGCTGTGTATCATCAACAAATCAAGATGAGAAAAATTTCTTCCAGGACTGTTATGATTTCAACATAAAATAAAAGAGAGACTTGGTCTCATTTTATCTGCTGCTCAGAGCTACAGCTTGCATTTCATTTACTTATTTTCTCTACTCTTCATAATCAGCAAACCAGGAAAAGAATGAATTTGGGTGTAATTCAACTATGAAAGGCTAAAAAGGGTCGCACGATTGTATATTGCAAACTACATAGAAAATAAATGATCTAACATTTTTAGGCCTGATTAGAAGTCCTCAGTGACAGTAAGAGATTCAGGTTTTAGAACAAAGAACAGCCAATTGAGACAGAAGAAGATACATCAACTGAACTAACTCTTGTCTATCAGACATCCAAGTAAAATTACACAGCAGGGAAAATTATTAAAGCCTTTAGAATTATACAAATTTCAGTGGCCATTCCAACGTTAATGTAATGATAAATTGTGGATATCACAAGGAAATCTATCTATTATTAAAGCCTTTAGAATTATACAAATTTCAGTGGCCATTCCAACGTTAATGTAATGATAAATTGTGGATATCACAAGGAAATCTATCTATAAAAACATTGAAACACAACCACTGAGAAAAAGAAATTAACATCTCTATAGAAGTTTAAAAAAATGCATTTTTTTTTTACGGTCAGCTTTCTTTTGAATCATTTTCATTGAAGATTTCACCTACAATCTCTTCAACAACATCTTCCAGGGTTACTTTCTTTTGAGTGAAATTTTCCTCCATTCATTAAAATATAATTTTTTTAAAAAAATAAAAAGGCATTAAAACCTAAAAAATAATAAGAAAAACCAAAATTTTATAATGCAGTCATGACACTTCATCTCAATATATAGAGATATAGAAAACCAAAATTAGAGAGATATGTAAGACCAAAACTTGAATTATTTGGAATTTATGAAAGTTAATCAATGAGTAGAGAGAATTAAGGTAGAATATCATTGACAACTCATCAAGAAAGTAACGTATCAATTATAAACCCATTTGGTTTTTAGAGGGTGTATGGCATTGTGATAGTGGTTGCTTTTCAAATAGTTTTATGTGCCGAAATATATGCCAATGATTTTTTTTATTTTTTAAAAATTATTTTTGACATCAGCACATCAAAACGATCCAAAAAGTACAAACCGCACTCAATTTTAGCAAAAAAAAAAATTTGAAATTCGGTCAAAAACAGGTTGAACCGCAGAGCCAAACCTAATGAAGATACAATGTCAGATGTTGCTCCCTTTAATTTTAAAATAAGATGATAACAGGGGCGTTTTTTTCTCAAATTATTGAAAGTTCCAGACCATTTAAAATTTAATGTAAATTATTTACTGTTTTTTTGTCTCATTCTCATAAAAGATTACATTTGTTGGCCCGTAACACATCTTTCTCTTTCAATTAGGGAGGATTACGTTGAGAAGGAATAAGTTTGTTAAAGTTCACTTTGGGCATGGTTTTAGTGTTGGTTTACAGGCATTGCTGTCACTGATTAGAGAGGATTATATATGTTGAGGAGATAATGAGGTTATTATAGAGGATATGGAGGACGTCGTCATAAATATGTTAATATTGAGGAAAAGCTCGTTATGATGTTATTAAATAGGATGACATGACTTAAAATAATCAACGAAAAGACTGAATATTATATTACGAAGAATTTAATGTCAAAGTGTGATTCTTAATATATTATTGGTTCACTTCAAAATATATTCAAGCATGCCTCGATTCTAAAACCTAATATTTATTCCTTGTGTAGAAATTTGCTCCATTATTTACTTTCGAATGATTTTTAATTAGGTTCAACGTTAAAAGTCTGTTTCAAATATTTGTTTATAGTTTTTACAACTATCAATTTACTTCAAAACATTTCAATTCGGTTTTACATCAAAACCCTTATTTGTTTTAATTTTTGTTGTGATTCACCATAAGTAGTTTGTTAGGAATTCATATTTCTTTATTCGTGGTAGACCGTTTGCATTCATATTCACACTTTTGATTTTGTATGTACGCTCTCATGTTTTCCATGCATATATTTTACACAGGGAATTAGTTGGATTCAACTTCAAGTAGATAATATTTCATAAATAATTGTATAAACTTTAGTTTTTTTTCTCATATATTTTGCCCCCACCAGGAGACATGATGTTATAAAGTTTGTATAAATATATCCGACATTGAGTAAATGAGATTTTTAGTTTTAATTACCAAATGTTTGCTCAACAAGATTCCTTGTAATCATTGTATAGATTTTTCTCTCTCATGATATGGAGTTTTACAATATATTGTTTATTAATATTATTATTATTCTAGCACTTATGTGATTGGCAGGATAACAAACATTTAATTTCAAAAAAAAAAAAATTCAAGGTAACACGTGAATCCAAAAGGCCTAATAAACTAACCTAACCACTCTAATAAATAGAATGAGCTTTTAAGTTCAATTTTGGGTTTCAAACGCTCAAATAAAAATAAATATAATTAATTAATTTTTAAGTTAACTCCAAATTTCCTTGTAATCATTGTATAGATTTTTCTCTTTCATGATATTGAGTTTTACAATACATTGTTTATTATTATTATTATTATTATTATTATTATTATTATTCTAGCACTTATGTAATTGACAAGATAATAAACATTTAATTAAAAAAAAAAAAGAGTCTAGGTAACACATGAATCCAAAAGGCCTCATAAATTAACCTAACCACTCTAATAAATAGAATGAGCTTTTAAGTCTAATTTTGGGTTTCAAACGCCCAAATAAAAATAAATATGATTAATTAATTCTCAAGTTCTCTCCAAATTTGCATTAAAGGCTAGGCTTGGAAATAAACACATTGAAAAAAATAATAATTTACAAGAAATGAACATATAAATATAAACATGTAAAGTAACTTTTCTTTTGAATGATGTTTTTATATTTTCTTTGACATGAGCACCTAATTACTTTATTTTTTTATAAAATTAATGTATTTTTTAGGATTTTTAGTATTTTTTTAAAAACCAACCAACGACTTGTTTTTCAACTCTTTTTATTTAATAAAGATCCTATATAATGATACATACATGCATATGTTATATTAATTTAATATATTAGTACATGTAAATTATTGTTAAAAATATTTGAATTTATATAACGTTGCTAGAAAATACACGTGTTGTACATTAATCATACATATTATATTACATTACAAAAAAACCTAAAAGGCATTAGTGAAACATTGCGACTCAAGACTCAAAACATAAAATATCATGAATTGAAACAGTAAAATAATGTTTTTTCTTGACTTTGCTGTCCTTAAAAGCAAAAATATATAGCTTTTGTGTAGGGGTATTTTTATCTTTTGATATTTTTAGCACAGTTAAATGATAGATTTAACCTTAAAATTAAAAAAAAAAAATCTAAGGTAGGTTTTGAAATGACATTTTTGTATTTTTCATATGGCTTTTTATAACATTCAGGTACCTTAGGGGTTCTTTAGTAATTTAAAATATTATTAAAAAGATATTGCTTACACGTGTGTTGTACATGTCAACGTGTGGGCATTCCCGATGTCTTCGGGCGACATATGCAGCATTGTTTGGCAACCAAAAAGCCCAACATTGCGTCCTCTAAAGTGTCTAGTTGTGACGTGACTGATGGGGTGACACATGCGATGAGATTCCTGATGATTCAATGATAATTGACTTTTTTTCTCCTCCCTTTTCTTTTCTCTCTCATCACCTTGGGACTCGCGCTGAACCTTTTAAATTTTAATTATGTCATTCCGTTTGTATTTATTTTAATTTTGATCATTATTATTTTTATTTATTTTGTCATAATCTATTTTTGGGTTATTCCCCAAATTCACTTTTTCTTTTCAAAAAATAAAAAAAAAACATATTCGGACTAAAAACAAAAAAAAATAAAAAAAATAATAATAGTAAGAAAAGGATGTCGGAGCGCCTAGAAAATGGCTAGAAATTGGTTGAGAAGGCTCAAAAATTCAAAATTAAAATTTGACAGTATATTTTTTACAGATGAAAAGCCCCGTTGACAAAAAAAAATTCAATTTGAAGAAGAAAGGTCCAAAAACAAATATTTATAGACTCAATTAAATTTTATTGGAGGTTTAATTGAATTTGAAAGGGTTTGATTACAAGAAACGTTTATTTGAAGTCAATTTGGGCTTTAATTAGAAGAAATTAAAGTTTTGGGGTTAAACTAGAATTTTTAAGAGTTGATTTGATCAAATCAGGGGCTTAATTGCATAAATATTGAAGTTTTATGACCAATTAGGGACTTGATTGAAGAAATCCAAACCCATGGACCAAAAGGGAAATCGACGCTAAAATCTAGGGCTTGAATTGAAGTTCTTTAGGGGTGAAATTGAATAGAATTGAAAGTTTGAAGCCAATCAAGGGTGTAATTAGAGATAAGTCCCTAGTTTAAGGACTAAAGTGTAATTGGCAAAAAAGTTACTATTCATCTTCTTCTCCAGCGAGGCTGCCCGTGGGGCATTTGATGCCTCATTTCTTCCCCAAATTAAATGAAACTTGCACGAAAACGATCCCCTGACACCTGACTACACGCTAGTATAAACCGTTCGGGCTAATCGAGGTTGTAGAGGTAGTGGCACAGCCCCAAAGTGGCTAACCCGACCAACCATTTTTCCTGCACAAAACTGACAATTCATCATTGCTACTTTGAGCCAATGGTTGGGATGCTTTCGGGTCAAACCAAGGGCTGAGATTTTGTACCAGAAGATACAAAGTGTCCCTTTTCCACCGCCTATAAATAGATATGAGGTGGAGATAATTGGGTCCAAATTCAGCCGAAAACTAGCCTTCCTCCACAAAAATTTTCCTTTTCTACCGTCTATCTCTTCACACTTTCTCTCTCCGCCGTCATAGCCACAACTGTCATCACTGTCAGCTTTTCAGCCACCATTTCCACCACAGGAAGCCAACACAGCCACCGTCCTAACAATCATCGGTCCTCTCCCCTGCATATTTTCTTCTTCTTCTTTCTTCCTGTCGCAGCCACCACCGCTTGCACCGACCAAACCTCCTCGTCGCAGCCAAGCTTCCATTGCAGGTCAGTCTCCTTCCACTTCCTTTTCTTCTTCTTCTTCTTCTTCTTCGGTGGTCTCCACTGTTCATTTTTGTTTTTTTTTTAATTTCAAAATTCCAAAAAAATCTCTCTAAACTTTTTTATGATTTTCTCTTGTATTTTTCTATCTATTTTGCATAATATTGGTTTGTATTTTCATACCGTAAAGATACAAATCTAGTATTAAAATACCCGGTTTTTGTCAAAACATTGCAAAAAAAATTATAAAAAAAGAAAATATTTTGTTTTCATACATATGACCAAGTCCCTCAAAGATTAAAAAAAAATCACATCGTATTTTCATACAATATATATAAATGCATTTTAGCTTTAATAACCAGTTTATTAAAGTCACGAGAACTAGGCCAATATTTTAAAAATTTCAAAAAAATTATTTTGTTTTTTTTTAATATCTGAAATTATGAATTTATACGTAAAACGTATTCTTGATATTAAAAAGGTTTTTCTTTTACAGACATTAGAATGGTTAAGTTTTTTATCCCATAAGATAAGGACCTCCTTATTGAGGAAGACTGTTCTTAAACCATAGACGGACCAACAATTAGAAATACAATAACACCTTAGATTTTTATCAGACAATCAAACAATGCAGTTTACCTTAGGTAAGGCGTATTTGGGGTGCTAATACCTTCCCTTTACACAATCAGTCCTCGTACCCGATCTCTGAGACCAGTTAGGGTTCCTAGTAACCAAAATATTAGGTGGCGACTTTCATTCCCTCCTTCCACTGATAAAAGAAAAGGAATCCTTATCTCCCCATATTTCTCATATTTGCCAGATAGATACCTAGATGAAGTGCAATATTTGTCGCGACGCCACATACGTGCGACACATTTTATTGTTATTTATGTTGATTTTAATGTCTTTTCAAGTTTTTTTTTTTCATTGATCATTCTATTTCATTTAATTTTTGTATCCAATTTAATCCTTATTTTTTTATTTCTATTTTCTTATCTTTTTCTTGATTTATTTTTTTTCAATTTTATCCCATAACATTTTATTTCATTTAATTTCTTATCCAATTTTGGTCTTCATTCTTTTAATTGATATTTTTTTATCATTTTTGTTAATTTTTTTTTAATTTAGTTTTTATACCATATTTGATCCCCATTATTTTGGGTGCTATTTCTTTTGTTTTTTAATTTCTTATGATTGAAAATTTTACTTTATGTTTTTCTCATATTTGCCTTTCTCCAAAGGTAATCTCGGTCTCATGACTCAGATCACTAGTTTTGAATATTAGTATGATTTAAGTTCGGTTTTTTTAGGTCCTTTATTAAAACTTGATTTTTTTCTTCAATTTTATCATTAAACATTGGATTATTGAGCCTTGAGTTTCGTTATTTATTCCACTTTCCTTAAGTGGGGTTATCTTGATCTCATATCCCGGGTAGCAGGTTAGTCAAGTTAACCCGGGTGGTTACCTCAGGTTTTCTTTCTCGATTTTTTTATGAAATTGATTGTTTTTCTTTCAATTTTATCATTTGACATTAAATTATTAGCCCTTGAGTTTTGTGATTTTTCTACTTTTCTTTATGTGGGGGTTATCTTGGGTGTATGTTAGTTGAGTTAACCCAGGCTAACTCAAGTTTTTTTAGTGTTTTTTATGTAACTTCGGTCTTTTATTATAGGCTCTTTTTTATAAAAAAAATATTTTTTTATCCCGATCTCATATCGTGGGTGGGTAAATTAAATTAAACCAGGTTGACTCATTTTTTTTCTTTGATATTGTTTTTTAAATTGATTTTGTTTTTCAATTTCACCATTTGACATTAGATTATAGGACTTTGAGCTTTATGATTTTTTTCACTTTCTTTTATGTAGGGTTATCTTGATTTAATATTTGATGTCATGTGTTAGTTAAATTAACCCAGGTTAATTCAAATTATCATCGCTTGAACATTTTTTTTAAAAGTTAAGAAAAATTTGACTCGGTTCATGTTGTAGAATGAACCATGTATATTCTATATAAAAATGGAATGTCATGAAAAAAAAGTTATTCTCTATGCATTCCAAGTACCATTGTTGGATATTGCTATTTTTTTTTTTAAAAAAAACAAAATATCTCATAGATGTTACTTCTAAGCTTATTTTGGTCTTGTTTATCTTAACATGGTATACATTTCTCGTGGGGAAGGAAAGTCACCTCTTTGATAGCAGAATCAGGATAAAGAAGAACGAGATGATTTAGCCACTCCATTTAGACTGAAGTTGAACATTAAAAAAAAAAATAGACACAAGGTTGTTAGATTAGTGAAACCCAATTAAATGATTCAAAATATGCTATATGATTATGCATTAAAAAAAAACCTAAGCAGTGTGGTAATTTTACTTTTGATATGACACTATTCACTATCTTCCAAATTATTATGAATTGGAATAGTTATTTTTTTCTAAATTTTAATTTTATCCTTAACTTTCTTTTTTTTACCCAATTGAACTCTTTTGAGCTCAAATTAGTGCCCAATTGCTTTTTTTTTTTAATAAAATATTGAATTGAAAGATATAGTACTAAAGTAAAAAAAAAAAATAATAAAGAAAATAAATGAAAACTTCAAATTGCATTTAAAAAGTTCATTTTAGTTTTCCATCTTTTTTTAGTATATTGGTGTCAGTCCCTTTAGTTGTTAGAAATTTAATTTTAATATCAAACTTTATTTTTCTCATTTTCAATTTTTTTCATGAGAGGAGGGAGAGGCTTGTTAAATTCCAACATAGAAAAAAAAATCATCATTAATAGAAAATTCAATCACCAAAATGGTCGATACTAGTGTCATTGATCTCCATTTAATAAATAAGAGTTTTACCTAGATGATTTTTTTCCTTCTCCTAACTTGACTGGGTAGATATAACCACGAGAATATTTTTGAGTTTTGGTTGATTTTGTTTTTTTGAGCTGTTTTTTGAGGTCTGGATATGTTTATCATTTGAATTTTTTAGCGAAAAACCTGAGATCTTGTTTTTTCAGCAACCTGTTGTCGGATTCTATAGAAAATAGATGACATGTCATTTGTGTATTTCTTTTTTTTAAAAAAAAAATGAAAGACAAGTCCGCTCCTTTAAAAAATAAAAATATATATTGTTGGGCCTAGGCACATGAGCTGGGCTGGAAGTCCTTGCGCATGAGTTGTTTTTGTGAAGGTCCAAGTACATGCGCCTAGGCTCCTTTTTCGTATTTTTCTGTTATTTTATATTTGAATAAAAAAAGCTAATAAAAAAATTATTGAACGTAGTTGAGTCCATGAACCGGTTAATCTATAGCATCTGACCAATTATTTTTTTTTTCTTTAATACATTTCCCCTCAATTGTTTTCTAAAAAAAAAATTAATACAATTTCACACTTTGTTATTGATGATATATTTTTTTTACTTAATTCAAAACTAAAAAAAAATTACAATTTCTTTATTTATTATTAATAATCTACTTTAGTTATCTTGGTCTGTATCATGATTTTTTTTATAAAAAAATATTTCATACAAAGAAATTCTTATGCGCTTTTTTATTATATAATTAAATGAAAAATAATTTATGAGATAAAAAATTTATTTGTTGGTTGACTCAAAGTTCAATGACGTGCATAACTTTCATCGCATATTTGCTTGGTTGACTCAAAGTTCATTGATTTTTTTTAATTAATTGCTATTTTTACCAATTTTGTTTTACAACTTTGAGTTAATCAAGGATTGAACTTATCAATTTGTTTTTTTTAAGATTATTCACTTGATTTTTGTAAGTCAACTCGAGTTGAACCATGTTAATCCAAAGTGTTTTCTTGCCAATATTAAATAATAATATTATTCAATTAATAATAAAAATCTATTTTTTTTAAAAAAAAAACCATGTTATCAATGTCTAATTTATTCTTTTTGCGGCGTAGCTCTGGACAATAGGCACTATGTTACTAGTTTTTGTAGGAAAATCTTCTTGGCAATACATAAAAGCTGCTATATGCGTACCATCTCTTCAATAGTCCAAGTTCTACAAATGGTGCACATTAACACGTGAAAGTTGAATACTAAAATGGTAGTGGATTAACTTTGGAAACTCAAATCCCAAGAGTGTCAGGTCCAATATTAACAAGAAAGAAAATGACCTTTCTTCTTTATATATATGGTGATTTTAATTAAATCCTATACTTGGTATGGAGTCTCACTCCTATCTCAAGAACCAAAAAAATAAAATTTTACGAGAATGAGTCAAAAGAATACATCTAAGAATTACAGCCTACTTACGAATAATAATAAAAAAAAAAAGAACATGCACAGATGTTGACTAGCTGCACAGTATTTCGCAATTTACAAAATTTCTGCTCTTTTCCCTATTGTCTGCGCATTTGCTTCACTGTAAAGGAGATATGTTGACTAGCTGCACTTGTATATTCAGTTTCACCAAAGCTGATCTTGCAGGCTACAATTCATGTTTCACTCTACTGTAGGAGATTTCTCGTTCTCAAGCTGCGAGGAGACAGCAGTGTCAGAGTCATCATCATCAATATTCAAGTATGAGACTTCACCACCCAAGGAAGATATTTCATCTTCGCCACTGACAGATTGAGCTGGGGATGCATCAGGAGTAGCTGTACAAATCCCATTAGAAGGGGATGGAGATGATTCCACATCTTCCACTGCTTTTTGCAGGCTCCAGTACATTATGCTGGCAGCTAGGGTCAGAATCATCTTCTGGTTCACCTGCCACCAGGTCACAGTAGCAATGATCAAATTGAAAGACCTCGTTTCTTCATGTAAATAAATGAATTGGGTTCACAAATATGGCATAATATCAAAAACTAGTATGAATAACAAGAGAGCCAGTGGCATTTTCCTCATCACTGCTGGAGTGAATCATGATTCTGCAAGTTCAAGAAAGCAACGTAAGTAATTCTGTTCTTCCTCATGAAATAACAATATATGCCTCTGTTATGAGCAACCACATGGACAAGAAGTTTGCCGAAGGGCAAGTACATCAAAGGCGTGGCTGAAAAGTAGGAGCTTGAAGATGAGAGTTTGGCTAGCAATGCAATATGCTCCAGCTTGCAGATTTCATTTCAGTTTCTATTGTTATTTCCTATTTTTATGATTGTTAGTTTAGATAGTGCAGCAGTGATACCTACTTTGTATGAGTTGGTTATTGAACAATTTCTTTAATTTGTAAGCTGGAATGATGAGAAAGATAGTCAAAAATTTCAATTTTTTATTTGCATTGAGATCGTTGAGTTCTTTCTTAAACAAGCCCTTCACATATTTTCAAAATAGATCATAAAAAAAAAAGATCTAGCAAACATCATTCTTTATAAGTAGATTTCGCAGCCAATCACCATGTAACTCGATTACAGTTTTGGGACCGTAACAAATTGATATCAGAGCAGGAAATTATAGGTGATTGCTTTAACCTACAGACAATTTGAGACCTTCATGAAGATATATGATTTTTACATTTTAACTTTAAATGGAGTTGATGCTGCATTGAGAGTCAATTGGCTTCAGACGCTGGGTCCCCATCCTATGGGATTTCAAAGAAAAAATTATGATGTTTAAACAGAATGGAAGAGTTATGGAATTGAAGGGAATTGAAAGCCGACATCCCACTCCAATTGCACAACTTCAAGCTGTAGAAATGGAGTCCCAATCAGATATGGACCTCAACAAACTTCTAGCTGAATTTGATTCTCTATTTCAAGAACCAAAGGGCCTTCCTCCTGCCAGATTTCATGACTATCACATCAATTTGGAGCTAGGAAGGAACACATCCCGTAGTGGTGCGACCATACCAATACCCCCATGCACAAAAAGACAAAAATGAAAGGCAGCGTAGAGATATGTTGGAGCGTGACATCATCAGACCTAGTCAATCTCCCTATTTATCACCGGTCCTTCTTGTCACTAAAGCCGATCACATATGGCGATTCTGTGTGCAATACAGAGCCTTGAATTCCAAGACCATCAAGGACAAACAGTGATTGATGAACTTTTAGAGGAATTGTACGGCGCAAAATATTTCACAAAGCTTGATTTGCGCTCAGGGTACCATCAAATCAGAATGTACCCTAGAGACGTGGAGAAGACAGCATTTCGCACCCACCACAACCACTTCAAGTTCTTGGTTATGCCTTTCCCACCACAACCACTTCAAGTTCTTGGTCATGCCTTTCGGTCTCACCAACGCACCTAGCACTTTCCAAGCTTTGATGAATGAGGTATTTCGGTCGTACCTACGGAAATCCATTCTTGTTTTTTTATGATATTCTTGTCTATAGTCACTCCTAGGCAGATCATCTAACACACTTGCGGCTTGTCTTTGATATCTTTACTACTCATCAATTATTTCTCAAGAGATCTAAGTGCTTCATAGCTCAACACCAAGTCTTATACCTCGACCATATTATATCAGGAGAAGGGGTTGCAGTAGACAAAAGCAAAATCGCAGCCATGATTGATTGGCCAAAGCTGAGTACTGTGAAAGGCTTACGAGGTTTCTTGGGCCTCACCGACTATTACTGGAAGTTTGTCCAAAATTATGGCACAATTGCAGGTCCTCTTATAGCTATGTTAAGCAAGGATTCATTCAGATGGATAGAGGATGCAGCTCAAGGATTTGAGCAATTAAAAATTGCTATGCCATGCACCCCTATTTTGGCACTACCCAACTTCACCACACTGTTCATTTTGGAATGTGATGCCTTAGATACAAGAATGAGACATATTTCAGCAGACCTCTTTCATTCCGTTACAAAAATCTTCTGGCTTATGAGAAGGAGCTCATTGGCTTAGCCAAAGCAGTCAGACATTGGCAAGCATATTTGTGGGGGCGCCACTTCCTTGCATGGACAGACCATTACAACCTCAAGTTTTTACTGAAATAGCGCATCATCACTTCACCCCAACAACACTGGCTATGTAAACTCATGGGTTTTAATTTTGCAGTGGAATATCGCGCAGGCAAACAAAATAAAGTGGCAGATGCTTTGTCCCGCCGCTTGGAGGACCAACCCAGTCTTGCTTCACTCTACATGCCCCACTTGAGATTCAAAATTCAGACCAATTGCAACTATTGAAGCAAAATATAAAGCAAGGCAAAGCTATTGAGCCTTGAGAGTACAAGGATGGCTTGCTTTTCTTTAAGTGACGAGTTTATTTGCTACACAATTCTCCTCTTGTTCCATCCATTATCTCGGCTGTCCACAATAGTGGCCATGAGGGATATCATAAAACACTTCATTGTGTCGCCCAAGATTTCTATTGGCAAGGAATGAAGACTTCTATCCAAGCTTTTGTGCGGCAATGTCTTGTCTATCAAAAACACAAGAATGAACACTTGCATCCTGCAGGGCTTCTCCAACCTTTGCCAGTTCCACTTCAGATCTAGTTGGATATCTCTATGGATTTCATTAAGGGCCTGCCTACCTCTCAAGGGAAATCTGTTTTGGTGGTTGTGGTAAACCATTTGTCAAAGTATGCACATCTCCTTCCCCTTGCTCATCCATTTACTGTTGTGAGTGTAGCCCACTTGTTCTTTGATAATATTTTCAAACTTCATGGCTTGCGTGCGACTATTGTGAGTAATCGTGATATAACGTTCACGAGTTTGTTTTGGACTGAATTGTTTCGGTTGAGTGGAACTAAATTGGCTTTCAGCTCTGCTTATCACCCGCAAAGTGATGGACAAATAGAGATTGTCAATTGCACTATCGAGATGTATCTGCGTTGCTTTATAAGTGACCGTCCTCGCCATTGGTTTCAATGGCTGCCTTGGGTGGAGTACTGTTACAACACTAGCTACCACTCTTCTCTTAAAGTTACTCCCTTCGAAGTGGTGCATGGCCGCTCTCCTCCCAATATGTTGTCTTATTGTCCTGGTTTAACTAAACTTGACGCCATGGATCAAGAATTAAAAACCAGAGACTTGGTGCTCCAAGACCTTCGCAACCGATTACTTTAGGCTCAAAATTCCATGAAGGCAAGGTATGATGCTAAACATTGTCTTGTTCAGTACCAACTAGGCGATCGAGTTCTATTTAAACTTCAGCCTCACTGCCAACTTAGCCTCTCTTCCAAAAGGTACACTAAACTCTCCCCTCATTATTATGGCCCCTTTACTATTTTAGCCAAAGTGGGTTCTATGGCTTACAAATTAGACCTTCCCTCCTCCTTCAAACTACACCTTGTTTTTCATGTGTCCTGCCTTCAACCTTTCCATGGCACTTCAGTTCCTATTGAACCCTCTTTGCCTGTTCTTACACAAGGCGGAATTGACCCTCTTCTGAAAGCAATTCTTGATTCCCGTTCAGTTAACAATCAACACCAGGTTTTAGTACATTGGGATGAGTTGTCTCCTACAGACTCTTCTTGGGAGGATGTTCACTCTCTTTGCAACCGCTTTCTTTCTTTTGCACTTGAGGACAAGTGCCGTATTAATGGGGGCGGTGATGTTATGAGCAACCACATGGACAAGAAGTTTGCCAAAGGGCAAGTATATTAGAGACGTGGCTGAAAAGTAGGAGCTTGAAGATGGGAGTTTGGCCAGCAATGCATTATGCTCCAGCTTGTAGATTTTACGCATATTTCATTTCAATTTCTATTGTTATTTCCTATTTTTATGATTGTTAGTTTAGATAGTGTTGTAGTGGTACCTACTTTGTAGGAGTTGGTTATTGAACATTTTTTTTTTATATTGTAAGCTAGAATGTTGAGAAAGACAATTAAAATTTTCAGACTTTTATTTGCATTGAGGCCATTGGGTTCTCTCTTAAACGAGCCCTTCCCTTATTTTCAAAATAGGTCATAAGGAAAAAGGTCTAGCATACGTCATTCTTAACAAGTAGATCTCACAACCAATCGTCCTGTAACTCGATCGTAATTTTGGGATCATAACAAACTCACAAATCTCAATAGGCTTGCCAAAGTTGCAAAGAGAGCGTGGGAAGCTTCCATCTAAAAGTTCTCTTACATATATCCAATAACAAATTTAAAAAGAAAGAAAAAAATTCATTGTAGCATGCATACCTCCATGATGTCTTCTGGCAACAGGAAAATTGAACAGCCCAGTTTTCGTGTCACACTGATAATGTATGTAGCATTCAATCTCTTCTCTTCATCTACATTTACAACAGAGGAAGGGAAGAAAAAGGGTGAGCACAAGAAAGTCTTGCTGAAATAACCCACAATAACAACTCATTTCTCATCTTCCCAAAAAGTTGTGGAACTTGCTAGGAGAACACATCATACCACTTTCACCCGTGGTGACGAGGTTCCAATTAACCACCCTTGGCTCGACAGCACAGAGAAGCTCAAGGAAGAATATTCCAGATGATAGGCTCTTATCCTGTAAAACTTCATAATGAATAACAGCACAAAGAAATAGTGGTGTGGGTGGGTGAAATGTCCAATAAAACAAAATCAGACTTTAACCTTAAAGTTCTCAATTTTGGAAGTTCTTCCTGTTTGTTTAATTTTATTGTTTGCCCATTTTAGAATATCTGCATCAGTTATCTCCTTCCCTTGGGAGTGGGATCTCAAGTTCTTGAGGAGTTGAAGCATGTTATATCTCATTAACTGCCATAAGAAAGCTGAAACAAATCTAATCAGATTTAAAAATGTTCACAGCACTGCACAAAGCCATTTAAGGATAGGGGATGGAGAGAAAAGGGGATTCTGACAGAAAAAGGGAACCTGGTGAACAAATTTGTGTCTAATAATGCCATAAGTAACTTACTATCAGGTCTATTTCAAATGCATTATCCACCAAAGGGAGAGGGAAAAAAAATAAAGCAGGCCCAATTGAGATGCATTATCTGCCAGAAGTAGACTGAAAAAAGAAAGTTCTGAATCCTAGGCAGTATAAAAGGACATGAACTATGCAACTACAATATCCAGGTCAATGTTGCTTTTAATTTCAATTTTGCATTTCTAAAAAAAACAGCAAACTAGAAACAAATGTTTAGAAGACATCGGAGACCAAGTTATGGTGGAAGGATGTCTTCAAAGACTTGTGTGCATTATAATCTGAATGTGGCAGAGCATATTGTAGAATATAAGTGCCTCCTTCAATATGATTTTTAAAAGTGATAAAAAGAAAGAAGCAAGATCTTGCAACACAATCGACTAATTTACAAATCCCTTACCATCATTTTCAATTATTTGAAGATGATTTTGAAAATCACCAATGTTCATACAGTTCAAAGTATATCACCTCATCAAGCATTGCTTCCAGCATGTCATTTTCTAAAAGTAAAAGAAATTCCAGAAAGATCGAAAAACAAAAAGAAGCACATCACACAAGGGAAAATTTATAGATATTGTAACACCCAATGATTCAACAAGAACTAGATCATGGAAATTACCAAGTAAGAGCTTCTTATTTCCCTGTACAATATCATTTCCAGCTACATTGACAAGGGAAAATTTCAGTTGTCTACCAATCCGTACCACTTGATTGCAATTCTCTACCTTTCTGAATGGCATCTTGATTGGAGGCTTAGATGCATGCTTCCAGTTAACTGACCCAGGAGAAACCTTGTCAAGCACTTCCAATAGTATCCATCTGCAAACACAATTATTTCAAAATCAAGTTCGTGAATTGACAGCTTTGATGCCAGCATTAAACAATAATGCTATTGAACCAAAAAGAAAAATGTAAGATTGAAACTCCCACCAGTTGGCAATTTTCCTGAGCTCTATTAATACTATATTCAACTAGTAATTGGACCAGTAACTTGCTGCATTATGGTGGTTGCTCAGAAAAAATGAACTCACCCATTTCTAACATCCTCAAATACATTGTTAACATATGTAACAATTCCAAGACTGTTAATCCATAGTCGAAAACATCTTTCTTCTCTAGAAGTTTGTACATCATCAGTCATCATCTCAGCAAAGGAAATCTTTTTGCTGTCTGTAGTCAGGCCATTCCTGCAAATGTTCCTCTCAATTACAAGATTAAAGACTGCTAGAAAAAGCCAGAGTTCTGATGTTATAGAATCTAAATTGCCAGTAAAACCATGTGCTAAAGGAAGAGATTCACTAAAGAGAAGAGATATCAGCAGAGGAGCTGATTATCAAAATCTGGAGAAGGAACGCAAGGCAAATCCAAGTTGATAACATAAGACTAATGCAAGAAATTCATAATCAGTTGTCACTAAAACACTTCCATTAAATATCTTATAACAGAAACAGACTAGCTGATTGTTTTAAACAATGTGTAAACAGTACGAAAGTTACGCCAAACCAAGAGTTTGTATTTTATAATTCCCTGTTCAGCACAGGATAATGCTCGCATTTCCATAATCCTTTTTGAAACAAAAACTTCCTTCCAAACACGTTCGCTGTAATTGGCCATAGAGCCATTCTATTTAAAGCGTTTTTGTTTAATCCAATCATTACAACTTCATGCCAAATTATTTCATATTGAAGTTATTGATACTTCTATATGGTGAGCATTCTAAAAAAAGTGAAGGAGCTATTGAACTTTACTTCCGGAAGGCAGAACCCATTTTGTATCAATATCATATGACCTATGCAGCATAACTCACAAACACAACCCATCTTAATTTTCAAGGGAATCTTACAATGTTTAACTACCAAATAACATGGAAGAGAGGTGCGTGCTCAAAAGGGTAAATTACAGAACCCTTGAGGTATTGCAAAGTTACAGGTGCTATGAAAAGTATCCAAGTTTGACAAAAGCCTCCTCTGATTATCAATGGTTAACTAAAACTTGACTGAAACCCCCTTGCACAAGTTCAGTTGCTGCAGGGGAGAGGTCAGCTTTTAGGCCAGTTAACTAGTTTGTGTAAATCCAAACCTTGGGATGTTTTTTCAAACTACCCTTTACAAAATTTGCATCACAATAAAATAAATGTTACCATGATATTTGTTTCCCACCTTTGATGAAATATTTGTGCCACAAATGCAAGATTCAGATTTGGAGATCCTTCAACAATGTCTTCTGGTTTTAAATATCGTTTGCAATCCATCCGCTCTGCATGATCAAGAACCAGCTTAGCCCTTTCTTTGGGATCCTTGGTATCCAACGTAGATGGACTGCAGTGCTCTGGTGCAAGAACATTAAGCAGGTATGCATAAGCCTTTCCATCCTACACATGACAGAAAACATTATTGCAAGTATATAAGGTATAATCAGACAATGAAAAAGGTAAATTAAATCAATCCTGGATATAAAGAGCAGGGGTAGGGAAGAATAGTAGTTAGGAGCTAAGTACATCTGCAATAGCACACAATAAAAGATTTAACATGTTCTGAATAAGAAGATACAGTGAATCAAATCATTTTTTAACCATCCATACCTTTTCTAGATAAAAACAAAACAAAACCTATGATTTTTTAGTTTCCCATATGTTCATATATTGCAAACTTGTCATTAAGATTTTGAGCATAATCTAATTGAGCTATAAACTCAAACCCCAAGAACAAATGATGAGAAATGCGCATGTCAGCTTAATCAATGAATAAATACACAGCTCCTTGCAACTTGCTTGGTCAAATGAAACTACATAAACAACTGAAATGACTATACCTTCAAATCAGAAGAAAAATTCAAAACAGGTTTCTCGTAGCCTGCTTTTTTCAGATGGAAATTCATCCATTTCAATAAGACCTTTTCAGGGGCCAATCCCATAAGCTCCTCAACATCCTGAAAGATACAATTTATCATACTGAAGCAATTATCCATGATCTTCAAAGCTTATAAATTTACAAAAAAAGATTTTGACCAAAATTTTGAAATAAATTAAATCAACATTTCATTACATTGTTGTCATCCACCAATTCCACAAGCTGAGGTGTCTTCTTAAGGCTAAGGTCTGCCAACAGTTGGATCTGATGTTACAGCACTCAGTATCAGATGAGAAGATTATTAGGAAAGATAATGAAAAAACTCAATTACTACAGAGACAACAACAACCAAGCCTCAATCCCAAACTAGTTGTGATTGACTATATGGATCCTTTTGTACCATTCCACATGCAGTCATATACCAAATTCACATCACTATCAAGAGATTCTAAATTTTCAATTACAACAGAATGCTCAATGTATCATGGTTATTGTAGTAAACAAGCCCTCTTCTTGGTCTTTCACATCCATAAAGTACATATTCTCTGCAAAATTAATATACCAAAAATTCTAAGGCTCACCTTTATAATCTGAGAAATCAACCCAAGCAACAGATGAGGCTGCAAAATGAACAAACAAAATAAACCCCTTTAGACCACAACACATAAAATACCATGTGATAATCAAAACTAGCTAAAACTTACTCTTCCTTCCACCAAGTCCTGTGTGCCAATGTTGACCACCGTGCATCCAATAGCTTTTGCAGAATTGAGGCAAAGGGTATGGTTCTCATTTCTTTCCCATGGATTAAGAAATCGTTTCGTGTTGATGGCACGTTCATCTATTGTCCCTGGCACTGCAACATTGATGAGCTTACTGCATCACAAGCCACAAGATAAAATCAACACCACCACCAAATACTGGCTTTCATGGACATACAGAGCAGAGCAACTCAAGCAAACCAGGTTTAAATACCATAATAGCACTCCATCTTTTGCCAGATTGAATAAATCATTTGTAGCTGGATCTATTGGAAGAAACTGCTTCAGAAATGGGTCATCCCCGAGATAGCTATTTATGTGAGCAACATAAGATGCTTTCTCAGATTCACTAATTGTGTGAAGAAGAGTCGTAGTTGTGGCCTTGAGGAAAGATGAACTCTGCTTAGAAGCCCCTGATTTTGCAGTAGCTCGACCTTGTAAATTCAAATATGCCTGCCAATTCCATGTAGTAGAATGAATATGTTGCCTCCTAATTTATTCCAATTTCTAGGCAGTATATGGGAATTCAAACTCCAATAGTACTAGCTTGAACAACTCTAATATGAATTTTACTTGATGAAGAAAGGAAGAGAATGAGGATAGGACCAATAAAACCCAAAATTAGACAAACAAAGAACTGACCTTAAGGAAGTCCTCAAATTCAATCTCATTGCTTAAGTCAGCATGCAACCCGTCCAATATCCCAGTTATCTCCTCCACATTAAACATTGAATTAAAAGCTTCTAATTTGATCATCACAGGCGGCAAATCTCCAACAGTAACTTTGCCATTCTGATTCTTTATTGATATAAACTAGAGCGCACAAAGGATTTGAAAAATTAAGCTAGAATCATGAAAAGCATGCATAGCATCCTAATATGAAAGTAAAATTAAACAGAAACACATAGTTCAAACATGTAAGCAAAGAAGACAACTTACTTTTGACTTAAGGCTGCGAAGCTCAACCTGCATAAACTGACTTTGCAGCCATTGATCGGAGACATGAACACCCACGTAACTCGACATCTCTAAGAATTGCCAACGCAACAAACACTATCTATTCTCCAACAGATTCGTCAAAAAATGGTAAAAAAAAAAAGGGCCTCAAGAGTATTTGGAACCAGAGTCCGAAAAGCAACAACAGAAACAAAGACTCAAATTCTGATCCTAATATATACAAATAGCAACAAGAACCCACTACCAAATAATCCTCGGAGATGATCTTAACTTGCCTGAATCGCAAAGACCCCACTTCTCTATCCCTGGAAAAGGAAAACCCAGAAATACTCACTTCAAATAAGGCTCAGTACATAGGAGCAAACAACAAAAGAAGGACCAAAATGATCCTCCATTCATTAATAACACCAAAAATTGAATCAGAACCCTCTTAATTAAATAACATGCAAAACAAATGACAAGACATTAGAAAACACAAATGCCATATCCAATTAAAATTAAATATTGAAAAAAAACTAAATATAGAATCACAAAATCACAAGAAAATAAAGATAAAGCTAATAAACAAGGCAACAAAAACACTAAATATAGATGTACCAATCCACCATCACAAAATAAATATATAAACAAGTGAAAACACAAAACAAAAAAAAATGTAAATGATATACAACTAAACAAAATATTACGAGAAATGAAAAAGGACCCATGAAAGAAAACGTAAAATCAAAGAGAACCCAGAATTGCATACCTGTTGAAAATAACAGATTCACGTTCAAAGAAATCAAAATATTTATATTATATAATATTATAGAGATAGAAATAGAGACAGAAGAGGGGGGGGGGGGGGGGGAGAAGGAAGCGATTTTTCTTCGTGGGAGAGCAAAGTGTATGTGTGAGAGAGAAGAAACGGTTTTTAGTTTTCTACCAAAGGGACAGACAAGAGCTAACTGGCCTTGAAACCGAGTTGTTTTGTTTGTTATATTGATAGTGGTTTTCCTACTCTCGACTGTATGGTAAATTCGTTTACTTGCTGTCTTTATTTGCCAAGTGGTGGACACGTATATCTTTTGTTTCCCTTTTTCTCTTTCCTTTCTTTTTTTTTTCTTTTTAGCTTTTTTCTTCTATTTTTGTTTTGATGTCAACTTACCAGTTACGGTAATAAATAATTTTTTTTCCCACTTTTATTGATAAGTATAATCCATAAATCTTATTATTTTTAATTAATTTTATTCTTAATCAATTTTTAGCACATCCCGCCATATTAGTATAATGTACTAATATTTGAATTCAAAAAATTAGAAAATAAAAACAAATATTTAATAAAAAAATTAAATTAGTGGCCTCACAAAAAATTTTCCCCTTTACTTAGGCCCTATTTATTTTTATTTTTAAAAGTTTTTTTGAAAAAATTTTAAATTTTTTTACTTCAAATTAATATTTTTTGGTATTTTTAAATTATTTTGATGCGTTGACATTAAAAATAATTATAAAAAATAAAAAATATATCATTTTAATGCTTTTAAAAAAACAACATTTTAAAAAGTAACCGTAACTACACTATGAACCAACCCTTACTCTTTAATTCATAAAATCTAAAGATGGTTTTTTCTTAAAGATGGATCTTTCTTTACTTTTGCTCAAATTGCCTATTGTTATTTTTTGCAAAGAATTAAAGTAGATTAAGACATAGTTTGATTTACTTGAAAAACAATGTATTTCAATTTTATATGTATCTTAATTTTTTCATTAATATTATTATGATATGTCCAAGCTAGTTTTAATATATTGAAATTAAATAAAAAATTTCATCCAATAAAAAATGAGCTATATTTTTAAATTTATAAAAAAAATTATTTTTCATATCAAATTTATAACTTAGATTCTTATCTTATATTTAAGAATGAATCACACCCTTTAACAATAAAGCTAATTCTTAAAAAATATTTTCGTATCAAATTTATAACTTAGATTGTTTTAGATGTTATAATAAATTCCAAGAATATTTTCGTCCAGCCAATAAAAAATGGAAACATGTATTTTAACCATCAAGTATCTAAGATTTTTACAGTGATATTACTAATATTGAAAACAATAAAAAAAATAAAGAGAAAACATGGATACTTTTAGATGTATGTCAGTTCTGGTAATAATCATCCATTGGAATAATTTTTTATTTATTTAATTTTCAAAAAACAGTTCAATGTTCTCATTCGTTTCTTCTTCTACCATTTTTTTTTTAGAAAGTTGTTATTAAACTTTTGAAAAGACATCTAGTAGTTTCTCTATGTTAAAATAATTAAGATGAAACACAAAAAGAAAACTAGAATTCTGAATGATCTATATATTATGATTGTGTAGTCTTAACCTAAATATAAATAAAATATATATAGGTTAAACTGAAAGTATTATTCTACCCTTACTAAATAAGATTGCATAAATATTATTTAACATCTCCCCTCAAACTCACGAAGCAGCAGCTACAAGCATCGAGAGTTTGCCAATCAGAAAATGAAAACGAGAGTTGAAATGTGTCTTGGTAAAGAAATTTGCAATATGCAAGGAAGAAGGAACAAAAGGCAAAGCAATGGTGCCATGCTTGAGATGATGACGAGCAAGATGACAATCGATCTCAATGTGCTTAGTTTGCTCATGAAAAACTGAGTTGTGAGTAATCTGAATAGAACTCTAGTTGTCACAATACATAGGAGTAGGATGAGAAAAGGAAAATCTCATATCAGCAAATAAACAACATAACCAAACAATCTCTTTGGTAGTAGATGTCATGACATGATATTCTGCTTCGATGGATGATTGAAAAACAATAGATTGTTTCTTGCTCTTCCAAGAAATAAGAGAATCACCTAAAAAGATACAGAACCCGGTAACAGACTTGCGATCTGTGGGATCACTACCATGATCAGCATCAGAGTATGCACGCAACTTCAATGAAGAGGTAGATAAAAGTAAAAGACTCTGAAAAACTGTACCCCGAAGATATCGAAAAATACGAAGAACAGCTGCCCAGTGAACAGTAGTAGGAGAAGTAACAAACTAACTAACAACATGAAAAACATATGCAATATCTGGACGAGTAATGGTGAGATATACCAAACTCTCAACGATAGTGCGGTATAAAGTAGGATTTATCAAAGGTAAATCATCAGAAGAAGAATACCTCGTGTTGACCTCAATAGGAGTATCTACAGTCTTGTTATCAGTAAGTTTAGCCCGCTCAAGAATATCTGCAACATATTTCGACTGAGAAAAAAGGTAACCTCTAAGTGAGTATGCTACCTCAATACACAGGAAATATCGAAGATAACCCAAATCCTTCATTTCAAATCGTCTAGCCAACTCTGTTTTCAAGACTGAAATACCATCAATGTCATCACCAGTAATAATCATGTCATCAACATATAAAGACAGAATGATACGACCTGCATCAGTGCACTTAATAAAAAGAGCGGAATCATGATTGCTAGAAATAAAGCTAATAGACGAGATCACAATAGAGAATTTCTCAAACCAAGTACGGGGTGCTTGTTTGAGACCATATAATAATTTCTTAAGCTTACAAATATATCCAGAGTCATGTGAAATACCAGAAGGGAGTGCCATATAAACTTCTTCTTGAAGATCTCCATTCAAGAAGGCATTTTTAACATCAAGTTAAGAAATATGCCACTGATGAATCAAAGCTACGACAATAAGAGTACGAATAGTAGTCATTTTTGCAACTGGGGCAAATGTCTCCTCATATTTCATACCATACTATTAAGAGTATCATTTTGCAACCAGCCTAGCTTTATATCGCTCAATAGACCCATCAGAATTAGTCTTGATCTTATACACCCAACAACAACCAATAACACTCTTACTAGGAGGTAGAGGAACCAGATCCCAAGTATCTGTCTTATGCAAAGCAGAAAGTTCCTCGTCCATTGCTTGCTGCCAAAGCGGATCAAGAATTGCCTCTTTATAGAAAAAGGGCTCAAAGAGACAATGAATAGAAGCTAAAAATGAAATAAATGATGAAGAATAACAAGAATAAGCAAAATCTGGTAGTTTTGTGGACTTATGAATATGGATGGACTGACGTGGAGGTGGATCCACAATCTCAGATGAAGCTTGAGGGGCTGTAAATGAGAATGGAGCTTCAGGTATGCCAGAGAGTAAAGTACCAGTACCTGCAGAGTTATGAGTACAAATTGATCAAACATGGAGAGAGGTATCATTACCAGAATCCTCAGAAAAGGGATCTATATGAATAAAATCAGTTTTAGTCAGGCTATGAGTAGTGGATGAAATAGAAAAGAAAAGTATATGCTCAAGGAAGATAACATGACGAGACACATAACGTTTCTGAGTTATTGGATCAAAACAACGATACCCCTTTTTATCTTCACCATAACCCAAAAAGACACAAATAGCGGATCGAGAGGATAGCTTACTACGTTCTACATGAGGATGAAGAACGAAACAAGTATAACCAAAGACTCTAAATGATGAATAATCAGGGACATACCCATATAACTTTTCAAAAGGAGATAGACCCGAACTATGAGAAGATGGAATCGTATTAATCAAACTTACAGCAGTAAGAACAGCTTCTCCCCAAAACTCACTAGAAACAAAAGTAGACAACAAGAGAGAACGAGCAGTTTCGACAATGTGCCTATGTTTTCTTTCAGCAACACCATTTTGCTCAGGAGTATCTGTACATGAAGTTTGGTGGATGGTTCCATCTAAGGCAAGTAATTGGCAAAATTTATTAGAGGTGTATTCCCCACCCAAATCACACCTAAAGCATTTGATCACAACAGAATGTTGAGTTTTGATAAGAGCTCAAAAAGTTACATATATCTCAAAGAATTCAGAACGATGTTTCATTAAATAAACCCAACAATAACGAGTATGATCATCAATAAAAGAGACATAATATCGAGACCCTCCTTTTGTGGTAATAGGAGAAAGGTCCCCATACATCAGAATGAATCAAATCAAATGGTGAAGAAGAAACAGAAATACTTCGATTAAAAGGTAAAGTAGAAAATTTTATTAGTTTACATCCACTACAATCAGAAATGTCACAAGTTTTCAAATTTCTTAAAGCTCTTGTGGATGCCAAAAATCTCAAACGAGAAAACGAAACATGACCTAGACAGGAATGCCATAAATAAAAACTAGAAGATGAAAGACTCAAACGAAATGAAGACAAATCAACAGTAGTAGTAGCAGCGGCAGTAGCAGCAGCAACTGACACTTTTAACTTATCCAAAATATATAGTCCATTCTCGCTACGGCTTGCCCCAATCAGCTTCTGAGACTGTAGATCCTGTAAACAACAAAAAGAACCAGAAAACATAACTAAATAATCACCAGAATCACATATTTGACCAACAAATGCGAGATTCAATTTGAGTTTTGGAATAAGATAAACATTAGGGAGACATAAGTGAGGTGTGACAACAAAACCAACACCTGTTAAGGGCATAGGAGTGCCATCAGCAGTCATAACAGGAATGAAGGACAAATGGGACACAAAGGTAAAAGATGAAGAATCTGGAGACATATGATAGGAAGCACTAGAATCCAAGACCCATTCAGAGTGTGACATACCTGAGGAACTACGAGGCAACTGACCTATGGAAGAAGCGGACATTGCTTGTGGCTGCAATGAGAGAAACTTCTGAAATTGCTCAGCCAAAGTATTAGGATCGGTAATAGAGCCTAGGGAAGCTATTGTTGCAGTATTGTGGTGTGGTGATTTATAACCTCGAGGTGGTCTATGAGCATTAGATTGTGACTAGCTGCCAGACTTCTAAGCTTGATTTTGATGTCTCAACTTAGGACACTGAACCTTCTAATGACCTTTCTGCTTACAGAAACTGCACTCATCGAAGCCAACTCTTGTGTAGGACTTGTTCTGATGATTAGAGAATGGCTTAGAAGATACTGCTAGTATCGAAGGATTTGAAGCAGAAAGAATTCCCTTTTCAGAATAAGACTGAAGACGTATTTCTTCAGCCGATAACTCACTGGCAACAGAAGACAGTGGAGATCGATACAGAATTGAACCTCTAAGTTCTTCGAAGTCACTGCGAAGTGCTGTTAAAAACTGTACCAATTGTTACTGCTCTCTACGCTCAATATAGGCACCACATGCCTTTAATTCTGCCGATTCTGTAAGAGCCAATTGATCCCAAAGATCAATCATAACATAATAAAACTCTTGAATACTTATATTCTTCTGATGAAGAGCTCATATGTCATTCTCTAATTGATACTATTTTGTAAAATTTGATTACGTGAATAACCTTTGCAGATGATCCCAAACCTCTTTTACTGTCTCATACTTCGCCAACTGCGTACCTATCGAATACTCAACAGAATTGTTGATCCAAGTAATGATCTTTGCATTATTTGCTTCCCATGTATCTATCAAAACATCATCCCCCTCCTCAATATTCTTAGGTATCATATAAGCTCCACTAACATACCCCCACATCTTCTTACCCTTAAGAAAATTTCTCATTACATAGCTCCAATATGAATAGTTCTTCCCATCTAACCTCACACTCACAAACTGAAGCAAATCATCTCTTTCAGTAGCCATAATCAACAATCACAGAGAACCAGAATGTAAAAGCAACGGAAAACAAAATACCAAATTACAGAAACTGAACAGAGATTGCAAAAACTAAACAAATATCTTCTCAAAATTATACGATTACTCCAAAACACAAAACAAATTTGCAGAAACTGAACGCAAATACCAAATTTCAAAAGCTGAAGGGAAGACGAAATACTAAAATAATTGCAGAAACTGATGAAATACCATTTTTTTTTTTGCAGAAGCGGAAGACAAAATCTCACTCCAAAAATAGTTGGATCCATGAACTTGTGTTCCATAAAACCAGCTCTGATACCATGTTAAAATAATTAAGATGAAACATAAAAAGGAGGCTAGAATTCTGAATGATCTGTATATTATGAGTGCATAGTCTTAACCTAAATACAAATAAAGTATATATAGCTTAAATTGAAAGTACTATTCTACCCTTACTAAATAAGACTACATAAATATTATTTAACACTCTCCACTCATACCAAAATTTTTTATTTTTTCTTCCAACCCATAACAGGACAATAGACATTATGCTATAAATGGATATAATTAATTATTTAACTCTATTTGTTTACGTTAGTGTTTTTTTTAACATAATTTTTTATTTAAATTTTTTATTTAAATATTTATATGATGTGTTAACATTAAAATGAAATTTAAAAATAAAAAATATTATTTTAATATATTTTTAAATAAAAACACATTAAAGCTATAATAACAAACACCAAGTTAGTAAGTTAAGATTACAGAAACAAGGAGTTTTGTAATAAAAAACAAAGTAAAGATGTACAATATGTAGTAGTTTTAATTTTCAATTGATAATTGATATTTTTAAAATATTTTTGTACCAATTTATAAGAACATTGAAGCTTCGGACAATAAAATTTGTGTTAATTCTTGAAACATAAAAATTAAAAACAAAACAAAAAAAAAAGAATAAGAACAACAATACCAAAAAAGCAATTGATGTGGTAAATAACACAAAATAGGTGGAATATTTGCTACTCAATCACAGGGCGAAAGAAGTAATTTGGTTATATAGGCAAGCAGTATTGTATTAAAATTAAATTAAATTAAATAAAAAAACTAAGTGGCATTTGAAAAACACTATGACATATGAGTGAATCTACTGTAGATTCAAGCAGTGCTTTTCGTTGGTCTTCCTTCATTCTTGTTGTTCATAGCATTAATTGTTGGGGCTTGCTTTTTGACGTTGTTGCTTGGTGAGAGGCTTTAATCAGTTCTGTTTGGTGTAGTCTTTAGGGTGCCTGGGTGTCCAAAGCCTATTTCTGCGAGTAGATTTGGCTGTGTGGTGGGGTGCTCTTTGGTGGGGTTGGGTTGGGTTGGGATTAGCCAGCTTGTTTGAGAAAATTTACAAATTGGGACGATCTAATGGGTCTCATCCTTATTTGGTTAATGGGTGGGCCATCATTGTACATTTAAATCCACATCCCACTTGTGGTGTGGCTGGGGAGGGTTATGCTTGCTAGGTGATCAAGCTTTGGTTTCATGGGATTAGACATGTGGTTTGTTATGGGATGAGTTGGTTTAACTCTCTGTTTCCTCTTCTCTCTTGCCCAAATTCTGGTTTCATTGGGATGTTGCCAGGTGAGGGTTATTTTCATTTTTTGTTTGGTTGGCTTTCCAATTCCTGGTTCATTGGTTTTTCCCGTCACTTATTTGCATGCAGTGATTGGGAAATTTGTGGTTTGGGTTATTGGGTTGATGTCTTTTCCAAATAATTTTCTATGCTACATTTGGAAATGATTGGCGTCTTTTGTTTAGAAAGTATATGGCCTTTTTCTTTGGCTTTCCTCTTATTTGTCATTTGCAGCTTTCCTTTTTGTCATTGGTTTTTTTACTACGTTATTGGCATCCTCTAGGCAATTATTATGGTGAATGGCTTTGTTTGATTATTTGTTATTTTATTTGTTTCGTGTTGTGATAATGCTTTGCTCTTTGTTGTTTTTCTATCAGCTTGGGCTCTATCAAGGGTCTTTCTTACTGTCTCTAGAGATAGGGCTTTGCTTTGTTGGTTGTTTGGCAACCTTTATTTGACAGGTTGCCTTGCTTTCTCCTATGTTATTGAATTTTTAGTCAATGTTTGGTTGCTTTCTTCAAATTCATTTCACACAGTGCGAGGGAGCTATTTTCTATGTTTCACATTTGTAGAGGATATAGCAACCCTAGATAAGTTAATCATGTGTGATTGGTTAGGGTAAGAAATCATGATTCATTTGATGAACAAATCAGGTTTGTCTAGCACAATATGACAATAGATGATAAGCCACGCAGATTTGAGAGAGCAACAAAACTGGATCCCAAGTATAGTGAAGAACAGTGAAAGGCAAGCGCAAGACCAGGACAAACTTTATTCATGAAGGCTTGATTATAGTAGCTAAAGGCGTGACGTCTTCACCACGTCAACTAGTTATAGAGTAGTGCTAGGCATCAGTTTCTATTCAGTTTCCATTTAGTATCTATTCTATTCTATTTTGTAGTAAATTGAATAATGTAACCGTTGTAATGAAACCTTAGATTTCGACTGTATATCCGAAATATTGGTTGAAGTAAGCTTATTAACAAGTGCTGGAAAGAAATGAGAGGATATATAATTTCTATCATAAATTTATCTTGGGGTACGTTCTCACCCTAAGAGAATAGCTTTGTTATTTTGCTGTAAAAAAATTAGCTCTTGACTGGGACCTTATCAATAGATGTGCAAAAAAACCTTAAACCTTAATGATTTTTATTTTTTTTACTTTCCATCATTATTCTCTTGGTTGTTGGAATTATTAGATGATGCCTTTTTATGTAACTAGTATATAGGAACCCATTTCTTTATTTATTTGAATATATTTAATGCTATAAAATTAGATCTTACTTAATTAACTTATATGATTTAGATGAGTTACTTATGATCATATAAGATTAGAAGCAGTAGTTAGGCAAAACATATATGATATGTTTAGACAGAGATTTGTCACCTAATTGATCTATGAGTCACATAAGGATGTAATTGATAAATTATGTTATTTACCTAATTTAATTTATTTTGATTTGTTGAGTTGTTTATGATCATATAAATTATATGGAATCATATTCCACTAGGAAATCTAAGCAAGATTCCTGAATTAATAATGAGGGCTATTAAATTACAGGAAAATAATAGGAGACCAAATTATTATTAAAGATCTTATTTAAATTTGGTTATAAATACTTATGCATGAAACCGATACTCGTTATCTTTATATTAATAGGTTGATAAATTACCATGAGTAAAATAAATATATCTCTATATAGCATACTTAATGCTAATAAATTAACCAAACCAAACGTTTTGGACTGATACCAAAATATGAGAATTGTTCTCAAACAAGAAAAAAAGAATATGTTCTTGAAAATTCAATCCCTCTTGTTCTTAATAAGGACAATGATAATAAAGTTAGGACTAAATATCATTCTCATATTGATGACGATGAATAAGCTACATGTGCGTGTGATGTTAGATAGCATGTTACTTGAACTTCAAACATAACATGAGAATATGGATGCCAATATAATAATTATGTATTTCAAATAGTTGTTTGACATGGCTAGTAAGACTGAGAAGTATAAAACCTCTAAGAAATTGTTCCGCTGTAAAATGACCAAGACTTTCTTAGCGAACACCTATATGTTAAGAATCATTAGCTATTTTAAGAAATTGGGATAATAAGATTTTTTCATGAATCATGAGTTAAGCGTTGACTTAGTCTTGCATTCAAAGCATAGAAGCCTACATGGGGCGTCAAGAATGACAAAGAGAAATTGTCATCATTGTAGCAACGAAGGCCACTAAAGGAAAAATAATAAAGACATAGATTAGAACTTAAAAGTGCATTTTTATCAAGGTTTTATATCATAATATTGCACTTAAAGTATCATTAAATTCCCTAACTTAAGCTTATTTTATAATAGCAAGTACGATAATATAAGATATATTTAATTTATGGTAAATAATCATTTCAAATGCAGACATCTTTCACAATTCAAAGGATTGATTGATTTGTTTAACTCTTGAAATTGAGAAGAGAAAGAGAGGGCTAAGCTTAAAGAAGAGATGTTGGTTCAATTCAAACTGGAATACCATTCGGTTATTAGATCATAACTGGAGCTGTAGAACTTGAATTTAGGTCTGGTTTATGTGGATGGAAAGCTAAGAAATAGGCCTAAAACTTTCATGAGGAGTCCAAGATTCAAAATAGCCGTTGTCAAGTTCAAATTGTAATAACAAAAGAGAAGTTGGAATCTGTTCAGCAGCCCAGACACTGTTCAGTGTTCAACCTATATCTCAAGTTCTAGAATCCAAATGAGCTCATTCTTGTTTTGTTGGAAAGCTAAGATAAATGCTCAGAACTTTTATGAAGACTATTTGTTCAAATTATGATATTAGCAATGACGTTTTGTTCAGACAAGAAGATAATGGTTGTCACCAAGTCAAGAGGTGGCCACCCACTCAATAATTAGTCATCAAATCATTAGTTCCAAATTTTAGCCTATAAAAGGAGGCATTTGTCATACATTTAGACATCTTGGTGTTCAGATCAATATCACTCTCTCTCTTTGTATTTTGTAATCTTTAATTTTTATTTTATGTTATATTAATCTCTTGTTTATGCTTTTCATTTCCTTTACTATACTTAGTTAACTTATATCATATTTATGTTCTTATATTGTTTATTTATGTTTTTCTTCTTCATAATATTTAGCTAAGTTAATTTTGTCAAGGTGAAAAGGGTACACTAATGGTGTAAGAATAAGTATAATATAAACTCAAGATGGACTTTAATGTTTGATACTAACATGTTTTGTATTTGTTATCTTACTCATTCTTAATACCTTACTTGTTAAATGGTTAATCTAGATTTGTATTATACAACCCTTGGTACAACAAATACTTGACACTTTCATAGCCTACTGTATGGTATAACCGACACTTGTGCTATGAAAGGAACTTGATTTGTTGTTAACATAAGTTATCACCATGAATACCTGACCATATTTACAAGTATTGACATTATTCAAATAAGATAATAAATATAATTATGTTAATAATTTATAATTTGATTGGAACTTCCTTTGTATGTGGTTTCCAGTTAAGTAATAAAAGAATTTTATATTATACTTATTTGAAATATCATTAGTGGATCCTCTAACCTTGACAATTGTTTTATCTTTGTTTAATCCTTATATTATTATCTCATCTCAAAAGTTCTCTTCAACTCCTTTCCATTTATTATTTGTAATTTTATATAGGTGACCTTTATGTGGTTCGACTCCGGTTTTTGGCGCCGTTGCCGTGGAGGTAAATTCCTATATAAATTATAATATTTATTTTATTTTCTCTTTTCACTTTTCTTGTATTTAACTTTTGTTTCTTTTTCTTTTGTTTTCTTCTTCCTTTTATTCTCTTCCTACATGTGCATGAGAGTTTGGTCACGTACATTAAGTGGTAGACTTTCTAGGAAATCCTCATCATTTTCAAAAAACATGGCCGAAGAGGATAATCAGTCGCTTCATAATGAGAATAATCGAGTTAGAACATTGAGAGACCACATGAATCCTATAAGAACAAGTGCATCATTGATGCAACCATATTATTCGATAGTTTCAGCCACATTTGACTAGTTTTTTGCCTATGTTTTATATATAAAATGCCTTGATATTCTTTGTTTTATGTTTTGAAGGCACTTTTGGATGAAAGATGAAAAAAGGAGTTAATTGAAGATAATTGGCAGATTTGACCTTCAGTCGATGTTTTGTTCAGAGCGTGATTCCAGTGGAATTAAAAAGCTAACATCCATACCTTTCTGGACATCTAAGGCAAGACAATAAAATAAGGAAGAGCATGGAAATCGTAGCCTTCAAAGTCAAATCTCGTAATTTGTCAGTGTTTGACCTTCGGCCATTCCAACTTGAATATCTGGAGCTACAGAAGTCCAATTGATGCAAACTCAATTTTTTTGGATTCATGACTCAAAGGTCTATAAACGCTCAAAATTTCAGCCAAAAATGATGCTATATGATGGTGATATGATTTTTCAAAGATGACATTTGGATTCTGCCAGCAAACAGGTTTCGTGAAGAAACGAGTTCAAATTACATTTCGAAGCATCTAAACCGATATCCAAGTTTTTATTTCAGCAATTTAGCTCCTCTAAGTCAAAGCTTGAAGATTTCATGCAAGGCTATTTCTTCTTTTTTAGGAAAATAGTTATTGAAGTACTTAAATG
>Ga0325411_1000285_pt1 | contig 51430 bp, 24 predicted proteins | sample PopdelMetagenome_13_FD_206181 | JGI IMG/M metagenome (GOLD analysis project Ga0325411, IMG submission 206181) | Populus deltoides microbial communities from Bellville, Georgia, United States - Xylem-PdIQD-R4 | ecosystem: Host-associated > Plants > Phyllosphere > Stem > Wood/Secondary xylem... | reverse complement strand
AAGATCATTCTCAGGTATAACAACGCCACGTACTGTTTTGTACTGTTTTATCTGTTTAATCTGGTGTGTGTGTGTGTCTATATATATATATATATATATATATATATATATATATATATATATGTCCTTTTAAGTAATTCTACAACCAAACCTCAAACACAAAGCATATTAACCATAGTTTTTAAACATGGCCCGGTGGCCGACCCGGTCCAACGTTCCGGTTTCGGGTTTTAACTGGGTCACCGGGGCGGTCGGGTCAATTTCTATTTTAAAAAAAATTCAAAACGGTTTGGTTTTAGTAAAAAAAAAAAACAAAAGTCAACGGGTTGCAACCGGGTTTTTGACCAGGTTTTGCCCGATCAACCTACTGGGTCGGCCAGGTCACACTGGGTCATGACTTTTCCTATTTTTTCTTCAACCCGACCCGGTTCCAGCCCCGGATCGGCTAGATCCCGGGTTTCAAAACTATGATATTAACCAAACACAAGAAACTGCTTTTTTTTCAACCACAGTTTTAACTAAACACTATTTTTTAAAAATAAACCTCACAAAAAGTACTTTTTATTAAACAATTTTTTTAAAACCACAAAAACAACCACAATGCCACCCACCCTCTAAACTGTCAAGGCATACTCTTTCTAGAAATAACCTGTAAAGTTCTTAGGTAACATACCCTCAAAATGCATTCTTACAGCAGCAGGCAAAATAACTGATTTCGAAATGAGAAACCAGGTCAAGTTCTGCCTATAATAATTGAGATATCCTAATTACTAGACTAGTCAACAATCAGAGGTTAACAAAAATGGGAGAACACAGGTGCCAAGCTCGAACAATATTACTGAACAATGTAATCCTTTCACAGTGACCGCCACAAATTTGTAAGCTTTCTGAGGTAACTGACACATTCACATAATTACATTAGTCTAACATTATTACATTAACTCCATTAGTCTGGAATAGCCAGCTTAATTTAGAATCCAGATGCAACACAAACATGCCAAAATCAATTTGAAGTCCCCGGTAGAAATCAGCTGGGTTATCCAATCCAAACATTAACCACTGAAATTAACTAGAAAACTATAAAATAGTTCAATTTTTTGTTGAAAAACGCGGTTGAAGAATCAAGTTTGACATTAGCAAGGTCTTTCATACTAGAGATGCCCATTTCTTGACTTCAAGCAAAAGGAAAAAAGAAAAAAAAGGGGAAAAAAACAGAGCATACAATTCCAAGAAAATTTAGCAAAACCCTAAATCCATAAAACATGCAGTGAATTGGCAAATACTCACTTGCTCAACTAAAGTTGCGTGATTTCCCTTGCAATTGCAGTACAAACACATGATATTTAGACAAGATGGAAGAGGGTTCGAACCTGGCGAGGCGAGTGTATAACAATTGCTTTGACAGATGATCACATTTCTCAACGGTGGGCGGGACCTGGATGCATTGCTTATTCTGGTCCAGCAACTGCCTGTAATAAGAACCACCATGCTTTGCCATAAACAGTGAAGCTTGAGCAGCCTTGGATTGCAACTGAACTAGCTTCGATGCCATCACTTCTCCTAAATGTTACCGCAGCCACTAATAAACACAACACAAAAAATACATTGAGGGGATCAATCTCAGATCTTAATGTTGAAACGCACATGAGAATTCAGAGCCTAAACAAGAAAAAGATGAATCGAGTTAAGATCATACACCTCAAAATCTCGACTGCTCGTGACAGGAGAGATAGGGTAGGGTTTTTCGAGGTTTGATCCGGACTCTGTGATTCTCTTTATTCTTGATCTGCCTCGAAACACTGCAGTGAATGTGCTAAGGTGACCACTATACTCTTGCCACATGTTATTTTCTCTTCCCTTTTTTTCATTTTCATTTTGGGATCGGACGGTGTAATTTTCTAGACTGAACCAAAGCACAGCTAACTGTTCATGGTCGCTAAATTCAAATTCATCCATCAAACCCTCCAATGATTCTAAGCTCACAGTTTTGGGTAAAACTTCCTCGTCTCTTTCTTGCTCCAAACTTTCTGCTATAGTTTCTCCCTGCAACTTAAATTCTCTTCTTGCTTGCTGGCGAGTTTGGGCAAACTTTTTACCTTCTACTCGCTTATAGATAGCTCACGGGATTTTAAACACCAAAGCTATTGTCTGGCACCATTGTTCATAACAATGCGCGCGCGTACACTACGGAAATATAAGCATGGAATCTCATAGCATAACAAACAAGACAAACGTTGCTTCGAACTTTTACGGAAATAACTACCGGTAAGTTTCAGTCAGCTTTGCTCGCATAACTGGAGTCAGCAATCCATGACGCATGCTAAACTACACAGCGAGAATAAAGAAAAACACATCATCTTAAAGCACTACAAAAACCTGTCTACACCTAAAGCACTATCACATGAACCCCTTTTCTCCAACACCCAATATGGGATCCTCCAACATAACTCAACTTTGCGGTGATGCTTTAGCAACTCCACTCTGTTGGGCGGTCTGTGATGCTGGTGCTGATTCATATGTCCCACGACCATTGTTAGCTGCGTTGCCGTCAGCAGAATATGCAGCAGGCTGAGAGTAACCACTACCATAAGAGGTGCCGCTGTAGGGGGGAGGCCCCTGTCCATAACCTGGTTGGCCAGCTGGTGGGACACCATAGGGAGGAGCATACCCTGGCTGAGCACCTGTGGCACCATAACTGGATGGTGGAGCACTCTGGGAACCTGAATCTGGTTGCGCATAGCCAGATGGAAGTGGCTGGGAGTGTGGATATCCTGGCTGTCCAGTAGGCTGGCCATAGCTTCCAGGGGTGGTGGGTGACTGTTGGCTCTGCCCATAAACAGGTGGATTGGCTGGAGGTTTCTGTGATTGAGGTGCTCCATAGCTCCCATATTGTGCAGCTGGTTGACTCCCATAGCCAGATTGGGAAGATGGGGGCAACCCATAACCAGGCTGAGCAGCTCCCTGAGGTGGATAACTTGCTGGGTTCGGGCTAGGCTGCTGGCCAGTAGAATAACCTTGCTGCCCCATTGCAGATGGCTGAGATGACCCTTGAGCTGAATCTCCTTGAGCTCCATATGAAGGAGCATGTCCTTCTTGAGCTGGGTTGGCCACATTGCTGTAGCTAGGAGCAGAAGTATAACCTTGCTGTTGATCGTAAGGTGGTGGCTGACCATACCCAGGCTGCTGATACCCACCATAGCCATCTTGGCTATAACCCTGCCCTTGTTGGTTATAGCCAGAAGCTGGTGCCTGGCTGTAATTATAACCAGTGCCATCTGCTGGAGCTGCAGCACCACCAGAAGTTTGCTGCTGGGATGTAGGTGGCTGACTATAGTAATCATAACCCTGATTTTGCTGATTTGCCGAGACAGATGACTGGTCCCAGTTAGGGGGGTATCCACCAGATGGTTGTTGTGGAGGATAGCCTGGATAAGCTGGCTGAGACGTATTATACTGTGCTGATGCACCAGGGTATGCTCCAGCCTGCATGTAGCCATAACCAGCTTGTTGCATTGGTGGACCAGATGATGGACCCCAACTTGTAGGTGGTCGTGCTTGATATCCTTGCTGAGGATAACCTCCACCCATGTTTGGATTCCTCATTCGATTCTGCAGAAAATTGATGCTTCATATAACCAATGTGAACTTTAAAAAATGCATTGCAAACCACAGGACACATGAGCAGATATAAACATAAAACAGCTAAAATGAGAAAATATAAAGTCTGCATAAAAAAACATAACTAAACAAATAGGTCCAATTAAGGGATTAATTGATCTCATATTTTACCAGGAAGAGGTATGAATGCCTACATACCGTACTTGGTTGGAGGAATTATTGAGTACTCCAGCAGAAGCCCAACCTCACCCTACTTGAAGTGAATGGGTACAAAAGAAGCCACAAATACTATACAAGCTATACCACAAAAAGAGGAGAGATGCGTACTAATTGACATGCATCCTTGAAGGACCTTATCTATGGGGACATGGGTCTCATTAATGATGCATCCATTGATTTAAAAGAGCCTAATAAGCTTTCAGCAATGTACCTTTATAAAATTAGTAACTACATATAACCTAAAAGAAAATGCTTAATAGAAAGCAGTCTAATTAGCTTCACCACAAGCACTTAACTACAAAAACAGTATTTCACAAATATGTGAACTGGATGTAAATGAATCCTTCCAGAAGAATACAGGAAAAGAAAGCAAAATGGAGACTACACTTTTGCATGCAATGGCAAAGAGCAATAGAATGCATAAATGTGATCTCAACCTGTATAATTCTTTAACAACCTGTTACCCTTGAATCAGGGTCACCAAAAGAAACTTGGAATCCACATTGGAAAAGCAAGAATATAATGTTAGGCAACTTACTAAAGAACTGGAGTGTAGCTGTTAGGGAATTTACCAATAGCATTATTGATAACAGAAACAAATTCACTAAAACAATTTTCCAACCCAGATAAAGAAAAAATGACAAATTAAACATGTTATTTCTTCAAACTTCAATTTTTTGAAAGAGAAGTCCAAAACTACCAAAGGTAACAATAGTAATTGCCATGATAACCACAAAGTCAAACACTAGACAAGATATTGGAGGAAAATCTTTAAGGTAGTGTTTGGTTACCGTCTTAAGACGAGACAAAAAAGATGAAGACTATGGGGAAAGGAGAGATGAGACTAAGACAAATTGTGTTTGATAATGGTATAAAAGATTGAGTAACGGTCTCTATATCTTGTTTGGTTATGGTGGAAACAAAATTAAAAAAACAATTATTACACCTTTAATATGTATGAAGATCAAATTCACATATTTTAAAAAATAACTACACTATTATTTTTAGTTTAGTTTACATTGAGTATTAAAATTAATAATATTATAATAACCCTAGTTATAAAACCTGAACTGGCATAGCAAGTAGATCCAAGGCCTAAGCTTGTCCGGGTTTAAGAGAAAATAAAGTATTGACCCGACCTGATTCAGTCAAAAACTCATTAACCAACAACCTGGGTCAACCCAGATTAACCATCCCGACCAGTGACCCGAGCATTGCCCTAGGTCAACCCTCGAGTCAGGTTCTAAAACTATGACTAACTATTTTTATTTTTACATTGACTTGGGTTGACCCTTCCAACCCGTGATTTAGGCCTTATCTCAAGTCAACCCCCAAGTCAGGTTTTAAAATTGTAATAACCATTTTTTACTCTTACGTTGACCCGGGTCACGGGAACCCAACTCGTGACACGGGTCAACCCCTAAGTCGAGTTTTAAAACTATGATAATAATCATTTTTATCCTTACATGTCTTAGTTTGACAATTTTGAAATTGATAATTTTTTACAGTGATGTTTTAGAAATAAAAAATAAAAAATATTATCTCTCCATACGTGTCCCCTTTGTACCTCCTATTTTGGAACTACAAAAATTCACTCCAAAATCATCCAATGACAGATTTTTTATGTCTCTTTGACCAAACATTTTTTTGTCTTCATTGTCTCTAGTCTTTTTTATCCTAGAACAGTAACCAAACACTAGCTAACAAATGAAATTGTCCCGAAGGCTAAGATCTAATAATAAGTAATCCAACCTAAAAGAGCATTCCCATCACAAGCAAGCTTGCAACTCCTCTCCATTAATATCATTTACTAAATATTAGAAAATGGGATTTAGAACCATACTAAGGCATTCCGAGGGGAACACCAACATAAAGGAATCCATGTTGGTGTCACCAAAACTCCAACAACACTAATCCTACAATAGTTCTCAATAACAATATCAGTAATATGACACAATCAATAAGCACATATGGTGGTAGAACTATATCCATAAACCATTCACTTAGGGATCCAACCAAGAATGACCAAATATTTTGCTCAACTAATCATTGGCTAAGGATGCCTTTACAATGCTTACCAACCTAGGCAGAAGTATGAGACATTGTATCACTGAAGATCCAATGGTTCAACATAGCACTAAGAACTTGATGACAACCATAATCACTCTCAATTACAGCTTGACACTTCAAACTTTCAAAATAAACTTATGTCAAAGTCTTAAACCATATATCCACCATCCACCTCAAGAGATATAGCAAGATAACACTAACTGCATATATATAAGAGCCTGACACAGTTGCAACAAGAAAGCAGCAACGGTTTATAGTCTTCCTATCAAGTTGATCTAAGAGAAATCCAGATGTATATTGAACAGTACAAATTAAATGGCATACAATTCCTAATTGAACCATAAACCAGCAAAATATTAATCAACAAACCAAGAGTATCCACCACAACAGTTAGCACTGAACAGTCACCAGTACGCTTCAAGAGCTTGGCTTGGCAAAGGAAAAAAAAAGAAAAAAGAAAAACTCTCCACCAGCTAAGCACGCTCTTGCCAAATGGGTAAACAAGCAAAAGCAGTCTGCAAGTCTAAATCCTAACAACCCAACAAGTGAATAATAAAAAACTGACATGCTTATGTCCCAGAAGCAGGTCTTATAACTATTCAGTATTACAATAGAATAAGAAAAACAAACATATCTATGAAAATTGATTGACTTTGAAGCATGAATGGAAAAGTTATATCAGCTTCTTCCCATGAAATTCATGAAGGAAAAGGAAAGGCAAAGAATGTTCTTGATTATAGAAAGGCGCCCAAAGTTCCTTGAACGACACAAGAATAAATGTTCAAGATATGGTCCAAGTTCATAATGCAAAAATTAAGCAAAAAGAGAACCTAACTAAATAATACAAGACTTAAAACAGATATTAGAAACACAACTGAGAAAGTGCAAGTGCTAAAAAAGCAAAAATTATTTGACTTGAGAAGGAAAAAAATGCAAAAGCCAGGATATTTTATGAACTTGAAGATTATCAGAAAATGTCTAGAATATTTCTAGGATGATTTATAATATTATAAAAAAAGAGAAGCCAAAATAATTTTATGTGAGATATTTTACCAGACCAACAATAAGAATCCCCTTCTGACCTGCACTGGAGCATACAATATACGAAGACCAGTCTGAAAAATGTACCTAACCCTAAAGTAGCACAATAAAAGAGAGGACGGCAATGGATGCTAGAATTACTTATCATATGAACAGAAATCTGTGTGCTAATTTTTATATCATGATTAAGAAACTATATTGTCAAAAATAATAACATAACTAAAAAAAATTTAGTCACATAAGCACAACCAGATCACTAACCCTAAACAAAAAGGCAATAAAAAAAAACATAATGGACATGCATATTGAACTGTTTCCCAGAAGTTCAATGTTCCAATACAACAAAAGGTAGGAGTTCCTAAAAGCCAACCCCACAAACTAACATCAACAACCATACATACCTCACTGGTGACTTCATTAACCAACTGTTTTGCAGCCTCAACTTGTTCACTTGTCCCCTCTATGTGAACTGTCCTTTCTGTAGATGTATCACCTGGGGGCAGATGCAAAGGTATAACCTGAAGAAGTTCAAAAATATTGACCTAAGTAAATGATAACTGAACATTATATACTCAACCAGATTAATAGACAGCATGAACAATAACCAATTTACGATGCACCAACTACCAAACTTCAAGAGAAATACATCTCTCATGAGAAATAATGATGCAATAAAAAGAAGATACGAGAAAAATTGGTGAGGATGTAATTCAGAAAACAAACCTGAATACGGGCTCCAGACCTAGCTTGCATGTTCTTAATAGAATCACCACCTTTGCCAATGACCAGACCAACCTGTATTCAACATGCATCATAAATTACCCTGAAAGAAACCACCCAAAATAGTAACAAAACACAACTACTTCCACACACCTTGTTATTGGGAATCTTCATTGAAAAATGTTCAGAACCACCTTGTCCTGCATACCTTCGGGAAATTGTACCAGAACCCCCTGCATCAGCCTGTACAGAGAAACATTCACCAGTAAGTACCAATAACAAAATTTTAGTTATAACCAAACTAGAAAAACAAAATTCTGGTTGTGGGAAGAAAAAACCCTAGAAGAAATAATCCTATAAAGCAATAAATCAACATTAAAGTACACCATCAGAAATCATCAATGACAAAAAACATACAATACTTGCAGCTAGAAATGCATAGCATCAATTGATTATCACTAACTAAAATCTCAAACTATTGAAATAAACTATCCCATGTGGCTGAAAAGCACAAATGAGTATAAAAGTAAAGCAGCATGTACATATCACACAGTTAGAATTCAAAGTCAGTGTCCTACCTCTGCAAGGACATCATTAATCAACTGTTCTGCCTTGGCAATTTGTTCAGGGGTACCCATAAGCTCAACAATCCTATATGGGGAGTTGGGATCAGCATCCATGTCTCGAGTGACCTGAATTTTTGCTCCAGACTGAAGCTGAAGATATTTGATAGTCTCTCCACCTTTTCCAATGATAACACCAACCCTGCCTTGTGGAACATCAATTTTTTTACTCAAACCAGAACCACCCGGGTATGAGCCATATGAAGCCGGAATTGACGAAGGGGCTGAGTTTGATATGGTAGACTTCATATCTGTAGTCAATCAAAGAATTTAGTTTGAAATTCCAAATCAAACCTGAATATGATCTTGAAGCTGGCAAAAAAAATCAATAAATCTAAAAATTTTGTAAGAAAAAAAACCTCAAAATCAAGTTGGCAACCAACATTGAAAAAAAAATTACTGATACAAACCATAAACATCATAAAAAAATATGTATAAGAAATTTAATAGAGAGAGTATCAGAAACTGGAAAAACAAAAAAGACCCTGGCTACAGTATACTAACATAAACAACCATTATCCACACCTACAGCAACAACCATTAGCTATATTTTTTTAGTTTTCTACATAATAAATGAAAAAGGTTACAGAACGGGTACAATTCATGGGCATGGAACCTACAAAACATCAGAAACTCTAGCTACAATACTTGCAAAAAACAGCCAACAGAAACAGCATTGCACAAGTGTCAAAGTGACATCAGAATTTCATAAAATAAATACGCTAATAACATTTAAACACCCACACAAAGTAAGATTCAAAGTTCAAACAACGTAATAAAATGAGAGCGCATATATCCACAAATATATACATAGAGAGAGAGAGAGAGAGATTAAACCTGGAGGAGCAGAGCTAAATCCCTTATTACTCTCTACAGAGTCAAACCCACTCGCACCGTTTTCAGCCCTAGGTCGCTTAATATCAGCACCGGCACCACTCATTATACGAGCGGCGATCTCCTGAGCTTTCTGTTTGGCCATCTGGATCTCGTCAACAGGGGGCGGCACGCTGTTGTAAGATGGTGGTGGAGCGGGGTCGGAAATCGGAGATGAGAATCCTGTTTGCCTCCGAGTTGAGGGAGGCGGTGCTGATTGGTCATCGAATTTGCGTTTGTTGGACGATGGTGGTGTGGTGTCTGTGGCTGTCGAGTATGTAGATTCGTCTGCCATTGTTGAAAGAAACCCTAGGAGATTGAGAGAGAGCGAAGTTGGGTGATGTAAGAGGAAGGAGTGGCGATTTTAATTCTATAAGGGGAGGTGGTAGGGCACGTGATCTTTAACCTAAAAAACAGGCTTCGAAGCGAGCCCACTAGCGTATGGTTGAAAGTGAACCTAATTATCAAAGAGCTGTGAAGCCAGCCCACCAGTGCTGTAAGCTTTCATTCTCGGCCTTTGATCATGTGCTGCTACCTTCAGTTTAACCAGTATGGACTCCAATCTCCGCGCCTGCAAATGCCAGAGCCTAGAAGCCTCTTCACGCCTTTGAAAATCCTTGATAATGTCCTCCCAACACAATACATGGTTGCTCTCCTGGATGGAGTCAAAACCAAACCATTGAACTTTCCACGATCATTCTGGCGAGATGCTCAAAATTGGTACTTTTAACTTCTCGTTACAAGGGGAGGCTGTCTTCCCACTCAGGGTCTTTCATCATTGACTCGCAGAATTTGTTGGTTTACATGAAACTCTGCTCATCAGGCGATGCTTGAGAAAGACTCCCTGATAAGTGTCAAATTTTGTATTAACGCAGAGCATCACCTTGGGAAAGCACGCCCAGGACCTGCCCTCCAAGTATCTTTCCAACCAGGCAGCATCCTGAGTGGACAATTCTTTAACAATTTTTCAAGCAACAGTTTAATGCGTGAAATAAATAGTTGGAAGCAACAAAACCAAAGAAGCTACTGCTCTAAGACTCAAAAGTCCAGGGAGGAAAACACCCAAAAAGAGTAGCTTTACACGAGCTCTTTATTCAGTCCACGGGTCATCAAGACAATACAGCTTTATGAGAATTACACATGCAAGCAAGACAACGGGTAGTTTAGCACATCTGGTAACAAAAAAGGTTTTAGAGGGTCTGCAGCCACAGTAAGAGCTCCGGAGAATATAGGGCATGGATCTATAACCAAAGAGTGTATTAACAGCCTCTCCCTTCACACAGCACTCGGGAAACAGTTTTATGCCAGCAGGGAACCAAACTTAACTCATTTGGTCCACCAATGGAGGAAGTCCTTGCGTCTATGGATCTTCTTCTGCAGTTGGAGTAATCCGTAAAGTAGGGCCTCGGCAGTGGGTGGGCATCCTGGAACATAGCTGTATGTCTACAGGGACAATCCTGTTGCAACCACGAACAACAGAGTATGAATAGTGGTAATATCGACCACCGTTTGCACAGCTGCCCATTGAGATGACCCACCTAGGCTCTGGCATTTGATCATACACCCTGTGAACAACTTTCAAAAGCAGTAGAAACATACTCCCCTTTCATCATACATGTATGTCTGAACTGACAGAAAGGAATCTGATCTGAACGCTTTGCCTGTGCCAATTGTATTTTGAAGCAAGTTCCAACTTTAAAAATCAAGGTGTATGACATTAGAAAATTCAACCAACTCTTGTTCAAATTGACATGGAGGGGATCCAAACATCTTTCGAAATTACAAAATATATTTTGAAAAACATCTTTTTTAATTACAAAATATATTTTGAAAATCAATGAGTTCAAATTATTCAATGCTTCTAAATTTCTAGTATGGATTCGTTTCTTTTTCTTAAAATCTTCTCTTTTCACTTTATCTTACTCTCTAGACCTTCAAGATGAAAGGAAGAAAAAAGAAACGAAAATGTTCTTTTCTCTCTTGATGCATATCGTCGAGTTATAACAGAAATAATAGCCAAAACAATCTGACTATTTTCTTAAATCGGTCTAATCATTTCTCAAAACGGCTATACTATTTCTACTTCTATTAAAATATACATATTCAGCCATAAACTTTTTTTTTAAGAACTTTTTTTCCTCCATTTATTCTATTCATTTTCTTACTTCATTTCATTAAACCTATAATTTCTATTATATTATTCTTAATTTTATCCCGGGTTTTACAGTCCATATCAGGTAGGGTCCCCCTATATTTATCAAAAGCACTCATAATAGCATTAAAATCTCCCAAAATAAGCCATAATATAGACTGAAATGCGATAGGATTACATTATAAATAATCTCATAGGGCCTAGCACCTTATAGATGTATTAAGGTCATAAATAAAAGTTATAACAAAAGAGTACTCATCAACCATATTAGACACCTAACGGGTTATCCATCGAAGAGAAGAATGCATTAAAGAGACACTATACCATTGGGTCCTACCAACAAGAATATGACAATTAACTATATCTGAGACATTAGATAGAAACTGTTACTATGAAGGATTAATAGTTGTTTTAACCCTCCTTCATCTTATTAGAAGCAATCTTAATCTCAAGAAGACCAACAAAACTGAATTTATACTTATTAATCCAAACATTATTTGCTTTATGATTTTGCGGGCCATTTAAACTCCAAATATTTTGATAACCTAACATATATAATAGGAAGTAAAGAGATAGTAAGAAGCAAAATCAACAGTCCTTAGACCCTTTCATCTTATTCTTCTTACCAACAATTTTAGATGGTGGGTTTGATTGTTCTAGCTGAAGCTTATCTTTAGCTCTTGTGTTCACATCCAAAGTCGTAGCAGTACTTAGGGTATCCATAGTCTCATCACTGCTTGACAAGTTTGGAGTTTTGCTAGTTGTTTGAAGAAAAGAAACTTGGTTCTTTTCAAGATGTGATCTGAGTCTTGATCCGACCTAGCATTATCATCTAAAGCATCCTCTCTAGTAGTTTAGGCAAAAGTTTTAGCAATAGTGAGCTAGTCGACCGGTTTCTAGAGAATTTTAATCGGTCGACCGGTTTTTTAGATAGTAAGGCTTTTGTCTTGTCCAATCGGTGGTCCGGTTCCTAGCAAGTTTGAACTGGTTAACAAGTTTTTGTAGAATTGTATGTCTAGGATGTTGATTTTATTGTAGCAGCACATTTGAAGGGGATGTAAACCCATTAGCAATATTAAGTAAGGAGCTACAAGCATGCAAAGCATCACCCTCATTTTGATCTTACATATGTCATTAACAAAAAGATTTGGGGCCTCAATCGAGGCCTTGCAAGAGTGCCTAAATACTTTACAAGTGTCACAAGCTCATGATTTCCAGTTATACTTAACCATAACTATGATAAGGTCCATAGATAACTTCAGCTGGAAACTGTGGACCACTGGCAATGAGGCATCTGATTTAACACAAAAATAGGCATAGCCAAGTCGGGTGCTATTAAATGTTTGTTCATCATAAGCCAGAGGTCTTCCAACCATAGTAGCGACCATTCCTATACCCATTTCATTCCAAAAGGGAAAAGGTAACACTTGAAGGCGGACCTATGCTGACACTTTTGAGATTTTATTCTTGTCGAGAACAAAGTGAGGGTGCATAATTGGAGGATAATGGTATTTCCCTCAAACATCCAGAACCCTTTTTCCATAACCGTGTGAGCATCATCCTTAGTTTTGAAACAAAAAAAAAACCTTGCTGTGTCATCATGATATTTTTAAGGCCATAATTCTTCCACACCTAGCAGGAAATAGAGTTGGTCGTATGGTAGGGCATCTTATAACCAGGGAAGAACCCCACCAATCACTGGTTCTATTTTGATGTACTCGCATCAATGACATTATCCTGGATTTGCAAAATAGTTTCAGTATTTTGTCATGGAAAAGAGGTTATCTTAGCTCCGGGTTCTAAGTTTAAAACTTTCACTCTATCAACCTATGAGGTGTTAGGGGTAAAGTTGGTGGTGTTTAATGTCGTAGTGGCAATGTGGGTGGCAATAAGTTTTTTTTTTTGTGGTTTTGATTTAGAGTTAGGTTTAGTGTTATAGGAAGGTTGAGTGATGTTTAAGGTGTTTGTGTTATTTGAGCTGGTGGTGTTAAAGGTGTTTTTGGTGTTAGTGGTGTTTGTGTTATTTGGGTTGGTGGTGTTCAAATTTGATCTCCACCATTCATAACAAAGAGGAAACTTAGGCAAAACCCCTAAGAAATTTAAAGTATATCCAATAGTGAATGAACAAGAATTGACTTGAAAGTTATGACTGTCCAAAACTCAATTTTTCAAAAGTAATATGGTGGTGAGATCTCTCAAACAACAACAGTCAGTTTGTTGGGTATAACTTGGCACACAACATACTAGAACCCCAAACAAATCCAACGGTGGATGGCGAGGCTTTAGTAGCTTGTTTCTTAATCTCTTTTCAGACCTTCTCTCTCTAAAAGGTTTCCCCTCCCCACTGATTTTGATATGAAAATGATCCCTAGATGATCCATTCATGAAAAAACTAGATCCATGTAAGATCTTTTTTTCCCTGAGTTTTTGGATCCCTAAATGATCCTTTCATGTATAAAAATGGATCTTTGTATGATCCTTTTTTATCTATGATTATGGATCCTTAGATGATCCCTTTTTGTCCAAAGTTAGATCTCTAGATGATCTTTTTTATCCCTTTATATTTAAAATTGGATCCTTAGATGATTTTTTTTCCTGAAAAATCTTTGTATTTTTCAATAATTAGGTAGGTCACCTGTGAGAATTAGACCATTCTGAAAAATCTTTGTATTTCTCATTGTCGGGTAGGTCACATTTTACAATTAGATCATTCTAAAAATCTTTGTATTTCTAACCAATTAGGTAGGTCGCCCATGAGAATTAAACCATCCTGATAAATCTTTATATTTTTCACTAGTAGGTAGGTCACCTAGTATAATGATATCATTCTTAAAAATCTCTATATTTTTCATCAACAGGTAGGTCACCATGAGAATAAGATCATCTTTGAAAATCTCTGATTTTTTCACAAGTGGGTAGGTCACCTAATAAAATGAGGACATCTTGAAATTTTTTTTATTAGAAGGCATGTAACCTGAGAAAAACCAAACCCGATCCATATTCAACATTCCCGAGCTGTCGCAATGTCCATCAAGGTATGACAGAATGGTGACTCCATTGTGGTCTAGGGTTGAGTCTACTGCTTGTGTTTGCTTTTAATTTGTTCCTTTTAATTTCTATTTATTTTTGGGCTTTTATTTTATTTGCAATGTTTATTTTCATACAATTTGTTTATTGTATTTATTTTACATGCATGCATATTATTTATCTGAGTTTTCACACACTTCATAACAAACACGTAAAGTTTTGGACCCGAGCTCATCCCTTGTAAGATCAAAAAGGAAGATTCAGGTGGCGAGTGTGACTTATATCTACCGATGCTCATTTAGACTTCTACTTAATTTGAAACTCACCTTATGCACCAAGTATCATGAAGTTTCTCTCATGCCCAGGTTGTATAAGGTTAAAAGACTAGTTATCCCACTAATAATTTAAGCAATCCGGGAATTTGAGAAATCTATAAGAATAAATAGGCCAGGCCCAAACCTTTATGAACTAAAACCCTATCTAATAGTACAAACCCTTTTAGGACACAAATAAATAACAAGTGTGCATATTCAATTTGATATTTTGCATTCATTTGTACATTCTAGAAATATAGGTCTTCCCTCCAAAGTCCAATTAAATTTTTGATAAGGAAAATGGTTTAGCTAATTGATTTGCTAAAATAGACAATTCGCTCTAAAAGTTTTAATTGAGAACCATTTCACATAAAAATCAATATTGTGAAATACAATGTGGAAATGCCTTTATACCTAAACTGGAAAACAAAACCACATTTTCCAAGTGACATGCCTCCATGTACCAAACTAGAAAACAAAACCTTTTTTTTCATAATGAAAAAACCAACTGTAGCTATCAAAGATCTCAAAAGACTTTTCCTTTCAAGAAAAGGAAATTATTTGATCAAAGTACATTACCTACATCTGATGGAGCATTTCACTGTGAAGACATATTTAATTCTTTTAATAAGAGGACCAATGGCAATATCATGGTCTCAGGTGTAAAATTGCCTAGTTACTAGTTATTATTTAATTTGTTCTTTATATATTTATGTTTAGACTTTGCAGTTGCATTTAGGTTTAGGTGAATAATCCTAGCTCATTTATATAGAAATCGAAGCATCATCCTCAATAACATGCCAACATGCATCTTTAGATTCAAAAGACTGTAATGGTATGAAAGCTTGTAATGATAACCTTTCATATGAAAGGATGTGTTAAGGGTGATGTCTACCTTTATTTAAGCATACCTAATCTAGTGTCTGAATCTCTAGAACTAGTATCAATTTTGGGATTTCTAGTTCCCTCAAATTACTAGATGATGACTCTAATTCTCTTATTTCCCCCCACATTTTCCAAAAAAAATCCAATAATCAATGGAGCCATTGCGACGGCCACCAAGGTATGACAAACCCTAAACTTATAAATTACTAACCACAATTCTATTTTGCTTTTTGTTATTTCATTTGCTTACCTACAAGTAGAAAGAGGAAGTGAAGGAAAAAAAGTGGTAAAGACCTAAGTGTTCCAACAACAACCCTATCTTTTTTATCTAAATATTAGGAGAAATAAAATATCAAAGAAAAAAATTCTACCACTAAAATCTTAAAAATAGCCAGATAAAAAAAAAGTTAAAAAATCAATGCTCTTAATAAATTAGCTCATAATCTTTAGCAAATCCTCATTAATCTGTATTGATTCAAGATAATAACATAGTAATAGTTTCTCAATATAAGAAATAAAAGGCACATTGACAAAAAAATAATCAAATTTGTCGAAAAAACAAATGGAGAACCAAAAAAGAACAACTAGATTTTTTTATATAAACTTTATTAATCTATAATCTTTTATTATACATGTTATTATATACCCAAAAAGATTTAAAAAAATGACCCAAGTCAGTTTGATTTAACTTATCAAACTTGCGAGCTGAGTTGTGAGATCAAAATAACCTTATAGAAAGAAAATTGAAATAAATTATGAAGCACAATCCCTATTTAACCTAATGTTATAGGATAAAGTTGGAAAAAAATCGATTGAAAAGGAAAAAAAATGACCTAAATCAACACGGGTCAACTTGTCAAACTTGAGATCCGAGTTATAAGACTGATTTAATATCATAGAAATTCATACAAGTTAAGTGGTCGACTATACATGATGGTGAAAGAGTATTCTATTGTGTGCTAACTTGTTAAATATGGTTGTGTATGTTTGAAATTGAGGGGGAAATACTTCAAATGTGAATTGTGAATGTTATGCTAAAATTTCTTGTTTAAATTGGTTGAGTAATTGATTTATGAATTTTTAAAAAATATTCAATAAGTTGATCTAGTTATTTAAATTAGATTTTGATTATTATAAAATCTTGGTACAAGGGAAACATAAATGTCTTATACCTTATGGAATAATAAGAAATTTAATGTTAAATGCAGATTATAGTAGAAATTATGTAAGTTTGGTGTCTAGGTGACATTATTATGTTGGAATTGATTTGAATGGTAATAGAAATATAATTAAATGGATAGTAATCATTGTGGATAAATTATGTTGAGATGCATATGCTTTTATAATATGATTGAATTGTGTTTAGGCTCAATTAAGATTTATGTAGAATAGGTTATTTTGATAATGTGTTTTTTTTTTTTTTGGCTAATTGAGTAAGAAGAGAAGTATGGAAATTAAAGAAAATTTATGAAATTTTTGTTTTAAATAATGTTAAAGATGTTTAAATTTGATTGAAAGAGTTTAAATGATTGTCTTGAGTTTTTCTAAGTATGGTCGAAATTAAATAATTATAAAGATGGAAAATTTAGAAATTTGGTTTAATTATGTTTTTTTATATGCATATATATATTAATTGATGATGTGTGAAAGTAAATTATTATAAGAGTGATGAAACTTGAGTTATAACATAATTAGATGTTGGTGGACAAGTTTTGGAAAATATAGGAATGTGAAATCCTAATTCTATTGTGGTTGAGATGTGTATTGACTAAGGACTTGGTTAATTGGTGTTTGGAAATTGATAAATTAAGAAACAAATGAAGAGATTTTGTCTACTAACATGTTTTAGTTAGATATGGCCAAGATGTTATTTTAGAGAATTCCAAAAAAAATTGATCTTGGTTTTGTTTAAATCATTTTGTTGCAATGTGTTGTATATTTGGTTTTTAGTGTGAATGCGGTAGGGCTAATTATTTTTGTGTTTTATTATGAAAAAAGAAAATTTAATTATATAAGTGAGAGAAACTTCCATTATTGAATAAAATTAGGTGTTGTAAAGTGTTGGGTTGAAATTATGGAAATGTGGAAATTTTATGTTAAAAACCCTTAGTTGATAAAGTAAATATTAATTATTAAGTTGTTAGACTAACTTATAGACTTTAGTACTAGTTGATGGTTGAAATGTTGAAATTTCATGTTGAATGTAATAAGCAAAGAGTGTGTCAATACATATGATGATTGTGAAATTCTATGTTAGACTTAAATAGTGTTAAACAAGTAATTAAGAGTGTATCAGGTTAAATGAACATTAATTTTTATTGTTGGGAGTTGTAGGAGAAGCGTTTCATAGTGGGACTTAACTTCTCAAAAGCTTGTGCAGCAGGAGCTCAAGGTAAGGGTTATCCCCTTGTATTTTTAATTATTTATGATGTTATTGTAATTGTTAGATTTTCATGAAAAATTATTGTGTTATGTAGTGTATAATTTCTTATTATAAGATATGTGGTTGATACTCGATTGTAACGATGGTTACCAATACCTGAATGTGATCGATTGTAATAGTGGTGGTAGATATGTGATTTGTAACCGACTGCAATAACAATAATTTATATATGATTCACAGTTGATCACCAAAGTGAAAATCAAAGTGTGAATTCAAATTCAACCATAATCACTAAAAAAAAATCAAAGTGTAAGTTCAAAATTGACCACAACAACAAACATCTAACTGCAAATTATAATTAATTGCAATGTTATAAAACAATATGTGAATCTTAAATAGACCACAACGATGAATTTGATAATGTGATGGATTTTGTATTATAGTTGAATATTTAGACAAAGATTATAAATATTAGTTGGTTGTTTGGACATAGACTACAATGATGGAATTGGTAACATAGTCGGTTGTTTAAGCGGAGACTATGGATATAAATATGTGGATTGGTATTTAAACAGAGATTAATGTGATGGACTTGGTCTTATAGTTGATTGTTTAAACATAGATTACGGATACAGACATATGGATTAATCAGTTATTTGGGTAGAGACTAATATGATGAACTTGGTATCATAGTTGGCCATTTGGATGGAGACTATGGATACATATATATGTAATAGTCGATCATTTAGACAGAGTTTATGACATGGAAAATATTTAGTCATCCGTATGAGAAAGGGGTGTGAATTTTAAAAGAATTAAGCTAGTATTTATTTCGAACTAATAGGTAATATGCGTGAGCCAAAGGTAGTATGAAAATTGTAGTTAATAGAAAAAAACTAGGCTTAACAGATATTTAAGATTGAAAAATGCATGAATGACCTATGAATGGGGCATGAAGAGTATTTGATATTGAAAAATATATTAATGTGCCAAATTTGGGTATAAAGTATATTTGAAAATGAGAAATATTTGAAGGAGTCATAAATGGGCACAAAACATTTTGAGAATGAAAATACATAAATAAGCAATGGAAATAGCATTTGACCTAAATGAAATAAATGTATACTTGGAAAGTAAAAAAATAGAATAGAAGGTGCTAGGTTGGAATAAATTATAGATGTCTTGAGCTAGTATATAAAATAAATTCAAGAGAAGCTTAAAAGGTATAAATTTTGCTTAGACGAAATAAATGCTCAAGTAAATGGACACATGATTGGTCAAAATGACAAAATAAATGTTTGAAAAAATGGATAAATAGTGGCAAAAAAAGGAATGTGATTAATATGTAAATAAATCAAATAATGGGTTGATAGCCCGAATGAGATATAAAGAATGCTTGAGATAATTTAACTAGAAATTAGTTGATCTAAATGGTAGAATAGGAATTAAATGGATTGATGAATCCAAAACTTAATGAAATTATGGATACTTAGTGCGATTTAAGTACGATTTAGGAATATGGAAAAGAAAAATGATATGTCGTGAATTGAAATATGATATGGTTTAAATGTACAAGTGAAAACAAATATGATATAGATGAAAAAATGGCAGCACGAGTTTAATTTAATGAAGGGAGGCTCATTAATCCATAAAATGAATGAAATAAATGGGATTCATGGCATAGACAAAAAATTTAATGAAATGATACTTAGTGCTACTTAATGAATATATAGCATTCTATGTTATTCTTAGAGTTTGATTTAATGAAAGGATACTTAGTGCTACTTAATGAATATATAGCATTCTATGTAGAGGTGATCATTTTCGGTTCGGTTCGATTTTTATAAAAAAAAGTAACCAAACCGAATTTAAAAAAAAACCAAAACCGATTCAAACCAGTTTGGCTTGGTTTTTTCTGGTTTGGGTTCGGTTCGATTCAGTTTTTTCGGTTTCGGGCTTATAAAACCGAAACCGAATCAAACCGGTCGGTTTTTTAAAAATTTTAATCGGTTTAATCGGTTTTTTTCACGGTTTGGTTTTTTTGATTATTTTTTTTGTTTTCTCGGTTTAATTAGTTTTTTGATTTTTTTGCTCACCCTTAATTCTATGCTATTCTTAGAGTTTGGTAAAGTGATTAGTTAAAAAGGAGTACTCGTATACTTAAAAATCTTATTATATATTCTTATATGTTCTACATGTGTTTTCTATCCATCTAAGGTGTCTCAAGATCATGTTTCAAATCTTTTTTAATTGTTTTATTCTAGGAAAGATCTTGTAAAATTAGTTAATGTTATAGAATCAATTATTATATGTAAGGAAGCTAGAAATGACATAGAAAGTAACATAATGAAAAGAAAGGATGACTATCTTGATTATAGGAATGTGAGTATATGTATTACAGAAGTTGTTGTAATTTTGTAACTCTATATTTAAAAATTAAGTACCATTATTGTAAACCCTGGTAATATATATATATATATATATATGTTGAGATAAAAAAACGGTCTCGAGAATTGAGTAAACTAATTGATATGATTTGTACAAGAATAAAATAAAAAAATTTGATTTTTTGATGAAAAATCACAAACCGGCTAGTTTTACGTTGGAGCATGTAACTTTTAATCTGATCATCAGATTAAGTTGAAATTTTACATAGAACCTTCTAAATGTTTTTTAACTTGGGTTAAAGTTTTAGAATTTTTAAAAGTACAATAAGATTTGTTTTATAGATAAAAGAACAACTAGCACAAATGAGTGTCTAGAAATTTCTTTAAGGACCAAATTGAAAACTTGCCCAAAACAACCCTCCTTATAAGTTGCCAGCAGTAAAAAAAAAAAAGGAAAAAAAAGAAGAGGGAGTATGCAGCCGGCCAAGAGAAGAAAATAGAGAAAAGAGGGCTTTTGTTATTTTTCATGGAAATTGCTTAGAAAAAAAATGTGTGTGATAGAAAGAATGTTAAGTAATTAAAGAGAGGGTTGATGTATTAAGGAGTCTACAAGGAGTTTAAGAATTAAAGTCTTCTTTTAGAGAAGAAAAAATTAAGCTTAGAGAAAAATATGGAGGAGAAATTGATTCAACTTGTTTTGGCTTTTGATTCTTCATTCCTTAAGGGTAAGGAAACTCTTCATGATGATCCATTGTGTTGCTTTTCATGTTTGTTCTTGGATTGAGTAGAATTGGTATTATATGAATGTGGGTTCTTGATGTTATGGTGGTTTGAATGCATGGATTTATGTTGATTATATGTTTATTGAGGGAATAAATGTTTGGGCGAATTAGGTTAATTTTTGTGTGTGTGTGTGTGTGTGTGTGTGTAATCCTTCTCTTTAATAATGGGAATTTTGGCCAAGGGTGGATTTTTGTGGTGATTAGGTTGTTGAATTAATGACAAGCAAATTATGTTTAGTTATGCTAAATGATTAATTGGTGATTGAAGAATGTGTAAAAAAAAAAGAAGAAAACGAAGGAGGGGAATAAAAAGTAGTTTCCACCTTGGATTTGCTATTGATCCCTTGTTGTATTATAAGTAAATATGATCTTATTATATTGACTAGTGAATTTCCATACATGGATGCTTAGTTGTTGTTATGTAAGATTATGAAACTCTTAAATAAATAGAAATGGTTGATGTAATTTGTGAAGTTGTGCTAGAATATTGTTTGTTGGCATGAAAAAAATATATATTAAAGTTAATTAAGTGAAAAGTTGAAGGATTATCATGTTATCCTTTTTACTTGTTTTCGGCAAGGGTAAAGAATTTAGGGGGTGGGTTGAATTGATGTAATTGGAGATTTTTCATGACTTAAATAAATGGATTAAGTCTAAATGATGGATTAAAATTTAGAGTGGAATGAAATTTATTCTCATCTTAGAAAGGTGAATTTGGCCATGGAAAATATAAGAAATAAAATTTCAAGCTTGAAGAAATTAATAAATTATATTTAAATAGTGGAAGGAAAAAAATGAAATGATGTATTGAATTAGGTGTAAAGGAATTAAATTTCCTTTAATTGTTGGGAAAACTTTTAGAGTAATATAAGATTCCCTTATAATTGAGGTGAATTAAAAATTTAGGTGGATATAACATTGTATGAATTATTTATGGAATTATTAAAGAACATGAAACAATGTTAGAATAATCATAATAGTTTCGGATGTTAAAATTATATTCATCGAAAATCTTATTATGATGAAGTATTACGTAAATTATTGGATGATGAAATATTAAAATCATAAGATCTTTTAAATAAAACAAAAAAGGTTGGAGGCTCCAGATAGCAGCAATGAGCTACTAGTCGAGCATCACTAGTAGGTAGGTGCCGCCACCTTGAATCTTTGTAGATAAATTAATTGAAAGCATGTGTTAATTTTAATGAGAAATTATATAATTTATATTTTGATGTCAATGGATGAACTAGTGCCCGGTAATTGGGCGAATGGACACAATTGAACGGATAAACTAGTGCCCAATAATTGGACGGATGAACTAGTACTCGATATTTGGGCGAATGGGTTAGTGTTATTAATGAGGGAGTAGTACCCAGTGAAATGACTAATATTGGAATTAATTGAATGAATATGGAGGTGTAAGATATTAATGATTCATTATAAAATATATAGGAGAACTATTTTGATAAATTGTATTTATTGATAATTATGTTTTTTTTAGTGACAATTATTTTGTGCTTATGAAATTGAGAAAATGGTGAGCCTGAGGCTCTGTGTGTGTGTGTGTGTGTAATTTACCCTATTTTTAATGTACATGACAATTGAAAATATGAAAATTACATTTAAAAGTTTAGGTTGTTACTGTGTTTACTCATAAAAAATTATAATTTTATTTTATAAAAAATTGGGAATTTTTATGGGAATATTATCAATTATATTATGAATAATTATGTATTAGCTTGGTATATAGAGTTTCTTAAGTAATTTACTATAATAATAAAAAAAATTGTTAATTTCTTGAATGTTATTGTTCTCATTCTTTTAAGATAGTTGCAATGAAATAATTGATTTAAGATTTTTTTTTATTAAAGCTTACTTTCACAATTAAAATGAATTCTTGCATAAAAAATAATGCTCTTTAAAAAACCATGTTTTTATTAAGAATTAAAAACAAATAAATGAATAAGAAAATTTCATTTTTTTATTAAAAATATACGCCTTTTCTTTTATATTTCAAATTGTTATATTTTCTTTAAAAACAAATTTATGATTGTTAGTGCTTTTATTCAATGAACTATTCTGCTAATAAAAAAAAACAATTTTTGTAGTCTAAACAAAAAAAAATTACATGAATAATAAAGGAAAACTTCAATGAAAAAATGCACATCTCCTCGATAGTTTTATTTGCATTCTTTCCTAAAAATATATATATTTTTATAATCGCTTAGTGAAATAAAAAAGATTCTAGAAAGCAAGGTTATTAAAACCGACTAAGGCCATAACCTAGGTCATGAGTTGAGACGAGTTAAATGATTTGACCTGGATCAATCCAAAACATCATTATTTTAATGTTTTTTATTAAAAAAATTAAATCGACATCATTTTTCTTTTTAAGAAGTCAAATTAAGTTTTTGTCGAGTTGACTAAGTCATGGATGTTCTCATCAAGTCAATTACATCATACTGGGTCAACTCTCACTATGTTTACTTTGAAACTAGACATGGTCTAGAAACCATGTCTACAAACCGCATTGTTGATTCACCAAGCTTGAATGAATTAATAACATTAATGAAAAATTTCATGTAATTATACATGAGCAACTGACCAATTTCAACTATACATTGTATCAACAAATTTGTCAGATATTTTTTGCCTACTTATCATTGAAATTCAAAAAGCCCATCAGGCACTTTATTAATAAAACAATGAACAAATAAAATGATTGCTCACCCTTGTAGGTGTTACTTTAGACCATGACAAACCCATAATAGTTGATCTATTACTACCATCTCAGCACTCCATGTCCAAGAGCGTGGACATAAACCTAGAGTCAAATCCATTAAATTTAATGTAATGCAAGTTTTACTAATGTATCGATAAAATTTAAAGGTGGTTTTGTACCATAGGACGAGTCATGGTCAACACTATGTTTGATTTATGCCATGATGGAATTTAGAAGGTTGGGAAGGCTAAGCGTCTTCAAATTGTATTAGAAAAAGATAAGATCATTTATTGTTAAAGAGGATATATAGTTGGGAATGTTTGTCCATCCACAAACATCCCAAACCCATATATGAACTAGAGAGGTTTTGGTGCCAACCCCAACATGGACACTATAGGCCCATCCTCAAGTTGGACAAGTTGGGGTGGTGATTTAGACCTGTCTATGAGCGTTTTAGGATCATCCATAAGTTAGGACAATTTTTAGATGTAGTTATATTATATGATTTAATGTTATAAAAATTATGATTTTCGTTTAAATTTAATAAAATGTTGTTTGAGTCATTGTGATTAATTATAAATTGTTAGTTTCGATGAATTGTAAAATGTGTTATCTTATAATTATGTTGGGGAGATGAATTGTAAATTGAGTTTCTGAATTGTAAAGTTGGGTTTTGATTGTGAAGCTGGTTTTCTTTTTTATGGTAAGGAGTTAGAAAGGCAGGAAAAATTGGCTTAGAAACATTTTCTAGGGGAGTCGCAATCCTCAATTATACTTAAAGTCACAGATGTGAAATGCAACTCGCTAAACTATGCTATTACTCTAAATATTTTTAGAAATGTGTTATTTTGTGGACTTTCTATTTGGCAAGATCTTTTTTCTAAATATACGTTGACAGCTTGTTTTGGGAATTTTCTAGTTCCACAAGAATCTTTAATGAGCTAAACATAATTTTCAAGAGTGGCAATGATTCATTAATATTCCAGAATCCTTTTCTTATAGGAAAGAAGAGCTAATGCTATTTAATTACAGATTAATTTTTTTTATTATTTTCTTTTATGTTTAGGCTTAATTAAAATTTTATTTTGAGCTAGGATCCAAGATTTGTTTGGAACAGGTTATGGACTTTTCAGTTTAGAGCTTTTAGGTCAGTTTTGAGTGGACCTCATATAAATTCACATAAGAGATCCATTAGGGTTAATTTTTTAAAAACTATTTAAACTCATATAACTAAAATTTTAGGATGAATATCACTTCTAAATTTTTCAGTTTTAACATATAATAGTGATTCTTGAAAGAACTGAATCTAACTTATCATAAATTAATTAGTTTCGTGGCATCATTCTACTTCATTCCAGTAGTGTTGATGTCTTGAAGTAAGTTTTCATTTGTATTACATTGATCTATTTTAGATTTTTTAGATCAAATTTCAATCTACATTGTGGATCGGATGAGTGTTAACCATCACTTTCTTTATCAAAGAAAATCGCCACATACTTGGTGTTTCTTTGTCTGGCTTCGGAGCACAAAGATTATAAAGGCCATCCCAACGAAACAGATCCTCTTCCTTCTTTTCAGAAAAAGTACATTCTTCATGTTTTGTTTTCTGGTTTGAAAATGAAATGTGATTATAAACCCTAATTACAGCACTATCAAGTCTAACATCATATCCTAGAACAATTCCATCTTCTTGTATCAGTTGTTGCCTCCAGACCCGCCCTCCCTGTTTGGTGCTCTCACCGCAAGGTTGCCTCTACTGGCTTTAATGACTGAGATCAACATCCGATCGTTTCCAATGATCCGTTTCAAACTCTGGATCATTTGGTCTCGGTTAATCTTACATTTCCTATGATCGTCAAGGCTTTTGGAAATCATATCCCCCTTGGCAGGACCAAAAACCTTCACCAGCATAGGAAGCAAAACAGCAATACTCAACTTCTCTCCACCGGTTCTTACTTCATTAATCTGCTCTCTTAAGGAATCAATACTGAATGACGGTGCCTTAAAACTTACAATGTAGATAGGAAGGATAAAAGAATTCATGTAAGCACTCCACACAACCAATCTGCTAGGGTTTTCGAGATTGTCAACACCCGAATCAAACTCCACCGAACTTGGATATATTTGCTTCGAACCCGCCCGAATCAATTCCATTTTCCCCATCTCAACATAACACAACAACATATGCCTTAAACCATTTTCATCCTCAATCGTAGACGGAAACCTGTGAGTAACAAATTATATGTTAATTTGACTTAATTTAATTTCTAAGTACACAAAAAAAAAAGGCAAGGAAAGGAACTTACGTTTCAAGGATAAACTTTGAAGTAGACAAATAAACACCAACGCCATGCGATTGACCATTGCAACGACTAAATCCAAAAGAAATGATATGAAGAATCTCCTGTTTTGAAGCACCATACCACCCACACTTAACATTTCTATCTCCACGGCGTTCACGGACCGCATCTACACAGCTCTTGAAAGCTTCGAATCGAGCTTTCATATACATAGTAGAGCAGATATTCCTGTGTATGGTCACAACACTTGTGTCCTTAGCAAGCTGATTCATTCCTGTAAGGAATTGCTTCTTAATCACTCTGTGTTCCTTGCTTTCTTCTCCGATCCTCATCATTCCATTTCGAGTGAATGCATCAAAACAATCAGGCTTCGGAACAGAAGACGACGACGAGGAGGAGTCGGTTTCAGAACCAGCGTCCAGGATTTCTCCGCCTTCATCTATGATGATTGACACTTGATCTTCCCGCTCCATCTCTTAGTTTAATTTCTAGGAATAAAGGATAAATTTGTTCAAAAAGGAGGGAGAGAGAGTGAAATGAAGAGGAGAAATCTGACGAGGGAAGAGGGAAGAGGTTTGGGGGGTGTTTTGTGATGAGAAATTGAATTGAAATGATGGAGAGGTTTATGGATTTATAGAAGGGTCTAAACGGTCTAATGACCGTTGATACTTGTTCATGAATCCAAATTGATTGATTGCGTGCCCTAGTTTCTTTCCTTTCTCCTAGTCGGACTCGGATTGCCTTTTCCTAATTGTCCGTGCGGGACCTGGATTTTTCAAGTGGGGGGAATTACGTAAGTGACCCCAGAAAGTGAAGGCATTGTTTGGAATGTTAGGGAGTCTTTTTAAAATGGTTTTTACTCGTAAGAGTATTAAAATAATATTTTTTATTTTTAAAAAATTATTTTTAATATCAGTATATTAAAATAATCTAAAAATTAAAAATATATTAATTAAAAAAAATTATTTTTTTCAAAATCAATTTTAATATGTAAAAACAAACAAGACTTAAAATATACAAACAATCAATGTTAATAATAGCAAATTAAGTAATAAGCTAAAGGTTATGGGGAATTTACTGTTTACCTACACTCAATGCACTGTATATTACAACAGTAATCCACAGTGTTTTTTTTTTCACTTTTTTGTTTTTTTATTGCACTTTTTCATTTTTTTCCCAACTTTCCCCTTTTTTTTCATTTATTTTTTTAAAATTATCTTTATCGATTTTATTTTTTTAATATTGAGCTGATAAAAAATTTCCCTTTGTAATTTTTTTCCTTTAAAATACTATGGATTACTACGGTGTTTTCCCACATGGTTTTTTATTTTATTTTTTTATTTTTTAAAATTATATTTGTCAATTTTATTTTTTTAATATTGAGCTGATTGAGAATTTAGTTTTTAATTTTTTTTCTTTAAAACATTGTTGATTGCTATAGTGTTTCTCCGCATGGTTTTTTTAGTTTTTTTTTATGATTTTCTCTGAAATTATTTTTTTTATTTTATTTTTTATTAAGTAATAAGCTAAAGAGTGTGGGGAATTTACTGTTCACCAATACCCAATGCACTATGGATTACAACAGTAATCTATAGTGCATTCCTCTTTTTTTTACCCTTTTTCATTTTTTTTGCACTTTTTCATTTTTTTTCCAACTTCCCCCTTTTTTATTTTTTTCATTTATTTTTTTCAAAATTATCTTTATCGATTTTACTTTTCTAATATTGAGCTGGTTAAAAATTTTGATTTGTAATTTTTTTCTTTAAAATACTGTGGATTGCTACAGTGTTTTCCCACATGGTTTTTCTATTTTATTTTTTTATTTTTAAAATTATATTTATCAATTTTATTTTTTTAATATTGAGCTAATTGAGAATTTATTTTTTTAATTTTTTTATTTAAAACATAGTTGATTACTACAATGTTTCTCCGCATGGTTTTTTTTTATGATTTTCTCCAAAATTATCTTTTTCGATTTTATTTTTTAATATTGAACTGATTAAAAATTACAGTTACAATATGTGAGGAAAGCACTGTAACTTTCCTCGCAAATTACTGTGGATTTCTACAATGCTTTTTCCCACGATGTTTTTTATGTTTTGTTATGTTTTTCCCTAAAATTATCTTTGTCAATTTTATTTTTTAAATATTGAGTTGATTAAGAATTATAATTACAAGTAAATACAAGTAAGGCTAAATCATAAGGGGAAAACATTGTAACTTTCCTCACAAAACACTATGGATTTATACAGTTTTTCCTCACATGATTTTTTTTCAATTTCTTTTGTGTTTTCTTTTTTTGTAATATTTTTTCTCAAAATTATATTTGTCGATTTTATCTTTTTAATATTGAGCTGGTTAGAATTTAACTTTGTAATAAAGCTTAATCATGTGGGGAAAGTAATATAGTTTTCCTCACAAAACACTGTGGATTGCTACCGTGTTTCTCTACATGATTTTTTTTTCTTATGATTTTTTCAAAATTGTCTTTGTCAATTTTATTTTTTTAATATTGAGCTGGTTAAGAATTACAATTACAAGTCATTACAAATAAGGCTAAATAATGTGGGGAAGCACTGTAACTTTCATCACAAAACATTGTGAATTGCTACAGTGTTTCTAAAATGGTTTTTTTCCCTGTTTTTTTTGTGTTGTTTTTTTTTCTAAAATTGTCTCTGTCGATTTTATTTTATTTTAATATTAAGCTGATTGAGAATTTAGCTTTGTAATTTGTTTTTATTTAAAACACTATGAATTGTTGCAGTGTTTTTCCAAATGATTTTTTTAAGATTTTTTCCAAAATTATCTTTGTTGATTTTTTTTTAATATTAAATTAGTTAAGAATTATAATTACAATAAATTTAAATCATAGGAGGAAAGCATTGTAGTTTTTCTCACCAAATACTGTGGATTGCTATAGTATTTCTCTAAATGGTTTTTTTTTATGATTTTTTCTAAAATTATCTTTGTCAATTTTATTAGGGAAAGCACTGTAGTTTTCCTCACAAAACATTATCAATTGCTACAATGTTTTTTCTCATAGGTTTTTTTCCTTTCAAAATTATCTTTGTTGGTTTTTTTTAATATAAGTTGGTAGAGAATTTAGTTTTGTAATTTTTTTTGCTTTTTATTTACAGAAAAGCTAAATCAAGTGGCGAAAATAATGTATCTTTCCTCCCAAAACACTGTGGATTGCTGCAATCATTTTGTTCAGTCTCTAAGTTTTTGATAACCAACACAACTTTTTTTTCCGTCATGAAATATTGGTTCCATCATACCTTTAATTTCTATTATTTATCAAGCGTTGGTTCACAATTATAACACTATCAAGTACATTTGTTTTATAAACCCGTTGTAGTGCGCGAGCATGTCATCTCGTTAATATCATCTGACATTGTTGTTTAAAAATATGTTTAACTTAATTTTTTTAATTAAATTAATGTTTTTATTATTATTTTAATGAATTGGAATAAAACATAAAAAAAATATTAAGAATTTTTAAATTTGATGTGATATTATATATGGAGATTTTTTGGTGCCTTACTTTCAACGCAAAGTTTATGTATTAAGTAATATTCTTTCGATTTTTATTTTTATTTTTCCCCAAGAAGAAGGTATGTGTTCTGTTGTAAAGGTCACCAAATTGTTTTTCCTTCATGTGTCCTTAAAAGCTTTCTATGACCGCCTGCACGTATTATATATTATATATTTATATACAGTACTCTTATTCACAGGAGAGAAGAATTTATATTGTGGTCGATGGAATTGACATGTTTTTCCCAGGAAGAAGGTATGTGTTATGTTCATGGTATGCGTTATGTTTTTCCTTCACCAAAGTCATCCTTCCTATGACATCAAAAAAAAAAAATTATTAGAAATGTTCGTTGGATTTATTCTAAATCCTAAGTTCAATAAATTAAGTTAAGAAATTTGGGTTAAAAAGATTCAAATATATCAATTCCTAATCTAATTTTTTTTTTGTCATATCTGAAATTACAATAGAATTTTGGATGAAATTTCAATTGAATTGGAAACTAAATATATATATCTTTTCAACCGGATAAAAAAAAACGACGTGTTTAAAGTTATAAAATCACACTTGATTTCATTAAGTAACAAATTAAATTCATTTTCTCCAAATCTCAAATAAACCCTAAAATGCAACTCATACATTAATACTACAAAATTACCATTATAAAACAACTAAAATACTTAAATATACATGCAAACTACAAAATCTACAAACAAATTTTAATAAATTAACTTTAAACATAAATGAGTGTTCCATAAAAATTAAATGGGTTTTGTTACTTGGTAGAGTAAAGCTTGATAAGAAATAGAACCAATAGAGAAAGTTTGCATCGAAGTTGGTGGGTTAAGTGGTTAGATTTTAGAGGGGAGATGTCAAAAATTTAAAGAAATGAGGTTAGAGTTTGAATTAGAGTAAAAAAAAAAAAAGAAGAGAAGAAGTGGGGGGAGGACCAACGGGTTTTAATTCCTTTAATAATCACTGATGAAAATTTCATCAACAGTTATGTTGGTAATTTGACAAGTTAGAAATACCGACAAAATTATCAATGGAGTTTTTTAATTTATTTATTTCATCATCGTTTTCATAAGAAATTACAAAAGGAAAAATTTTCTGTTGCAATTTCCTCCGGTAAACAATGATGGAATACTTTCCATTGTTTTTTTTTTTTTAATTTTCAAGTAGTGTGAATTGGGACTTATAAAAGTTTTTTTATTTGGTATGTTTTTTGTTTCTTAAGCGAGTAAAGGGTGTTTAGAGGTTGATATAGAGTTTTTAAGATTCCTATAATATTTTTTATACTTTGAGATAAAAACATATAAAAAATTAAATTTTAGAGATCCCAAAACTCGAACCTGATTTTTTAATTATTAAAAGTAATAAGAAAATGTATTAGTGATATCATCTTTGCCGGTGGACAAGGTGTTCTTCATTCAATTTTTGTAATGAAACATAATATAAGGCAGATGACGTCATTCACTCATTTAAAAACATTAGGTGCGTATTAAGGGTATGTAAAAAAACTGAAAAACCGATTAAATCGAGAAAACCACAAAAAAATAATTGAAAAAACCGAATCGTAAAAAAAACCGATTAGAATCTTTTTTAAAATTTTCGGTTCGGTTCGATTTCAGTTTAATAAGTCTGAAACCGAAAAAACCTAACCAAACCGAACCAGTTTAGTTAAAAAAATACTATAAAAGCGCTTTATAATTTTTAACCCTAGCATCTCCTTACTCGTTACCCCTCAGCCCTCACAAGCAACCCCCCAACTCTCACAAATCTCATAACTCTCAGATCTTAATCTCTCACACTCTCAGCTTGATAAAAAATGATCTTTCCATCACTGTACAAAACTTCATGGCCAGATCTATTCATCTAACAAGTTTTCAATCTTCATCTTGCAGATTGGTAGATCTTCAACCAGGTTTGGAGAAGTGTTGGGCTCCTCGTAGATAAGCCTTTGTTGGTTATAGACCAATCTCTTAACGTTCATTTTTTCTCTAAAAACAGTTCAATCAGATGCTCTAATATTTGCAAGCTGTTGCTGCTGCTTCTTTTTGCACTCTTGGTGCCAAATACTATTTGCTTTTAAAACTCCGTTTTTGTTGTTAATGAGAATGACAAGACATTAAGCATTCTAAACCATTCTACAGAAGATTATGCAATCCTTGTAATGAAATATCACATGACATTAAGCTCAAAACACAATCCAAGTTTTTATCCTTTTTTTTTAATAACCGAATCGAAACCGGTTTTGATTGTCTTTTCTAATAAAAAAATCAATTTAATTATTTTTTATAGGTAAAAATCAAACCAAATCAAAAATAATCACCTCAAATGTACACTCCTAATCTTTCACGCCCGTGCCTGCTTGGAGTATTTTATGTTTTAGCAATGACTCATAGAATTGTGTAAGTACTAAAAACTAGAGGTTATTCAATTCTTTTAAAAACTAAATTTAGAAAAAGAAAAAATAGAACTTTCTATTTAAATGCTCCATTCAAAAAATTAAAAAACTAGTTTTTTTAATTTTTTTAAATTTATACTGAGTTTGAAAAACACATTTTAGAGGCTATTAACAGTTTTCCAATATAAGTTTTTCAAAGCTTTCCAAATAAAGGAAAAGCATGGAAAATTTAATTTCTTTTCTTTTATATATAAGCATTTTTTAGCAATGTAAAATATTGAAGTTATTTGTTTTTGTTTTTGTTTTTTTATTTAATTAATGTCATAAATTTATTAAAGATATTTTATATATTTTTTTATTTAATTAGTGTTATCAATTTAATTTTTATTATAAATCTAATATTAAGATTTTTTTTTATTTAACAATATAACTTTTTCAAGATGAATTTGAATTTGAATTTGAATAAAACTAAAATTCTATAATTAGATTATTACAAATACAAAATATTACAAATTATGGTTTTGATTTTTCAGTAAAATAGTTCTAATCTTGATGTATTTTTTATATTATTTTTGGTGGAAAAATTCGTTTTTGTTTTCAATAAATGAACATGTTTTTTTTTTAATCATGCATTGGAAAATGAAAAATGGAAAAATGCGAGGGCAATATCTAAATATAGTAGAGCTCACATACCAGTTCTTCAAGGTAAGGTTGGAGTGGAAGGGAGAGCAGACCCGAGAGCTGCAATAGTATTCTAGCACAAGCCCGTATACCAGTTCTTGTGTAGTTACCTACTCTTTCATCGAGATTAGTGAATCACCATAGAAGATCGAAGAGAATCTGGTTCGAGGAGCCTAGCCTTCTTTGCTATGATTAGTTTCAAACTTTCAATACACGTTGCTTTTGCACCAACCCTCTTAGAAGGAAGAACTCCGGGGAACTTCTGGGTTAACTGATTAAGGAGTTCTGATAGGAAGAGAAATGAGTTAACGGGAAGAAGATTACCAGTACGAGGAGGCGACTTATATACAAGAAAAAATGATCATTTTGTGCTAAGAAATGCGCTGTCCGATCCAGCATGCATCATGCAGCATAGAATCATAATCACAAATGAATTATAACGACGATAACAGCATTATTTAGTCCTTCTGACCAACGGACTCGTTCCTGAATTAACTAAGCACGTCTGATCCGTTGCTTACAAAATGTATCTTACAGGCAAGCAAGGAAAAAGCAGTTCAGAAACCCTAGAAAATAGAGAGGTAATGCTTCAATTCGTGGGAATTTAATGTGCAGGGTGACCTCGATCATAAATGAAGCACGAAGTGAAGAACGATTCGCACGAGACTTTTTGTCCTCCCCAAACGAAATACTATTTTGCAACGACCAAAAAAATCAGCAAACTCTGTGAAGGAGAAAGAATGGTTAGAATTATGGGATAACAATAATCATGATAGAATTTTCACAAGCCTGGAGTTTTAAGTTCTAATGGTACAAAATTTTCACAAGCCTGACGCCCAATTTATCAATGAGAATTGATTCAACCTAACAGCCCCTTTGCCCAGATGGGATTTAAAGACCCTACAGGTCCAAAACCTTGCGGCACTGCAGCACTATGTAGAAACATTTGTTTAAGATTGCAATTCCTTTGACCTAAACCAGAAAAATTAAAATAAAATATATATATATATATATAAGGATTGAACTGCATCTCTCCTTGTGAAAGAATATAATTAGTGACGCATGCCTGCCTGGGAGCAAAAGTCTCAGTACTTCCTTGATACTTGAACAACAGCAACATCAATCTCCATCAAATGGTGAAGCTTCCACATGTGTTGGGAGAGAAGGCAGCAGCAAAGCCTTTGCAAGAGGCAGCACCTGTAGCTTTGCCCAGCCAAAATACATGATCCAGGACCATCTTCATGCATAATACATGTAAAGGCTGTTTGAAGCAGCACAGGCAAGTGAGTTTTCAGTTGGATGCCACGCTAGATGCAACAACTTCGTTGTGAAATCAAATGCATTTCCATTTGTATCAACTCCGGACGTATCAGCTCCTTTTAAAGTCATGAAGGAAAAAGGATGTTAAAACTCAGGAAACAATATAAGATCCAAAAACTTTCTTTCTAGGGTTAGGTCAGATGATGGACAATTAAGTGAGAACACATGAAATTATTAGGAGAAATAGGAAAAAAGAAGCAGTAAACTTCCTCCAACATATACAGACCTCGCCTAAAACCATGGGAAAGAGTGCCCAGAGATCTAGAAGGCCTTGACGGGGTTTGAACCTGTTTCCTGTCAGTTCATGACATAAATTGACCACATAAAATAAAAGTTTAGCCAGCGTGTCATCTGAAAACCAACATGGTCATGTTCAATTTCAGTTAACATAAAAGAGGATGATCATCAAGAGTGTTTGACACAGAATTTTGAATATTTGTAGAAACAAAACCTTCTGGTATTATCAGTTACACAAGTCTCCTTAATTCACTCTCAAATGTACCTCATTGGATTCTTGCTGGCTTCCAATGTCGTTGCTTCTGTGCTTCCTTCAGAACAACCAAACACACGAAATAGGTTGCTGAAATGTAAAAGAAAGTATATCATGCGATGTGTAAGCAATCAATTAACCAGGAAAGTGGTAAAGACCAAGGGATCATTCAAATATATGAAGCACACCTGTATGAACCAGTTGCCACTCGAAGTCCATCTCCACTCAGACAACACTCAAATTTGTCAAAGATGGAATCGTTTTCATACAGATCACAAAGCTGATCAATAGCAAAGAGCAAAACAATCACATTGTATCAGTACCTCATGATCTCTACTAAATGCCATCTAAAATCACACACAGGATACTCAAGAAGAACATGTCACCTTAGGTCTAAGATTTTCATGAACTTGGAAGCTTGAAACTGGTCCAGAATCCATATTTATGTCCCACAACTGAAAACAAAGAAATCCAGACTTTGTGAGAACAGACGCCACATTGGGTTAGACCTAAAGAAGAAGGTACGAAATTGAAATAAATTGCCTGTGGAGAACAAGTTGTGCATCTAGCCTGCTGCCATCATTATCGATTTTTAATTCTGTCAATACTTTTTCACTCTTAGGGCTGGTTGGGTATTGAGAAGGTTAACAATAATCCCTAAACGAGGGATTATATGTTTTTCCCTCTCTTCTTTTTCAAATAACCAAATAAAATTCAAATAGTATTTTCATCATCTCTCTCTTACTACTAACAGTATTTTAATCCTTCTCTCTTTCTTTCTACTAACTGCCATACAACTAACTTTTACACCCTTAAACATTTACTAATAAAAATCACTCCTTTGTCAGTTCAACTATATTTCTTTAACCTCATGCCAAATGCACCATTAGCATTAAGAATAAAAACACACGATTAGGTTTTGTAGAATGCACTTTGTATTAAGTGATTACCTTAAAGAAGTTGAATTTTTTGAAAATCATCCAGCACTAGGTAGTAAAATACATGCTATGAAAAAACAGCAAAGTGCTAATTGAAATAGTGTGCTTAAATTTTAAAAATAAATACTGAACATAAAAATAAGAACCTTTAGAGTCATGTAATCACGACTAAGAATATATCTCCCATCCTTGGCAAACTTAATATCTGAGATTGAGGCAATTATCTCTGTGAAGAAGGACCTTGAACCAGGCACCTCTTGTTCCTCAAACCTGGGCCACCAGAGAGCATAACGTATATATTCAAAAGAAAAGGAAAAAAAGTAAATCAATAAAAGATATCTAAAACGTCTCATGATACAGCAATAACTCCATGATGTTAGATAATACATGAAAATTCAACAAAAGAAAACCATGCAGACAAAAAACCTAAAGTACTTACAATTTGCTATGAGAATCACATAGAGCTGACTGTCGCATGTCAACTAAACGAATTGAGCCCCTTGAACTACTATATGCCAGAATATTGCAATGAGTAGGATGAAATTCTGCTGAAGTTATCACCTCTGCATACATAAATTCAAATGTGTGAATACCATGACAATTTGATATAGCAATCAGAACATTCACATGATTCCAATATTGAAATCTACAAGATGAATACCATGCTTTAATCATCCAAAACATTATATGGATAAGAAGCACAACAAGAGCAGAAGAATTGGCCTCTCACCAAACCACCCATGCTTGCAGAAAGGGGGATAAGAGAACTAAACAACAGCACTTGCACAACAGGAAAGATCATATAACAAGCTAACAAGACTCTAAAGAGAATATTTCTAGACCTACCCGCCCAGAATACACCATAGACAACATGTAAAACCAATAACATCATAAAATACTCGGATGTTTACTTTTCATACAAAATACAGTTATTCTAACCAGTCAGATCCTCCATGTTTGCAGGCTTTACATCAACAATATTGAAACTCTGATTGCTGATTTCCAAATTCCAAAGATTTATTCGCAGATCGTCGGCAGATATAAAAGTTTCACCATCACTGCAAAAAAGAAAACAAAGGAATAACCAATTATGTAGAATGTTATGACTGTGATGGTTAAAGAGCATGCTTTCAGGCTTGAAAACATTCGGGAAATTTCAAAACGTGTATTATGTACAGCATCAGCTTAAGCTAAGAGCCACTAGGGCAATGGCCCAAGGCCCCCACTAAATCAATAAGATATATTTGTCAATTATGCTTTATGAAATGAAGATTGCTCCAACTTAACAAAATGCCCCAAGTACAAAATGAAGATTTCCCAAGGCCCCACTTGTCAGACATGCATTAAAAAAAAATTCTTAAATATTTTAAAAGGTCCTATTTGGCCTAAGGCCCCCATTCACTTTAAATCGGCTCTGATTATGGACAACAATATAACTATCCAAAATATCGAAATAATGCAGAATCATTTCTTCGAAGAAGTGCCATAATATACATTGATCTTCAATATCACATGTCTTTACAAGATCAAAAAATTCAATTAAAAGGAAATGATAAGAGTGATCAAAATGACAAGGGATGTTAAAGACATGGTATGTGAAAATGAGAGTTATACATCTATGAAATAAGTGAATGCACCTGTTGTTAGAAATGGAGTTAATGTGATAGTCATGGGCATGAGCATATATTCTCCGACACCTAGGCACAAGGCTGATTTCGCTACTGGTCAACTGGATCACGAAAAATGAAAGAGGTGTTAGAACCAGATCACAAAAGTAGAGAACATTATAATAAGCATTTCTAGATGTCAAAATCATGATTTCCACGAGCAAACAAGTATATTAGAGTGAAAACAACTACCACGGGTAAGTGTAGAGACGAGACACCCCCAAGTGGGAAAGAAAAGTCATTGCTCAAGCCCAAGGGTTTATCCAAACATCCTCCATTGGCAGTATATGGTTTAGAGCTTGTTGGTATGCTTGGACCTACAACAGGACCATTTCCAGCAGCTTTTGCAGGGTCAACATTCATGTCACATATTTTCTTGACCTTCTTTTCATGGACCTGTCCACCATTAGAGCAAGCACATTTGATACACCCACTGATTAGGAAATTCCATTGTTTTCCAGATTTCTTCAACTTGTCAAGTTGTTCTATTAGTTATTAAAGATGCAAAAAATTTAACCACTACAACATAGACTGAACCTTAAGAGTTTACACTAAAAGCAATTCTAATGGTTAGAAACTTTGAATGAAACCCACCTAGAAAGCTAGAGGAATAAAAATCAACTACTATAGTACAGCTAAAAATTGACAGTAAAAATATCAAAAAAATCAACAATGTTCCACCCTACCTTCCAAAATTTGATTGTTTTGTCATTAGTGGACAGAAGAAAAAGTGCACCATTAGCTGCTTGGCACCATCTAATCTTGTTGATTTTCTCCTCAATTTCCAAGCTCTTCAGATAATCAAACTAAGATGGAGGAAAATAATGAATACTTATCAAATCTTGAACCCAGGAAAGAATAAAACAAATATACCCAAACAAATATAATTCCCAGTGATTAACAGGAAAAAAAAAGGTCTGAAAAGGAAAAATTAAGTACCTCAGGTTCATGGCTCTGAAACTCTGTTTTGTAACGGAATTCAGGATGCCTGATTATTGGAAAATCCATCCTCTCTAGATCTCTCCGATTTCCACCATGCTAAACAATGTAAGTTTATGTCATAGAGCTATTTCGCTACAGCGGGAGGAAAAGAAAAGAAATTTTCTTTAAAGATATGCCTATATTATCTTACATCTCTCTTGTCGGTTCTTTCAAATAAAACCACTCGACCTCCACGATCTCCAGTAGCAAGATGGTCACCAGTTCTATCAAATTCGATGGCAGATATGATATCGACTACAAAAGTCCATAACTAAAAGAAGTAAGAAGGTGAGGATGAGATGCAATAATTCTGAGGGAAATTTTTAAGTAAAAGAGTTTCATGGATAAATATGTCTTTCAAAATTGACTTCCACTTGTTTTATGTGTTTCATCCTCTTGGGAAGGATATTTAGTTGTAGGGAATAATTATTAGTTCTTGATTACCAACCACAAGCACATAAAACCCGAATAAGCATAGTGTTCATAGATAAGCTTAAAATCCTGGTGCCTAACTACCACCTGAACTATCAAAACAGTGGGACAGTAATCTGACTGCTCAGTACAGCATGTCTTGGCTTAAACCATTACAAGCCCACAACATTCAGTCATTCTGCTATGATTATTTTAGTTTTTACAATTCTAGGTCAATCAGTAGGTGCAGAATCAGAGCCAAATCTACCAGATTTACACAACAGCAGGTTTGCATTGACCATTTAAAATGAAATCATCTGACATAAAACTTCCATTTCATTTATCAAAAATGAGATTTGAACCCAAAATCTCTCTCCTCTCCACCATTGCCTTTTCCATTGTGTTATCACAATACTGGCTAGGATAGACAGTTTTCCATGTATTCATGAGCTGTACAACAGTTCCGCAAATTTTGAGACTGATAACCATGAATTTAGAACACATAGAAGCACTTTCAAAGTTATAATAAAAGTCTAGTCTCTTAAACCGATGATATTGAGTTAGCAGGTTTATTTAAATCATTTGAACTCAAGCCCCAATCCTATTTTCATCCATTCCCGTACATACCCCTTGTAGATAACTAATTCAGCAAGTCTTCTAATGATCATGTCTCATGCCATTCAAAATTACTATTTTATTCTTCCAATTGCCAGTTCGCTTCTATTTTATTGGCTTCTATATCCTCACTTTCTCAGAACAATATGCAATCAAACCCAACTACTGTTATGAAGATAACATAAGTTTTTTTTCTCACAAATATTGCGAAAGATAACTTAAATCCCCAAACTTCCTAGCTTGCAAGTATGCAACTAAGTTTATAAGATTAATGCATGACTCAACATGCCCTCTGTAGCAGGTTTGCAAACATAACACACAATCATCAATTTGTATAACAATCAATAAACAATTCAGCTAACCATCCATTCATCCACAACAACGATGCAGTTAACCACCACAGCATGACCATCATCAAACCAGTAGCATCCCCATGCAACAACATTCTAATTTTAGCTGCAAATCCCTCCCTAATGACTGATCATTATGCTCATAATAGCTCTGAAACTTGCCCTACATTGCTTCAAGCCACACTTATAATGCTAAAAAAACACCAAATCAGACACTATTCAATGACACATACACATTCGAATCATCAAACTGAAACCAAATTAATCTCGCACGAAAATAGAACAACAAACGAACACTAATTACACAAAAAAAGGACAGTTAATCCACAATCAACAATTAATAATCCAACAACGCAGAATCAAAACCCTAACCACAGATCGTATCGTACCTTCCTGTACTTCTTCACCAGCCGTTCGCTCTCCAAAAACCTGGGCAAATTTCCACTCAAGCGGCACCGGCGCTGCCGCCACCGCCTCCGCAGCTTCCTCACTGCCGCCTCCGTTCATTTCAAGCTAAATCTTCGTTTGGCAGAAATAATTAAGAAAAAAAAAGAAGAAGAATCGATCTGATACTCAGATTGGAAAAGGCAGCATCAACGGCTAGAAATCATCTCCATTTAGAATGCTAGTTCTTGATTAATCAACCATCAGAACTGAAAACAAAACCACAGATTTCACATAGAGAAATGCTCTCTCTCTCTCCCTCTCTCTCTCGTCTGGGTGGTTTCCTTTTTTTTCGGTTTTTCTCTCTAAATCTCACGCACGGACACCCTTTCTCTCTCTTTCTCGATGGATTGAGAGATTGATTTGATTTCACACGCACAAAAGCACTCTCATTTTCTCCCTGTTAATTTTCTGCTCTGTTTTTCTATTATTTTTCTATTTTATTTTACTAAGACAAAAATTAAAAAAGAAAAAAATAAGATGGGAAGATAACGACGGAGGGGGGATGCGACGTTGCTTTTTTGGCTGATTAGTAGCTCCTCTCTCCTCTTAAGATTTAATTGGAGTAATTTTATGTCATGGATAGATGCATCTGACGTGTTACTCCTTACAGTAAATAATATAATAAATAAATATATCTCCGATTGGGATATTAGAAAAGCTGTCGAAATTAAAATCTTTATAAATGTACAAGATTTAGCCCCATTTATTTGTTGCTGAAACTAATTTCCTTTTAAAAAATAATTTTTTTAAAAATCAATTCTTAAAAAGTAAATTATTTTTTAATATTTGATAGTATCATGAAAAATAAATTAGAAAACACTTTCAAGTGTTTGGTTATATCATGAAAAATAAGATAAAAAATAAATTGTTAATATTTTTTTCAAGTTTATTAAAATAGTGAGTAACAAATTTTACAAACTAAAAGGTTGAATGAGAATAAAATTAAAAATAATAATTTCATAAATTATCTCATATAAAATAAATAACAAACAAAATAATAAAAATCAAATCTAACATATAAAAAAGTTGAAAAATAATAAAATTAAAAAAATACAATTTCATAAATTATTTTAAATAAAATAAATAATAATAAAAAGAATGAGAACGAGGACCAAATTGATAAATAAAAAAATTTCAATTAAAAAATAATGAGAGAAAAACAAATAACAGTAATAAAAATTAGAATCATAGTTGATATAAAAATCAAATTCTAAGGGATGAAATTGAAAAAAAAATTCAAAACAAAATATATAACAATCAAAAGTTTGAGGATCAAATTTGATATAATCAGCAAATAACATGACACTTTTAAATTTTTCATAACTTCTGAAAATGTTTTCCATTCAAAATCAAAGAAAAATACTTTAATAAAAACCAAACCAAATTATTTTTTACTAGAGAGTATTTTCTGTTAATTGATTTTTGTAATAATAAACAAACACATAAAAATTTGAAAAGTAATTTTTAAAAATTATTTTTCATGAAACAAACATGATTTTAATAAAAAATAAATAAATAAAACGATAAAGAAAAATGCAGGATCATCATTGAAAAATAATGATTTATATATATTTGTTGTGCAAAATAAATGACAATAATAATGGTGGGGTATTGTATAATTTCCTTTTGGGGTTTAGATATGGGTGGTAGGTGTGTCGATGTTAGACGGTTGAAAATGACATGTAATATTATTATTATTATTATTATTATCAACATGATTAACTTTTTTTAATAGGGGTCTCAGATGATGTTTGTTGACCTAGATTACAATGATCCTGTGTCTGCAGAACAATGTATCAAATCAGTCTCGAGAGTAAAAAGGCATCTGTTCCGTCATATTTAGAGTAATTTTTATAGGTACTAGTTTCAAAATCATGGTTTAAAAAATAAAATATTAAAATATAAGGAGAATAAAAACTATGCAATATAAATAAATAAAAATAATAAAAGGACGTGGAAACTGTAAACACAACACTATAAAGATTAATATTTGAAATATGAATACAATTTTTCTTAATAAACACGATCCAGTTTATTTAGTGAATCCTTGTCCCGTAGTTTCTTTATCATGAAATTTCATCATTTTAGATTTAAAATCCCTCTTGTCTTAAATTATCCAAAGTAATTTTTCAGAAAAGTAAAGAGGTAAAAACACTTAAAATCATTTAAATTAATTTATTCTAAACAAAAACAAATGTAATTTTTATAATTAAATACATAGGCAACGTCTGTAAAATAATATTAATGATTAAGTTTAGATTGGCACTAGAGTTTTTCTGTTTGTGATATGCAGTAGGGTGGGTCAATTTTTTTTCTAATATAAAAAAATATTCAAATGGTGATAATCTGAGTGAACCCGAGTTAACTTGACTAACTCGTGATCTAGGATAACCCTAAAGGAAAGAACGGAAAAAAAATATATAAGATTCAAGGCACAATAGCCTCATATTGAATGATGAAATAAAAAAACCAAAGTTAAATTATTTTAATCTTCGAAACCAGCAACTCTGGTCATGAGACCGAGATGACCATATAAAAGACCCAAAAAACTCTTGAACAAAATTCTTAACCGTCAAAAAATTACAAAAAGACAAATAGTAATCAAAACAATGACGGCCAAATCTTGTATAAAAACTAATAAAAGAAAATAATTAGGGGTTTAATTGAAAAATAAAATAAAAAGATTTAAAAAAGAAGAAGAAAAGAATGAGAACCAAATTTTGATAAAATAAAAAAACAAATGAAATAAAATGTTAAAGGACAAAATTGGAAAAAAACCAAAAAAAGGATAAAAAAACAATCCAAAGAATGAGTACCATATCAGATATATAAAAAAAATCAAATGAAAAGGGATGAAGCTGAAAAAAAAATCTAAAAAGAAAAAATCAAAACAAAGAAAAACCAATCAAAAGAGAGAGGATAATGATTGAATTTTTTCTCTATTATTTTTTTTTATCAAAATATCATTTTTACTTTTTAACCGAATAAAAAAATCAAGTGATTAGTTAGGAGAAAATCATGTCAAAATCCATTGATTATTTTTTGCCATCATTTTTTTATCAAAATAATATCATTTTTAATCAATGCACAATAAAAAAAATCCAATTGACCCCTGTAACCCTAGTCATTTGACCCAACCCATGACTCAAGACATGATGGTAGGGGTGATCATTTTCGGTTCGGTTCAATTTTTATCTATAAAAACAACTAAACCAAAATTTTGTTTTTTTAAAAAAACCGAAATTGTATCGAGCCTGGTTCCAACGGACCGGTTTCAGTTTGGTTCAGTTTTCTATGTCAAAAACAAAAAAAACCTATATTGTTTTTTAACATCCAAAAGCCACAAAATCAAACCCATCTTCATCACCAGCAACCTCCACGACAGTGTTGAATCCATACTGGCCTTTTCTTAATCAAATAGCCTCCTACAGAACCACAAAAACACATCACGCTCTCTTACAGTAATCAATCACTCCTCACTATCACAAACCCAAAAACCTATATCACCGAAAACCATACTCTCAAATACAAACCATCACCACCACAATAAACACTGTCCAGTGCCCACTGCCACTTTCTTTACCCATTTTTGTTTCATAAAAAAAAACACAGCAACTGCTAACAACCCAAACCATAAAATTAAGCCCAGCCCCCACCCTTATTGCCTCCACTAATCACCTGTAAATTGAAGAAATCTTACTGTTGCTGAGGCTTAAGGATGTTGCTGGGATGATAGATCTGGAGATGATTAAAGAATGAAGATAAAAAGGTTAGGTGTGGCGTGTGGGAGCTTGGGTTGGGTGGTTGAACTTTGAAGAACGAAGAATTAGTGTTGTGAAGAATTAATTGTGTTATGTGCTGTGTGCTGTGAAGAATTAATTGTGAGACGCGAGTGGACTTGTGAGAGCTTGGATGGGGGTAGTTGAAGTATGAATAATTAATTGGGTGTAGAGTTTGTAGATTTTTGAGTGTTGTGGGAGGCTGTGCCACTGTGAGGATTGCAAATTTGAAATGTGGTGTGGCCTGTGTGGATTGAGGGCGTGTCTGTGACTGTGAGGATTGAGGAGTATTTATATATATATTTTTAATTGAAACAGGTTTGGTTCGGGTTGCTCGGTTTAAGCATTATAAAACCGAAACCGAACCGAACCAGAAGTTTTTCTAAATATTCTAATCGGTTTAATCAGTTTTTTTTATGATTCGGTTTTTTCGGTTAATTATTTTTCAATTTTTTTGCTCACCCCTACATGACAGGGGTCGATTCTAAGCCGGATTTTAAAAGCATGATAAAGAAATAAGCACAAAATATTATATGAAAATTCAATAAAATTAAATAATGAAGGATGAAATTGCCAAAAAAAAATAATTAATCAAAAAGAGAACTTAAAATAAAAGGATTTGTAATCATAAGAATGAGGATTAAATTCAACAAAAAGAAGAAATTAAAATCAAATGATTAGGGATTAAATCAAAGGATAAAATCCAATCAAAAAAAAATTAAAAGAAAAAAATTAGAAATCAAAACAATGAGGATCAAACTTGATAACAAAAACATAAAAAAATTAAACGCAAAGATATGAAATTGAAAAATAAATAAATTTAATTTAATACAATTCAAAGATTGAGGATCAGTCTGCAACTTTGCAAGGCTAGCACACCTCTTGAGGTGGAGGAGAGAGAAAAGAGGGAGGAGGAGAAAAATTATCATCGAAACTTCGTCGTGCAATGAAGGCGGACACGCATCAACCCACTGTGTAGAGGGTGGCGTGATGCTAAGGACGCCACCCTGGAAGGCAATGAGAGGCGACTGAGAGGCGCTGCATATGCCGCCCAAAAGGCAATGCCGCCTTCCACCCGCTGGCGCATGCACCAATTTTTTTATTTATCAAAAGACCAGAACACCCTTGACCCATGTGATAATTGCAAAAAATCAAGGTCAAAAAACCAAAAATGCCCTTTGACCTCAAGCAAAAAAAAAAAAAAGTTGACCCCAAGAGCTACTCGATAATTAAACTATACAAAAAATAAGAAAATCACAAAAAGCCCCTCATTTATAAGCTATGTTGTTTTTTTTAAGGGCATAAGAGTAATTATATTATGCAATAAAGTGTGAAAATATTATTTTAGGCCTGAGTGTGTCTTCAATCCTCTTGTTTTTTAAGGGCAAAATAGTTGTTTTATCATGAGTTGCATTGTTCACAATCCATATTAAAACACTGATAGGTTTTAGCTTTATGTATAATTGACCATAAACCAAAAGAAAATGAAAGAATATTACATTACAATTACAATTACAAAACTAAGTTTCCTTTTGAAGTTACTGCAACCCATGAAAGATCATAGTGAATTTCAACACAAATCCACAATGATTTTCTTTTATTTTTATGTTTTAACCCTTTGATATTTTAGCTCACTTAATGTTTGGTTTTACAAAATAAGATTTAATTTTATTGGTTTATATCAATCAAAGCTTTGGGGACTAAATTTTAGACTTTGACAAATGTTGAGCCCCTTTAATTTTATCATATTAGGGACTAATATATAGGGGTCTCGCAATGTCGAGGGGAAAGGTCTAGTGCCCAGTTGATGCTCAATTTGTTAAAATATGTTTAAGTTCTACTGATTTAGAATTGTCAGGGATTCAAGGACCAAATTGGATTCTAAAAATAAAATATGAGGGATTATAGTTAACAAATAAAGTAAGTTTGGTTGAGTGAGGGAGGTCACAGTTCTTTGGTGGGGTCTACAGCCTCTCTAGTGGCTAAACTTGACCTTCTGCGATGGCTTTAAATGTGGCGTGTAGTGTTCTTCCATATGGGGCGGCGCATGAGGCCATAGCACGATGATTTGTCAACGGAGGCATTTTCTTTTTTCTTTCCATTGGTTGGAAAATTGGCTCCATATGTTTTTCTTGATAGGGTGATCTCGGTTTCATAAATCATGTTACGAGTTTGAAAACTTAGCCTCGGTAAACATTGGGTTTTTTTAGGGGTTTTTTACACTAATTTTCTTTTTCAGTTTCATCCTTCTACATTTCTTTTTCAGTTTGAAATTGAGCTTCATTATTTTCTTCAAACTCCTTTCTATTTGGTTATCCTGATCTCATCATCTAGATCATGAGTTTGAAGGGGTTAGTCTTGAGTTTTTTTTGGATTTTTTTAATTTAATATTTGTTTTGGTTTTTTCCTTCAATATCAACTTGTTTTATAATTGATCTTCATAATATTTGATAATTTATGTTCTGTTGTATTATCTTATTTTTATGATCCGGGTTGTAGACTTTGGTATGCTAGCTTGCCTAGTTTGTTGGGTTTTTTATTATTTTTATTAATTGATTTTTTTATTTCATCCTTTTTATATTGGATTTATTTGGAATTTAGCTTCATAATTTTTTTATTTGCTTTATATTGGTTTATCTCACTATCATGATTTTGATTGCAGAATTGGAATGCTTGCTCAGGGTGGCTTGAGTTATTTTTTATTTGTTTTCTTTGTCAATTTTGTTTTTTCGCATTGGGTTGGCTAGGATTTGAGTTTTGTTGCCTTATCCATTTCGGTTGGGTTTTTTTTTTGTTTGGGTTCGCATGAAAACTTTTTTCTCATTTCTTATTCTTTTTATTATCTAATTAAATTACACAAACTTATTAGGCTCACTCGGCTCTATTTTCAGAGTCGTGGATTATTTTTAGTTCTTTAAAACATGTTTGCATTAACCAAATATCTTTTTTTATTGATAAAACAAATTTTATTTCGGCCTGCAACGTAATGTAGGCCCATAAATCTAGTTGATAACTTTGTCATATGAATTTCCATAAGGTTAAGAATTAAAATAAAATAATTGGCATTCAGAAAACATTGTAGCTCCAAAAATATCCTCTTCACCTCAAAAACTTAATATTGTTACCCATTTTTGGATCTTCACATAAAAAAACTAGAAAAAAATGAATGAAAAGAGAAAACACAAAAACAATTGAAAAAATATTGGAAGAAAATAAAAAAAATATATTAGTAAGAAGAATATAACATAACACCTAGAAAATTGTATTGGTTGGGAAAGATTAAAATATTAAAGTTTGATGAGCAATTAGAGACTTGATTGAAGAAATCCAAAACTAAGAATTAAACTGAAAAAACGTGTAAATGTAAGGATTGAAATTGATGCCAATTTGAAGAAATTTGAAGTTTGTTAGTTAATTGAGCGTTAAAATGCACAAATTCAGAATCAATGACCAAAGTGAAAAAGTCGGTCACTTAGGGGCTGACAATAGAGTTTGACAAGGGTGAAATTGCTTGAAATTAAAAGTTTGGAAGCAATTATGGATGTAATTAAAAGGAATTGAGAACATTGACTCAATCAAAATTTATCAATCTCAAATTAAAAACCCTAAATGACGTATCATTCAGACTTAATGAAGAGAATATAAGTGACACATTGTTCGGTATACTAGCCTCTGTTTTGACAAATTTGGCTAATAAAGTTAGCAACTTCAAATGAGAGAATATAGAGCTACAAATCACCAAATTGAGTAAGGTTGGATCCAAATGAAATATATGCATCTTTTTTACCAACTTTAGGTGTTCTTACGTGACAACAACATTAAAATTGCTCTGATGCGGCCTTGAAAGTGGGCAACTCAATTAGCCATGACTGAAACATATTTGTGCAAGAATTGAACCTTTTTTCATATGTTCACACTAAACGGCTCCTCAATGGGTTCTTATTAATGGTTTACAACACTTCTCTCAAGATCAAGAGGCTAGAAATGGATTCAAAACCTTCCAAAACCCTAGCAAAACCCTATAAATACCCCCTTTAATATCACAGCCGAGAGAGGCAAAAAGAGGAGAAAGAATGAGAGAAAAGGTAAGAAAATATTAATAATAAACCTAAGTGTAAAGGTTCAAGAGCCTAACACAAAAATTTCCTAAGCTTTAAAAGTATAGGAAGTTTATGAGAGGCAAAACTTTTTAAAGGAAAGCAAAAAAAGAGAGTAGTAGTTCTAAGTATATTTTCTAATCCCAAAATAGGCTCTTGTAACATGCTTTAGATTTTTTTTTATTTGTTTTTGTTTTATATTTATGTTTACAATCATAAAAAAGAGGTTTGACATACTTGACAAGTGATGTTGTATTCACCTCTTTGTTGTTGTGATCTTTATTTACCTTTTCTTTTTGAAGTTTTTGATATAATAAAGTTATTGTTTAAGTTTTATATATATATATATATATATATGTATATATATATATATATATAGCGTTGTATTAGTTTAACTTATGCAATGCATGTTGAAGCAATGATGTTTATCCTGAGTTTGCTAGGTCTGTTCATGCAAAAAAATGGGTTTAAAAAACCAATTTTTAATCTATATTACATGAACACGTAAACTATTTTAAGTTGATGGTTTTTGGATTTAGTATCGCATGTTTGATTTTGATATTATTTATCAGTCTTTGTGATTCAAACATGTTTGTTTATGATAATGCAACTTATTGAATAAAAGAAAGCATGTTTTAAAAGCCAAAAATGTCATTTTCTCGACTTAACAATAGTTGCCTTTTGCTAGGTCCATCATTGGGTTTTTGGGCAATGTTCTTCATGTTATTGGGAAGAACATCATTTTAACCCCTTGGTTTGGACCAATTTTGGTCAATTTCTTTTCCCAAAACCATTTGTTATGCTTAATTAATAAATAATCTAGAGTTTATTTACATCAATAACAAGTTTTTAATGGAATTTAATCCCGGGGTTTCAGTTTTGAGCCGAAACAAAATCGTGATAATTAAGTGATAATCAAAATGAATGGAAGCTAGATTATTGATCCTTTCATGATTTTCAACATATATGTGCCTCCGTTTTGACCATATCTGATCTGATTTGGGTTCCACGTTGTTTGGTTGGGTTTTAGTGTTCTTCGTGTTCTTTATTTTTTTTTATCCATTTTGTTCAAGAATTTTTGAGTTTTTTTTGTTTAATATGTTTTTTTTACTTTGGTTTTGTTTTTGGGTTGTTTTTGGATCAAATCAAGATTTTTTATGCGATTTATAGTTGAACTAGAAATTTCAAGTTAACCTGGTGAGTTCAACTCAGTCAGGCCAACTCAGTCGAGTCAAAATTGAATCAAGGATTAAGACCCTGTTTGGCTTGTAATCTTTTTGCTAAAAGGATTTTTGGTTTAAGAGTGTGTGTGACAAACACCCTTTTAAACTTGTTTTGGTAGTTTTATTACAAGGAAAAATAAGTTTTTGCCAAACAAAACCTAAAAAATAAAAAAAAATTACTTTTTTTTCTTGAATATGGATATTCTAAAAGTTTCATGCATATTTTACTTTTTATAAAAAAAAATTACATTTTTATCATACTTTGAAAAAAAATACAAGAATTAGTTAAAAGGTATCATAACTAGTTTATGATTATTTGTTAGAACATAGCCTACATTTCAAAAATACAAAAAACAATTATTTTATTTTTTTTAATATACGAGATTATGAACTTATACGTAAGACGTATTCCCGATATTAAATAAAAAGACAATTCATTTTATTTTTATGTTTTGGCATTAGAATGATTGAGTTTTAATATAATAAAATAAGGATTTCTTTACTGAGAAAGACTTTTCTCAAACCCTAGATAGACCAACAATTAGAAAACATAACAATACCTTAGTTTATATCAAACAAATAAACGATGCAGCTTATCTCAAGTAAGGTGTACTAGAGTTGCTAATACATTCCCTTTATGCAATCAATCCATTTACCTAGACTATGAGATCGGTTAGGATTTCTAGTAATCAAAATATTAAGTGGCGACTCTCATTCCTTTTTTTCCTGATGAATGACAAGACCAACAAAGATCCCTATCCAGGAGATTAATCCTCGTGACGCTGCACACGTGCGACACTTTACACTAGTTATCAAAAACATTAAAGTCTTTTCATAAGGCCCATTAGTCTTTACAAAATTGACCAAGGGAAAATAAATCTTTTTTTCATCTCAATTGCACAGTGAAACGACTAAAATATTCTTTAAAGAAAAACAATTAACATTAATGTTAAGGAGCATTTTATATTTTCACAATGATTTTTTTATTATTATAATGTCAGCTTGAAAGCAATTTGGTATTTGACCAAATATAAAAAATAAATAATAATTTAAAAACATAGTAAAATGACTAAAATGCCCTTAAAAGAAAATATATCAAAGGTTTTTTTTGTCTTTTCACAATGTTTTTTTTGTTATTATCATGTCAGCTTAGGGACAATTTGGTATTTTACTAGATATAAAAAAACAAAAAATAACATATACGTGTACGCCACCAGAAGGCTCATGGGAGGCATTCATACAATTCGGGTGGTGTCTCTCGACGTCCAAAAATGCATTTTCACCACGTCTTTAGAGGCGCTCGTATGTCCTTTTTCTTGTGGAGTGGTGTGTGTTGATGTTGATGGCCCGGTTTGTCACTGGTGGGCTTGTTTTCTTCTTCTTCTTCTCCCTCTCATTCCTCGAAAAATATAGCTTGACCCTCTTTCTTATTGGTATTTCAACTTGGTCTTTATTTTTTATTTTAATTTTGATTCTTGGCTCTTTTTTAGAAGTTTTATTTTTATATATATAATTTCATCATTCAATCCCATATAGAAACTTTCAAAAATAAATCATATTAGGTCTATGTATTAGATTTGCAAGCGAAACAACGTTTCAACATGTTGGCAGTACAAGTGCAGCGACTATATACCTAATTTCAACCTTAATGCAGTCAATATCTCTTAAGATGCAATACATGAAAGTTGTAGAACTTTTTCTTGGTGTTCCAAAGCATTTGAATCATTTTAATCAAAGCTCAGATTAGAGTGTTATGACCAGATTACAAAGTAATGTCAAAATTATCCAAAATCACCCAATTAGCTTTGTTTTGCACTTAATGCCTCCATTTATATCCTAAATAAAAATATAAAAATAATGATTAAATTTAGGACCAAATAAGTATATAAAAAACAAAACATTAAAGGAGAAAAATATGACATTTTACATTCTCATCAGTAGGTATGAGGCAATAGTTATAATTCTCAGCAAGCATGTTATGACATGGAGAAGCTTCTACTATTTGATTGTTTAAGTGGAGCATTAGATTTCTTGATGAGATGTCCTTCTGTTTTAAAACATGTTCCATTTTTTTTTTTGCTAATTGAAAAAGTTTTATGGGAGCTATTTAGAAAGAAGTTGCTTACTTTGCAGTTCATTTCAATTTAAAAATGTTCGAAGACATTTTTATTGATTTCTCTAATATATGGACTTTTATTTCAAAATGGCTACTTATTATTGAAGATGAAGGTTTAAGGGTGATTAGTACATAAAAGTGCATTTTTATCAAGGTTTTATATCATCATTTTGCACTTGAAGTATTAATAACTCCTTAACTAGAGCATGTTTTATAATAATAGATCTGATAATATAAGATAGCTTTAATTTATGGTAAAT
>Ga0325411_1000284_pt1 | contig 51559 bp, 39 predicted proteins | sample PopdelMetagenome_13_FD_206181 | JGI IMG/M metagenome (GOLD analysis project Ga0325411, IMG submission 206181) | Populus deltoides microbial communities from Bellville, Georgia, United States - Xylem-PdIQD-R4 | ecosystem: Host-associated > Plants > Phyllosphere > Stem > Wood/Secondary xylem... | reverse complement strand
CGCTTTGTATTGCAATTTAGTTTGTCTTTGTCTTGATTGATCCTTCATATTGTTTGAACGTCTACATTGCTCTATTAAACAATAGAAGTTTATCAATTTGTCCCAATTACTCGGTGATCAATTGAAAAATGTTTATTTTTTTTATGAGCACTTTGGTTAATAAGGAAATTAGAAAGAAGAATAAGCAAGGAATATTATTTGATTTGTTTTGTCCATAATCTCTATACACTCTTGTGAGCCAAGAAATGCTTTCAGTCTAATACACCAATTATCATAATTGCCTTTAGATAGCTACGAGATGAATGTTTGTGCATTTTTTTATAGTTATTTTATTCTTTGAATGACTATATCACCTTCTGGGAGTTGAACTTGACAAGACAGACACTGTGTATGAATCTAGAATGGTCAAAATAATAGGTAATCGGTTTGACTTGGTTGAAAATGAGTCAAAAATAGGCTAAACTAGTCAAAAACCCGATTCTGAACATTGGTCGGTTCGTTGGGGTTGAACCAGGAATATTTGATGAATATTATTCATCCAGCGACTTGATGGCTCGGTTTATAATAATAATAATAATAATCATAAGGATTTTTATCCTTTTATGTTAACTCGGGTCAATGATTAACCTAACTCATGACCTAGTTCAAGTCCCGGGTCAACTCCCGAGTTGGTTTTAAAACTATTATAATAATTATTTTTATCCTTATGTTGACTTGGGTTAATGGTCAACTTGACCTGTAACCTGGACCTAGTTCTAGCTCGACTCCCGAGTTGAGTTTTAAAAATATAATAATAATCATTTTTATTTTTATATTGACTCATATCAAAATCAGTGTAAGACCTAAATTTTTAGCCCAAACTCAAGCCCAAGTCAGCCCAAACCTAACTTAACTTTGGTGCATCAAATATGATGGCCCTTCTGCCGTTTCTCACTGCTTCAAACCCAAACCCACTGGTAAGTAAGTTCAACTTCTTCTTTACCCCTTGTGGCCTTTCTCAATTTATGTTCCGTTTCTTATAATTTTGTGTAGTTTTTGGGTTCTTTTGTAGGGGTAGAAATGGAGGGGATGAAAGTGGAGGAAGCTTATTTTAGAGGCAGGAATTTACAAGGTGCCAGGCTTCCTATTCCAAATGGGTGTTCTGGTAACTTTGTTATATTGCAAGGAATTGAAATGTGAAAACCCTGAAAGGTGTAACTCAACTAGTCAGATCCTAGGTTTGCTCTCTAGAAGTCATCAGTTCGAGTCCCACAAACCTCAGGGCCACTAGAGGCTTACATGGTCGTTAATTTCAGGACCCGTAGTATTAGTCGAGATGCGCACAAACTAACCCGGACACCGACGTTAATCAAAAATTAAAAAAAATCATAATAAAAAAAAGGAATTGAAATATGAAACCTGATTTTTCTTTAAAAAAATTTATGATCCAATATGGGAAAAAAAATTTATTCTCGTTGTCATCTTGCAATGCTTGAGAAGGTGGAACCACCCTCAGCACCCGCTTCTCGGACAGAGAAGGTGGAAGCACCTTCAGCACCCGCTGCACGGACAGAGAAACATGAAAACAAATTCATTAGCGTTGGTAAAGTCATTAATTATAGGAAAATAGGTTTCCCAATCATGGTCCTTAATTATAGGATTACATTTTCTTTGGAACACTTGCAATACAAATCACTTATAGCTAGGTATAAAAAGCTGCATTTCACTGATTTTGAAGTAATTTGGAATATGGGCAAATTGAAAACATTCTTTAATTTCCTTGTAATTAACGAACAAAATTTACTTACAGCTAGGAATAAAGAAATGTATTTCATAAAAATATGGAACGGGGTTACGGTTGTACAAGAGTAGCTAGCTCACCTTGAACCATTTTATTTCTTCTTGTAGCTCGAGTGCAGGGCCGGGCTTGGTTCCTCCGTGATAGTGCTTCATGTGTGCAACTTGGTGCAACAATGTGTAGCCATTATGGTCGATTGTCGAGCTCATCCTGGTCACTAGTCTGTTATTGTTCTTGACAGCACGGAAAACCCCCCTCTGTCGATGCATCACAGCCAAATGCAATATGTTCTGCCCCATTTGATTAACAAGCTTATTGAAGGAAAGCAACAGATGGATTCTCATTCCAACACAGACTCCTCCTGCAACACTGACATCTTGCCACACAAATTGCAGAGTCCGACTACAACATTGATTGCAGACTGCAGTCTCAGTTTGACTCCAACAGGATAATTGTTTTCTATAGATAGACTCTTGTATGACCGTGATTATAGGAGATTTAATAGCCATCATCCTTCCTAGTTGTGTGTGTGTGTGTATCTGCTGCTATAACAGAAAAACATAATACAAGATTCTTCTGTCTCCTTTGTTTCTTCAACATATAACAATCCTACAACATGCTGGAAGGAGAGCCAAATCCTAATCACTGTTTAGGCTCAATTTTACTAAATGAATTTAACTATCTCCCTTGCTGAAGAGCTATGACAATTGCTCTTGGTGTAAGATTCAAACTTGGCTATGTCAATGGCCATATTAAGCCTCTTGAGTCTACTTCATCATCTTATGAAGCTCGACAATGGAAAGACCAACTTGTTATGTTTTGGTTACTTAATTCGATGAAAATTATATTGCTGAAATATTCAGCTACTTAGAATCTTGGAATTATGGAAAGCTGTGAAAGAGATATATGGAAATCAAAACAATTCAACTTGTATTTTTCATATCAACAAAAATCTTGCCAATTTGCAGCAAGATGGAAAGACTTATGTTCAATTACTCAAAACCCTGGAAGGTATGACGAGTGAACTTGCACTACCAGAAAATTGATAAATACAAACGGAAATACCGAGGGAATATTTCCGAGGGATTTTACCGACTGAAATATTCCCTCGGTATATACCGAGGGAATTACCGTGGGAAAAAAAATTAAAACAAAGCAAAAAAAAATAATGACGTGTCATTTTTACCAACGAAATTACCGACGGAATTTCTTCCGTCGGTAATTCCGTCTGTAAATTTGTTGGTAAAAATGTGAACACTATTCATCATGTCAATTACAAAGGGAATCACCGACGGAATTGTCCGTCGGTATTTTCCAAAGAGCTCCAGAACTGTTCACTTTCCAATTGCACTGTTAATTGTTGTTCTTTACGGACAAAATCACCTACGGATTGAAAAGTCGTCGGTGTTATTTGGCGGTTTTCTGAAAAAATTCAATTAATTTAAAATTTTCATTTAAATATTACAGACGGGATCACCGACGGATTGAAAAATCATCGGTAATTTTTTGGCGGTTTCTGTAAAATTTTTACGAAATTGAAAATTTAAATTAAATATTACCGATGGAATTACCGATGGAATAATTAAAAAATATTAATATTCAATTATCCGTCGGTAACGCGCCCCAATAAAAAGCCTGAATCCCCTTATTTCACAAGAAACAGACCCATTTCTTATTATTATTCTTCTTCTTCTTGTTCTTCTACTTGTTCTTCTTCTTTTTTTTCTTCACTATATGTAAAAAACATCATTAAGGTATATCTTCTTCTTCTTCTTCATTATATGTAAAAAACATCATTTCTTATCTATTTCTTTCTCTTCTTTTCTCTCCTCATCTCCTTCTCTTTTCCTCCATGCTTGGGTATGTCTTCTTATTCTTTCTTCTTTTATCCTCTTAGTTTTTTTTTAATTAATATGCTTAACAAAAAAAAATTTCTCTCCTTAGCTTCACTTGCAACTACATTAAGGTAAGATTTTTTTTTTCTTCTTTTTTCATGATGTTTTTCACTATATTTGTTTTTTATTTTATTTTTAATTGTTTTTGTTCTTAATAATTGTATAAATGTTGTTGTGAGATTTTTTTTTCACATGAGATCAATTTTTAGTAGATTTATTTATAGGATTTTTAAATTTTTAGCAATTGCAACTTCATTTTTTTCATATGAATTTTTTTAGTTGAATTTATTTTTTTGTTTTATTTATTTGTTGCAAATTTGTTTGAGTTGATTTTCTTATTCTTTTTTCCAAGCATTTTGAGTATATATTACATAGTGTTAATTTATGTTAATTTAATTATTTTATAATTTTATAAAATGAATTTTTTTTAAAATGTTTTTAAATAATTACCGATGGAATTACCGACGGAAATTCCATCAGTAATTCCGTCGGTAAATCCGTTGGTAATAAAAAATATTATTACCGAGGGATATATCGACGAAATGAAGCAGATAAATTCATTTTTTTATTACCAACGGATTTACCAACGGACAAAAAATTACCGATGAAAGATTCACCGACGGAGCATTTCCGTTGGTGATTCCATCGGTAAATTAATTACCGACAGAATATGTGTCTTACGGAATATGAAAAAATTCCGTCGGTAAAACTCTTAAATCTTGTAGTGTTGCACTATATCATCCTTATACGGTTGATGCAACAAAATTAAGGAAACATGAAGAGGAGGACAAGATCTTCCAACTCTTAGCTAGTCTCAGTTCAAAATATGAAGATTTTCACATCAAGATCCTCATGAATCTTGATTTTCAATCCCTTACTAGTGTGTGTGCGCTACTATTCAATGAGAAGAAGCTCGCATAAAGGTTATGAATTTTGACTCTAAAATCCCTTTATCAGAAACTTGTGCTTATGCTATTAACAAATCAATGAACAATGATGGACCTTACAAGGGAAAACAACCCGATTTAAAGTGGCATCATTGTCATAATATTGGTCACTAGGAGGTGTTGGATTTTTCATCCAGAGCTAAAGCTGAATTTTAAAAAGAAGAAGAAACCTCAAAGGGGCTATTATCATAAGGCTTACATTGTTGTTACTGCTCACTTCACTAGTTCTCTTCCTAGTAATGTTAAGAATTTCTCTATATCTACCCTTCTCAATGACTTTGTTGCCTATCTTATGGAAAAAGGGTGATATTGCCATGACAACATCTGTCATTGATTCTATGGCGCTCCTTGGTAAGTTTGCGGGCTTCCTTGCAAACTCGGTTCACATCCTGTAAAAAAACACAGATCAATGGTGGTATTCTCATTGCATTTAAAATTGCCTTGGTAACTAGTATTGTGCATGATTCTTGGGTCATTAACTCAAGTGCAGCTAATAATATAACTAATAAAATGACTAACTTATATAATTTTGAAGGATTTTTTTCTCCAACTTAAATGTCTATCGCCAATGAAAAACATGTCTCTATCAAGAGTAAAGAAAAGATTAAATTACTGTCCAATAGTATAGAATCCTCAATCCTGTATGTTCTCTCTTTTCCATTTCAATTACTTTTATTATAACCCAATTTATGATTTCTTAAAAAAAAAGAATGAATAAACAAATAATTTGAGAATTGGGTTAAGACAACACAAATCGAAAGTTTAAGGACTAATAAGGATTGAATTATAAATTTGGGAGTCAATTTGGTCAAAAATTGAAAGAATTAATAAGTTTGGGGATTTAATTGAACTGAAAATTAGTTTAATTAATGAAATTAAAGGTGTAATTGAAGAAATATCAAAGTTTGGGGCTGATTAGAGGCAAAATTGCAAGAAATTAAAATCCAAGGACCAAAGTGAAATGATGAGGGTAATTTAGGGAGTTTAATTGATTGTTTCAGGTGTAATCTTGAAAGAATTAAAAGTTGAAGAGTCAATTAAGGATCAAATTGAAAAACTCAGAAACCAAGGATTGTTTTGGAAATGACGCTATAATCCAGGGGTCCAATTGCAATTTGATCTAGGGGAAAAAAAGATTTTCCTTGATTAAGGACCCAATTGCTAAATGTCAAAAGTTTAGGGGGGAAATTGAAGATAGCCAAACGACGCAGTTCCAAGACACTGTTCATTCTCTTCTCTAGGAAAAGCAAAGGAAATCCATTTGAGACACCACTAACACAGCTTCGGCCAGGCACGATCTCCTCACCCACACGATATTCTCTAAATGCCAGAATTGGTCTTGCAGTGACAGGGCCTTTAGCACCCGACTAGTCTTCAAATGAAGGCGAACGTGCAAGACGCCCATCGTGCAGATCGTGCACGATCATACATTCTTTGGCTTCATAAAAGCCAGAGAAGGACCATTGATAGGAGGGGAGAGAGATGCAAACAGAGAAAGACTGGGAGGGAAGAAACGAAAAACCAGAGGGGGTAACAAAGGAAACTGGGGAAGAAGAAAGGCAAACAGGGAAAGAGGCCAGGAAAGGAGAACAGAGAACAAACACAAGGGCAAATATAGAGTGAACAGAGGGTTTTCCAGGGGATATAAACGAACATGAAAAAGACTGAGGAGAAAAATCATAAGGAAACAGAAGCACAGAACAGAGGGGCACAAGAGACCACGAACGAAGAAACAAACCCAGAGAACAGGGGGTGAGATACAAAGAACAGAGGAACAAAAAAGCAGAAAAGAACCCAACACAGGGGAAAACAAATAACAGAGAGAAGAACAAAGAAGGAAGAAGAAGCCTTGTCCAGACGTCGTCGCTCCAGACCACCAGCTCTAGCAGACCAGGTAAACCTTTCTTCTTCTCTTCCCGCTTCGCAAAATAATTCATTTGATACTGTGCATCTTCATTTATAATTAACTCCTTACTGTCGCACACGTGCATGAATATTTCACGTACGCCTGTTGATTTGCCCAGCGGGTCCGGATCACTGTCCAGGTCACTGGTTTGAAACAGCGACTAAATCCAGCTAACAAAAAAAATAAAAAAAGAAACTGAGATTACGTTGGGCCTCAGGCCGATCAGCCAAATCTATTTTGGGCTAAGAATTGCAATTCATGTCAAACCTAAACAAACAACAAATAAAAAATAATAATTATATATATTAGTTATTAAAAATAAAAAAATATAAATAATTGATCATTAGTTGCAATCCAATCATGACATGTTTTCAAGCACAACTCCACGTGAAAAGACATTTAATTATATAATGAATGGTTAGATTTAACCATAGAAAAACGTCTTACAAATCTCCTTAATGACACAGGTGCTTTCAACTTAATAACAACAATATCTTTTTTTATTAAAAAATATATGAAAATACTAAATCACCCTCATAGTTCTTTTAATTACACCAAATATCCTAAAAATAACTTTTCTTTTATTGTTTTTGAAGTTAAAAGTGTTATTTGCTTATAAGAAAAACCTAAATACCTTAAAAAAAAAACTTAAAAAATATTTATTCACTCATAAAAAATAAAAAATAAAAAATAAAATTATTATTATAATCTTCAGTCAAATATTTTGATTTTCTCGCAGTATGTAGCTTTTGTTATAATGATCCCGGAAAAAAAAAAACATTCTACCTTGCTGATGCCGTACAATACCGGTACATCATTGAAATGTCATTGCCATTAATACATTGACACGTGCCATTGTTTTATTTGGGAACGATGATTTGTTGGAAAGTGTTTTTTAGAATATATTTTTTTCACTTTCCTGTTTTAGCTATCCTTGGAAAGATGATTTAAAGAGCGGAATGTGTTTTTCCCTATGATTTATCTTTCTTCTTCTTCTTCTTTTTTCTCTCACCATGCTTTACCTATATGTTTTTTAATTGTGCTTTTTTACTATTTTATTTACCGTTTTTGTTAGACTAGTTGTTTCTTAGTTTTTTTTTTTAACTTTGTAGTTTATTAGATTTTTCTATCCTAAAAACTCAACTATTTTGTTTCTATTTAGATCTTTTAATTTACAAGAATTATATTGAAACTCTAATATTTTATTTGATATTTCTTTCATCTATTTTACTGCCTTTCATCAAATTTTGCACATCAAATGCAGAAAATTTTGAGACCCATCCAAGATGACACGAGTACCATAAGGAAATTAAGGAAGTGTCATTTCTGTATCCTCGTTTTCTCCCTTTCTACCGCATCTCTTCGACCTGTCTTTAAAAATCCATTAATTTGTTTTAATAATAAAAAAAAATGGTTCTTTTTTATCTACCCTAAACTTTAAAATCTTCAAGAATGCACGAGCAGCTTATATATTGAAATTAACAAAATATATATCAAACCCAGAGGATTAATTTTAGGATGTTGACGTAGCATATCATAAGACAAACAGAAAAGCTCTGGAGAAAGACTCTTAAGTCTATAGTCTTCATTCAAACCATAGCTAAATAACTAGAGTCCTAGCACTGCATATTATAAGTTTTCCATAGTTGGGCTAACTATGAAAATCAAAATAACTTGAAAGACACTGACGAAAATAGATATAATAGATGACTAGGAGATGCAATCTGGTCCGCTGATCAAATCCCTGAAAAAACATTCCCACGTTACAAGGCTCTAAATCAGCTTCTACGTCCTCCTTGAACTTCGACTCGATCGGGGGTTTTCAGATGTTGAAATAGAATTAATCGTCATGAGCTGCTATTTCCTTCCCTCTGGACTCGTCGGAACGGGTATTAGGTGGAGGATCATTATTCCCAGCTGGTATTTCCTGAACTATGGCCTCATGAATCCGTAGACCACCCTTCCATTTGTTAGTCCACATTTCATACAAGCCAAAATAGAGCGTCTCCTTGTCATTTTTAGCGTTTTCATCACTTTTAAACTCAATCCGACACTTATCCGGAGGAAATTCCTTTACTTCCCCGCTTAAGTCTAATAGATTTATTTCTTTGCGCTGATACTTTCCCTCCTTTCCTATCCTAGCCATCACCGTAACAGGATCGTCCCAGCCAAAGGAATTCTTTGTGTTCATGGATAACATAAAGCTAACTTCATACGTCTTCCCTTTGGTCACAGGCATTTCACCACTTACATCAAGCCAACACACCTCCAGCAGCTCTGCAGGACCATCATCCCTATATTTTGCAAAGAGCAAATAGATTCAAATGGACATAAACAAAATAGGCTCTACATTACTACAGCACCACTATTCAAAACCTGCAGATTCACAAAAGGTAGTGATACAGTTCCATCATGATGGTAAACCATTGGTCTTTAGTTTAATATACTCACCCCTAAAATTCAATCCTGTCATGTAAAGAAATAAAAAAAAAAAAAAACTGTTTTATGGTCTCGGCCAAAAATGAAAGGAAACAACAGAAAGAAACAATAACTAATGGATTGAATAGTAGAGAAGATGCATATAGATGCATGCACCTGGAAACAATATCAGGCCAAAGCAAATTACTTTGCATGACCCAGAGATGTTAGAAATTTTACTAAATAACTATACTGTCCGCACATGCAAACAAACAACTTATATGAATGAATCAATCCATACAAATTCATCAACACAATAAATGATTTCTAGCTCGGTTTGGAAGAGAAAGAAAGCTTGATTATGGTGATGACTGTTTGGGTTATTGTTGGGTTAATTAATGGATTGAATAGTAGAGAAGAAGAAGATAGAAGGAGAAATTTGGGGAGATTGGGTATCTAAAAGAGAAAAAAAAGAAAAGAAGAAAAAACTAGGTGTGAACCCGATCCAGCAATATAAAATACTTTTTATAAATTTAAAAGACTTTCATAAACATTTTATAATATTGAAATTATAACTATCAATACTTTCTCTATAGAGAAGAGTTATGCATGAAAAGGATAAAGAATCTTTATAAAAAAATTAAATTGGTTCAATTCTAAAAGGACCAGCTATTATTATTAAAACTTTATAAATTTGTAAATTATGTATTGATTTTTTATAATGAATTAAGACATGCAAGAATATTAATTAAAAATCTTGATTGTAATTTAATGATTCTAATTTTACTTTTATTAACAAAACATTTGTAACATAACAATAGATCAAGCACACCAAGATTTGTAACATAACAGCATAACTCTTCAAGAAGAAAACAGGTATGTTATCCTCACCCTTCAGGAATACTCCAAAATTGACTCTCTTCCTTCCAGCAGATTTTAAGATCCTTTGGTTTAACTTTAAACACCTTTTTGCCATCAGGGCCCTGTAAAACATGTCAAACAAGAGAATTTCCAAATTGTCATTATTAAATCGTTTCGTTTGACCCCTAATCATCACAAACTAATTATCTTAATTAATTACAATTCAAGCAGTAATAATATGCTGACCTCTAAGGAGACTTTATCCGTCTCTGACCCAACTGTAGATGATGTAGACTCTTTCGGCGTCATATTCATATTACCTCTGAAAAATAGTTGTCATATTTTTATAAAAAATAAATTAAAATAAATTATATTGGTTAATTTTTAATCGATTTAACGAGACTAATATAATTTTTTAGAAAAAAATAAAAAATAACCTGATTTAACAAAAATTAAAATGTCAAAACTCGTGACCTTGAACTCAAAATCAAGATATTTTCATTAAAAACAAATCAAAATAGATTATAAAACTCAATTCTCAACCGATTAAATGTTAAATAATAAAATTAAAAAAAATTAATTAAATAAAATAAAAAATAACCCGAGTTAATCCATTAAGCATTATTTGCTCATCCATCCTCAACATATTGGCGATCTCGATTCACCTAAAAAAGTATTGTGATTTTATTCAATAGATCAATCTTGTCTTTTTATCACCTTAATAATAAATTTTCGCATCGCCCTTGGATGGCTGGCTGATCTCTATTGACATAAAATAGAATAAAGGACCCCTTTCCATTTTCTATGTGCAGATCATATACCAAAAATAAACTGATTAGTATACAATGTTTCAACCACTGCAAAAAAAGCATGCACATAGAAGCTTCAAATAGGAGGAAAAAAAAACCATATTCTCACCTTCCACCAGATCCCCGAGGGTCACTTGAATCAGACTTGTAGAACCATGATCTAAAAAAAAGCTACACAAGAAAAATTCCAAATTGTCATATCATTAAAACATTTCATTTGCTCCCCTGATCATTACGAACTGATTATCTGAATTACCGAAGAAGTAAAAAGAATTCCGACCTTTCCAGACTGTGGTCGAGAGCGTCTGGCCCCTCTGCTTGAATTTTTGGAAGTAGAACTCATGATCTGGATGCCAAAGAGATTTCAAGGAACTATGTGGTAAAAGTTCAATACAAGAACAATAACGATAGCTTTTTTTCTTTTTCAGATGGGAGGGTATTTTAGGTTCACATATGGACAATAGACTTCTACCTTAAGATTGATGGTGGGATTCACATCGTGAAGTGTAGTCCTAGTCTATCTAAAGTAAAGTGATATTCTTTGACAGGTTGCTTTTTTTTTTTTATTTACGTGGGGTGTCTGGGTCAGCTTACGCGCATCACGACTATTCTCCACGGCCCGCTGGATATCCTGCAAGCCCAGAAGCAAATAAGGCACCGCGGGGGTGACAGGCGTGCACATAGAGGGTCGAACCCGGGACGGGGACGGAACAAGTCACACGATTGACCACAGTAGCTAGACCCTCAAGTGCTTGACAGGTTGCTTTTGATTTTTACTATTGTTGCTATCTAACTTTTAATTTATATTTTTGATAATTTTTTTTAAATAATAAAAAAATAACAAAAACCTTAAAAAAATATATTTTTGATATATTTACATTATTTTTAGTATTTTTAATATCATCTTATAAGAATTTAAATTTTTAAATATATTTTAAACGTGTTTAATTTTTATCGTGTAAATTTTACAAATTTTCATTGTTGATTTGATATTAATATTATTTATTTTTTAAAAAAATTAAAAAAATAAAAAAATCAAAATTGATAAATAATCAAACATAAAAAAGTTGAGGAATCAATTTATTTTTTGAATTGTGTGAGTAGCAAGCAATTAAAAATAACAAATTTTGTTAAGCGAAAAAATTTTCGGGGAGACGAAAAATTGTGGAAAAACGGAAAAGAAAAAGAAAACCCTAAAAGCCTAATCTTCTCCACGCTAAGCAGCCGCTACCCCCTCCCTTTGCCAACCCAGCTGCTCACCCTCCTTCCCCACAGAAGGAAGAGGCCGCCGCGCCCCCCTTTATCAAAAACAGAGAACCCTCTCTCCCAAAACCAGAGGCGACGGCCAATCTTTCCTCCCTCTCTCTCGGCCACTTCATTTTCACCTCTTCAGCAGGCCATAACTTCCTTCAAGCCCCGAACCCAACATTTTCCCTCTGCTCCCTTTTCCTTCTCCCCTCAGCCCCGGCCAGCAGACCCCGCTCACAGCATCTTCTTCATTTATGGCCACCACCCTGCCATTGGGATTTTTGGCTCCCAAAACCAGAAGCCACACAGGGGTCTCTTGTTCCCTGTTGAAGCCGCCGCTCCTAGACTGAACACAGCGGCAACCCCCGCCGTATTCTTCAGCGACGGTGTCTCCGCCTCAACATCGCCAGCAACCCACAGGCCAGCTGACCCAACTCACCAAACAGCAGCAGCCAGCAACCTCTTCGTCCCCTCCAACCGAGCCCGCCGACTGGACCACCACTTCCATCTCCGCTGGCTAGACCCGACAAAATCCTAGCAGCCGGCGGCCCCCTTGGTGTTGCCGCCACCTGAAACAGAGAAGAATGGGAAAGGAAAAGAAAAGAACAGATCTGTAGAGAAGCAGATCCAAAACGAAGAAGAAGAGAAGAAAAAAATCCAAGAACAATCTGGACAGAAATGGACTAAAATCAACTGCCTGCGTTTCTTTTTTTTGTTTGCAGGTCACCGCCGGCGAGGAAAGGAAGAAGGGAGGAAGCCATTATGGATCTCCGCTGCTGCCTTGATTTCACGGTGGCGCGTGAACCCTTCATTAAATTACAATCATTAAATTACAATCAAGATTTTTAACTAATATTCTTTATCCTTTTCATGCATAACTCTTCTCTATAGAGAAAGTATTGATAGTTATAATTTGAATATCATAAAATGTTTACGAAAGTCTTTTAAATTCATAAAAAGTATTTTATATCGCTGGATCGGGTTCACACCTAGTTTTTTCTTTTTCTTTTTCTCTTTTAGATACCCAATCTCCCCAAATTTCTCCTTCTATCTTCTTCTTCTCTACTATTCAATCCATTAACTACCCCAACAATAACCCAAACAGTCATCACCATAACCAAGCTTTCTTACTCTTCCAAACGCAGCTAGAAATCATTTATTGTGTTGATGAATTTGTATGGATTGATTCATTCATATAAGTTGTTTGTTTGCATGTGCGGACAGTATAGTTATTTAGTAAAATTTCTAACATCTCTGGGTCATGCAAAGTAATTTGCTTTGGCCTGATATTGTTTCCAGGTGCATGCATCTATATGCATCTTCTCTACTATTCAATCCATTAGTTATTGTTTCTTTCTGTTGTTTCCTTTCATTTTTGGCCGAGACCATAAAACAGTTTTTTTTTTTTTTTATTTCTTTACATGACAGGATTGAATTTTAGGGGTGAGTATATTAAACTAAAGACCAATGGTTTACCATCATGATGGAACTGTATCACTACCTTTTGTGAATCTGCAGGTTTTGAATAGTGGTGCTGTAGTAATGTAGAGCCTATTTTGTTTATGTCCATTTGAATCTATTTGCTCTTTGCAAAATATAGGGATGATGGTCCTGCAGAGCTGCTGGAGGTGTGTTGGCTTGATGTAAGTGGTGAAATGCCTGTGACCAAAGGGAAGACGTATGAAGTTAGCTTTATGTTATCCATGAACACAAAGAATTCCTTTGGCTGGGACGATCCTGTTACGGTGATGGCTAGGATAGGAAAGGAGGGAAAGTATCAGCGCAAAGAAATAAATCTATTAGACTTAAGCAAGGAAGTAGAGGAACGTCCTTCGGATAAGTGTCGGGTTGAGTTTGAAAAATCTGAAAGTAAAGAGGAACCTCGTGAGAAGAAGAGTCAGACCAAGTCTAAAAGTCTGAAAGTAAAGAGGAACCTCATCAGACTTAGTCTAGAAGTGATGAAAAATCTGAAAGTAAAGAGGAACCTCGTGAGAAGAAGAGTCAGACTAAGTCTAAAAGTGATGAAAAATCTGAAAGTAAAGAGGAACCTCGTCAGACTTAGTCTAAAAGTGATGAAAAATCTGAAAGTAAAGAGGAACCTCGTGAGAAGAAGAGTCAGACTAAGTTTAAAAGTGATGAAAAATCTGAAAGTAAATCTGAAAGTAAAGAGGAACCTCGTCAGACTTAGTCTAAAAGTGATGAAAAATCTGAAAGTAAAGAGGAACCTCGTGAGAAGAAGAGTCAGACTAAGTCTAAAAGTGATGAAAAATCTGAAAGTAAAGAGGAACCTCGTGAGAAGAAGAGTCAGACTAAGTCTAAAAGTGATGAAAACGCTAAAAATGACGAGGAGACGCTCTATTTTGGCTTGTATGAAGTGTGGACTAACAAATGGAAGGGTGGTCTACGGATTCATGAGGCCATAGTTCAGGAAATACCAGCTGGGAATAATGCTTCTACATCTAATTAATACCCGTTCCGACGAGTCCAGAGGGAAGGAAATAGCAGCTCATGACGATTCTATTTCAACATCTGAAAACCCCCGATCGAGTCGAAGTTCAAGGAGGACGTAGAAGCTGATTTAGAGCCTTGTAACGGGGGGATGTTTTTTCAGGGATTTGATCAGCGGACCAGATTGCATCTCCTAGTTATCTATTATATCTATTTTCGTCAGTGTCATATTTCAAGTTATTTTGATTTTCATAGTTAGCCCAACTATGGAAAACTTATAATATGCAGTGCTAGGACTCTAGTTATTTTTAGGATAGAAAAATCTAATAAACTACAAAGAATTTAAAAAAAAAAAAAAAAAAACTAAGAAACAACTAGTCTAACAAAAACGGTAAATAAAATAGTAAAAAAGCACAATTAAAAAACATAAAGGTAAAGCATGGTGAGAGAAAAAAGAAGAAGAAGAAGAAGAAGAAGAAAGATAAATAATAGGGAAAAACACATTCCGCTCTTTAAATCATCTTTCCAAGGATAGCTAAAACAGGAAACTAAAAACAATATATTCTAAAAAACACTTTCCAACAAATCATCGCTCCCAAATAAAACAATGGCACGTGTCAATGTATTAATGGCAATGACATTTCAATGATGTACCGGTATTGTACGGCATCAGCAAGGTAGAATGTTTTTTTTTTCCGGGATCATTATAACAAAAGCTACATACTGCGAGAAAATCGAAATATTTGACTGAAGATTATAATAATAATTTTATTTTTTATTTTTTATTTTTTATGAGTGAATAAATTAAAGAAAAAAGTATAAAGAAAAAATTTTGTACTATTTTTTTTTTTATCGAAACTCTGAGTTTAAAATCTTATTTATAAAGAAACTAAAGGTCGCTTGAACATTTATTTATACGGTTCCTGTACATATTACGGCAACTGAGCAAAACAAGAGCTCAGTGGTCAACCGTGAGGCCTGCCTTGCTCTCGTCCCGAGTTCGATCCTTTATGTGCATGCATGTCACCCTTGCGGTGCCTCACCTGCTCACTGGGCTTGCAGGATGTTCAGTGAGCCGTGTGGTTCAAGAAAAGTGCTCCTCAATAAGGAGGTTCTTATCTTATTGGGTAAAATCGTAACCGTTCTAACGTCTATATATTAAAAAACTATATTTTTTAATATCAGGAATATGTTTTACGCATATATTCGTAATCCCAAATACTAAAAGAAGACAAAAAGATTTTTTTAGACTTCTAGAAATATTTACCTAGTTCTCATGGCTCTAACAAACTTGTTGTTAAAGCCAAAATGCATGTTAATACATATATTTTTTTTGAAATTTTCTTTGTTGTATGAAAATATGATGTGATGATTTTTTTCTTTATTTTGGAGAGATTAGGCCGTATGCATGAAAACAACATTTTTTTTTGACGAAAACCGGGTATTTTAATACCAGATTTGTATCTTTACGGTATAAAAATACAAACCAGTATTAAGAAATTTTGATAAAAATATGCAGGAAAATCAACAATTTTTTTTTAAAAGATTTTTCAGAATTTTGAAAACAAAACATTTCCTTTTATTTTATATTTTTTGATGTCTTGATGAAAACCCGGTATTTTAATATTGGATTGTATCTTTACGGTATAAAAATACAAACCAGTATTAAACAATTTTAATAAAAATATGCAGGAAAATCAACAAAAGTTTTAAGGATTTTTCAGAATTTTTATTTTTATTTTTTTGGATATATATCTATATATATAAATAATATAAAAACATTATAATAGATAATATATAATATTAAGAGGGCTGGGTTGGGTCGGCCCAACTAACTGGGCGGGGCCAGACATGAAAGCTGGGCCAGAATCAGCCTAGCCTAGAAAAAGGGGAACCCATCAGTGCTGGGCCAGCACCAGCCTGGCCCAGCATAAAAAATCCAACCGGGGGGGGGGGGGATTATTTCCCCCCTCCCATCCTCCTGCATGGAGAACGAATGTTCTGCAAGTAGGAGGAAACGCAGAAATAAGAAATAAATGCAGGGGGAAGAAGAGCTTACCTGGCGCGGAGGAGGTGGTGCCTTGCTAGTCGGACTGCTTTGCTGGTGGTGCTGTGGTGGAGGCCGGTGGCGGTGTCGTGGCTCACGGATGGTGACTCCCAGCAGCAGTGCTACTGTTTCAAGCGGCGGAGGGAGAGGTTACTGCTCTTCCCTTCTCCTCCGTGTTCTTTCCTCTTCTTTCGTTTTCAGTGGTTTCCCTTTATCCTCCCGGTTTGTTTTTTAAGTTTCCTCCCCCGTTTCAAGCTTTTCATCCCTCTCAGTTTGGGTTTACTAGTGGTTCTTTTTGGTTCGGTTCTTTCTCTCCTTTTTCGGTTCGTTTTTTATTTCTCTGCGTTTTCTTTTTTTTTTCCTCCCTTTGGTTCGTTCTCTCCTCCCCTCTTTTCTCCTCGCGTGCTGGCGTTGAGTCTCTATTTATAGGGCCAAGGGAGCGGGGCTCTTTATTGTTGCGCATGGGGAGCAGGGCAGCGCCGGTCGGTTGGCCAGTAGGTGCGGCTGGCAAGGTGCGGCTCCCCTGGTTTCTCATCATCAAAGGGCGTGGGGCTTCAGTTCTTGACAGAGCACGCGGGAAGAGAGAGAGGCAGCAAAATTAAAGAAGAAAAAAGACAAAAGCTTTCTTTCTTCCCCTGCTGCACGTCCAGGGGAAGAAGAAAGAGGAACAGTGTCGTTCAAAACGACACCGTTCTGCTCTCTCCTTTTTTTAAAAAAAAACATGAAACGATGTCGTTTTAGACAAAATGCGCCGTTTCATTTAATTTAAAAAAGGTGTCAATTTCCAAGTCAGTCCTCAATTTATCCTTTGTTCTATTAAGTCCTCAAATGTAATTTTGATTTTAAGAATTAATGCAATTGCATCCCTGCCAACTTCAATCGCCGCCCCTATAGTTGGCCGTCTTTTTCACTTTGGTCCTTGGTCTCTGATTTATGCAATTTGACCCTCAATTGATCAATAAACTTCCAATTTCTTCAATTTGGCCCCTGATTTGGTTAATTACAACCCCTATATTTACGCGCCTTTTCCAGTTTGGTCCTTGGTTTCGGATTTCCTCAATTAAGTCCCTAATTGGCCATTAAACTTCAATATTTATGCAATTAAACCCCTGATTTGATCAAATCAACTCTTAAAAATTATAATTTGACCCCAGAACTTTAATTTCTTCCAATTAAAGCCTAAATTGACTTAAAAATCCATTTTCTTGCTATCAAACCCTCTATAAATTCAATTAAACGTTCAATAAAATCCAATTAAGTCCATAAACATCCAATTTTGGACTTTTCTCCTCAAATTTAAATTTTCTTTTCTAACAGGGCTCTCATCATTCAAGAATATACTGTCAAAATTTCAATCTTTGTATTTTTAACCTCCTTAATCAATTTTTCTGACCATTTTCTGAGCGCCTCCGCCTCCTATTATTTTTTCTAATTTCTTCTAGCTTTTATTTATTATTATTATTATTTATTATTTATTTTATTATTTATTTTATTATTTATTATTTATTATTTATTATTTATTATTTTTTTGTTATTATTATATTTTTATTTTTGTGTGGGGACCCAAAAATGGGTTACAACACCAAGAAAAGTGTTGAACTGTCAATCATTTTTGTTATGGATTTTTGCCATTTTGCCTTTTGTTTTGGGACCACTTCTCATCCTTGAATAAAACATGTCTTTTCTTTGTCTCTTTGTTGTTCTGAAAGCATGAGATGTTTCTTTCAAAGGTTATTTTGACAAAATAATTTTGATCAAGCTCCAACATGCAATTAAGATTAATCAATCCTAAAGATTAAAAGTATTTTGATTGCAGAAATGACTAGATGTTCATTGAAATGGCATGAGGTGACCAAACAATTTTGAACTCACATATAAAACCAAACCACACATCATGTAGCTAAGTTTTAACAGTATGCATAATGACATGTAGTGGATTCAGTAGTTATGAACTCGTGAATCATGATTCTTACAAGTCTAAATCATTACACTGGACGAGGTCAAAACTTATCGGTTCTAACTAACCTTGCTTGAAATGAGAAAAGACCATCTTTGTTTATCCCTTCACTTTCTAAAGATATATATCCCTCACAATCCCCATTTGAGCATGATAGAATATTTCTTTTCAAAAGAAACCCCAACCAGGATCACACCCCATATTGGGGGCAAATGAGAGATATTTTGAAGACAGTGATATAATTAATGGATAAAAAGAAGGTTAAGATTGGAAGCCCAACAATGAGAAAAAGAAAAAAAAAGAGAAACCAAAAAGCGAAGGGCATCCAAGAAAATTTTGAGGAAGGCTATGAAAAAGCAAAAAAAAGAGAAGAAGAAATGGAATGAGAATGCCTATCAATTCTAAGAGGGGCAAAATGAGGTTTCAATTGAAGAAAGACATAGCAAATGCCAAAAGTAAAAAAAAAAAATCGAGTTTCATGTTTTTTGGTGTGTCTAAGATAAAGCCTTTAGTGTTTTCAAAAATATTAGATTGGTTATTCATCAAAGAAAAAGTTGGATTTGCATTATGATCTATGTTAAGAGAATTCTGCTATTTGAGATTTAACAAGGTTATATGTCACTTTCTCTACAATGACAGCAAGAGAAAGAAAGTTGATGAATAGTTAATGTTGAACCTAGGTTTTTGAAACCCTCAAACACCTTTTAAGCTTGTGAAATTCCTTTCTTTTATAGCCATGAACCGTAGCCTGCATTACGTGCTTTTAAAAGCCTTTTTTGATCAAGTAAGCAATTTGAACCAATAAATGACGCTCTCAAAACTTGAAGAGCTTTTCCATAAGAGTCGTGGCTTCATGGATTAAGCTACTTGTTATTATGCATGCTGATAAAATTGGTGCTAAAAAAAGAAAACCATCTTTCTTGATGAATCCTCAATTTTTGACATGAGCTTTTTGTTTTCCTTGAAATTCACAGAAGGTCACCTTATTGACAGACCATCAAATGATATATGTTGCTACCCAATTTTTGACCCATGTTTTGATAAATTTTCAAAAAAATCCAAAACTAGCGAAAACATCGAAAATAAAAAAATATATATGTTTTTTTAATATATTTGCATCGTTTTTAGCATTTTCAACATCGTCTCAAAAGAATTTAAATTTTCAAAGATCTTTGGAACGCGTTTGACTTTTAACGCGTTATTTTTTAAAATCACTGATTTTCCTCATTCGAGGCGATGTTGATAAGAAAATCCAAAAAAACAAGAAAAATCAAATTTACAAAAAAAGAAAGTTAAGGGACCAATTTTGAGGCCCAAGCAATATTTTTACCTATAAATACTGGTCTCCACAACACACAAGGGAAGAGGCAATTTTACACCTTTGGAGGCAACGCATACAAAACCCTAAACCTAAATCCATCACTTACCCAAACAGCTGCCCCCACCCATCCAGCAGCCAGCCCCTCAACTCTCACCCACACAGCCGCTCCTAGCCCCGGCTGAAACCAGAAAAACAAAGGCAGCCCTGGCCATCTCTCTGCCTCCCACTCTCCCCTGGCCTACTACCATCCTCAACCGTTCCTTCTCCCAACACAGCTGCCCCCTTAGCCGATTCTCTCACCCTAGACAACCCCAACAACAGCCGCCACACTCACAGACCCGACGACTCCTAGCTTCTCTTCAATCGGCCACAAACCCACGGTCGCCCTATCTGCCACCGTGAACAGCCGCCTCCAGCATTTCCTTCCTTCAGCAACAACACCAGCACCGACACCCACCGATCTGTCCATTCCTCCGCCTCAACACCTCCAGCAAGCTCATCTCCACCGCGGCTTCAATGGCCACGGACGACAGCCACCAGATCAGAGGAAGGAGAAGACCGAGAACCAGCCGACCACCGTTGCCACCAACAGGAATGAACATCGTCAACGCAGCGACCATCACCGACAGCTTCCCCCACAACCGCCGGCCATCTAAAACAGAAGGAGAGGAAACAAAAACAATATGCAGAGAGGAGCAGATCTGAAAATGAGAAGGGAGAGAAGCAGATCTAGACTAAAATGGATTGAAATCGACTGTTTGTTGGGTTTTTGTTCTTTTGCAGGTGACGGTGGGTGTCACCACCGGCAGAGAAGGGAAAAGGAAAGGAAGCTGAGCCAGACCCACCTGTTTTTTGGCCTTTCTCGCGGCGGCGCGTGAACCCACGCGTCGCCAGTGGCGAGGGCGCGTGGGAAGATGCGCCGCCACTGTTCCTGCAGTTCCAGAAGGACTTCCCTGCAATTCCTGTAGTTTTTAGGGGCTGTTTTTTGTAATTTTTAAATTGTTTAATGTAATTTTTTTTTTTAGTTTTGAATTTTGATAATTTGTAATGTGGATGTAAAAAAAAGAAAAGAAAAAAGAAAAAAGAGAAAAGAGAAAAAAAAATATAGTGAAAGTGAATGTGTTGTTTGTATTTTTTTATGAATATATTTTTTATGATAAAATTGAAAAGATTGAAGAAGAATTTAATATTTTGATTTGCTCACTGTCTAGAATTATTAACTTATACGTAAGTTGTATTTCTAATATCCAATGGAAAGACAAAATTTTAAAACTTCTTTAACACGTCAAAGCCATGAGGCAGCTTACCTCAGGTAGGGTGTGTTAGGGGTGCTAATACCTTCCCTAACCACAACCAGTCCCTTACCCGTGAATTTCTGACAAGGCCAGTACATCCGGTTTCCTAGTAGCCTTCAATAAATTACTAGGTGGTGACTCCCAAGAACAAATCAATCAACGAATGAAAAATCGCCAGCCGATGCCACGCGGGTGATGTGCGACAGAATGGCGACTCCACTGGGAAGGTACTGTTTTTGACAATATTGGACTAAGCTTTGTGTATTTGATGTGTTTAAGTTTTTGCATTTTTTTCTTGTTTTATTTTTGTTTTATCCATGCATTTTTAGAATTGTTTCATGCATCACTTGTATTTATTTTTGAAAGCACACACAAGCTTTTAAGTTAGGTGGTGAATTAGCAGTCTGCCCTATGACTATTGGTCAGGGTTCAGATGCGTGAAAAACCAACTCATATCTGAGTGCCTGCTTGGTAATGGTGGGTATACGTGCCTTAACTGTTCCTTGCAACGCCCCTATACTGTCTTTACGAAGATCGTCACTGGGCAGATATGAGACCGTTTTGAGACCAAGTAGAAAACCTACCCATGTTCACATAATGAATAGAACCTGTCCTTAGGTTGTATGTGCTATTTTTATTTGCATCATGGCAAACCCTTCTTGAAGTATCTTGAACTCAAGACTTGTGGGTGACACAATGACCGTCACTCAGAGAATTTGCATTGTAGAGTTTGGGCAAGAATCAAGATTCTTGTTTCATTATACAAGAGTTACGACCATATGTCACCCCTCAAAGGGCGAGTTCATCATATAGTTTACATGTTCATACATTTATCATGCATGTACCAGGTTGAAAGATAGGTTCCCCCACACAAGCTGTGCTACACGTGATTGAAAAAAGATGCTGGAAATGAAGAAAGATGTCAGATAGAGGCTCATTATCAAAATGAAGTTAAGAGCATCAAAGGTGAAGTAGCCAGACTCAGATCTGCTTGAACAAGTGTTGAGCATCAAATGAAAATGGAATGTCTGCATAGTCTTCTGTGGGAACACTGCTTGTCCAGTCCAATTAAAGCTGCACCTCTCCTTTTCAGTAATGAACAACAACAGCAATGCCTTCAGTCATCAGCTAATGACAACCTTTGTTCTTGTTCAGTTGCACTGTTAATTGTTCATCGCCTTTATATCTTCTAATGGCACCAAATAATTGTTAGCCTTCAGTGCGTGGTGCATTAGTCTTCTTTGAAGTTACCCCACTTTGAGCTCAATTCCAGTTCAGCGGCACAAGATGCTGATCTTAAAAAAAAAACCATGATTATACACTGAACTTCTATGTGGCAGAGCTCTCTCTGTAGAGATTTGTTTTTTAATCCGCTAGTGGGGAATGCAAGAGAGGATGTAGTAGTTTCATATGCATTGAAACTTTCTCCCACTAGTTGCACCAGCAAAACATTGTAGTAGGCAGAAGAGCCGGGCCCGGTCTGAAAAACATGAGCAGACATCAAACTTCCATGTGGCAGAGCTCTCTCTACAGAAATTTGTTTGTGGATCTGCAAGTGGAGAATCCAAGAAGGGATGCAGTAGTTTCAGATCATCTACAATTTTCTCCTACTGGTGTCAGAATCAAAACACAAAAGTAGGGAGAAGAGACAGACCTAGATTGAAAGACAAGAAGAAGACTGAAACTGCAATAGAGGAGAACTCCCTCTACAAGCATCTGTTTGTTGCACTGTCTGTGAGCAATCGAAGATGAGACAGAAGAGTTTTAGATTCATCAAGTTCTCTTCCAGTTGAGACAACGCGTGATTCCGCACGTCGGCAGTGGTGGTACTGCAAGTTTTTGTGCGCTGCCAAGATTACCTAGCTATTGAAAGGTTTTCAACAATCCTAAAACAACAACAACAACATTGGAAGATTGACATGAAGTTGTGTGGATTGCAAAACAATTGAACAAGCTATCAAGAGAGGAAAGATTGAAGGATTTACCATCGATTCCAGAACAGTTATGAGAGTTGAATCAGAAGATGACTCTCAATTGAGAAACCTCAGTTATTTTGCCTAGTCAGGTCTTGCCATAACATCAACTGCTCAAATGTCTTTGCCAATACTGACATCCCTCTGCCACTCAAGTTTGTCTACCAGCATCTGCCAGATTCTAGACTTGTTGCCTTGACTCCGTTAAATCACATGCAACCCCTGTTTTCTAGGTGGTATAATCCAGATGAGATGTTCATATTATTGTGGGTACCTCGACCATTTCAATTGAACAGTTGCAATCAAGAATCGAGACCGGATGATGGTGAGCAAGAAGCGAGTTGAGTTTGTGAATGATGATGTCATCGGCCATATTGTTATCAGTACATCCTCAGATTGATAAAAGATTGAAAATGCTTGGCAAAACACAAATATTGCCAGAAAAGCTAATCCAAGAATGGTGCTGAATTGTCAATCATTTCATTGTGGATTGTTGTCATTATGCATTTTATTTTGGGGTCACATCTCATCCTTGAATGAAACATGTCTTTCCTTTGGCTTCCTGTTATTTTGAAATCAAGAGATGCTTCTTTCAAAGGGTATTTTGACAAAATATTTTGATCAAACTCCAACATGCAAAATTAAGGCTAGTCAATCCTAAAAGATTAAAAGTATTTTGATTGTAGAAATGACTCGATATTTGTTAAAATGGCAAGATAAACAATATGAGGTGACCAAACAAATTTTAAGCTCACACATGAAATTGAACCACCCACAATGTAGCTAAATTTTAGCAGTATGCCTGATGACATGTAGTGGATTCGGTAGTTATGAACTCGCGAATCATGATTCTTACAAGTCCAAATCATTACACTAGATGGGGTCAAAATTTATCGGTTCTAACCGACCTTGCTTGAAATGAGAAAAGGCCATCTTTGTTCATCCCTTCGCTTTCTAAATATATTTATCCCTTGCAATCCCTATTTGAGCCTGATAGAATATTTCTTTTCAAAAGAAACCCTAACTAGGATCACACCCCACACTGGGGGCAAATAAGAGATTTTTGTTAGCAAAGATGAAGACAATGTTAGAATCAATGGATAAGGGGAAGGTTAAGAACAAAAGTCCAACGATTGGAAAAAGGCTAAAAGAAAAAGACATAGACTGGGGGCATGTAAGAAAACTTTGAGGAAGGCTATGAAAAAAAGATTGGAAATTGCCAACACTTAAAGGCAAGTCAAAGATTAAGGAAGGAGAATGCCTATCAAGGCTAGAAAGAGCAAAAGAGGTTTCAATTAAGAAAAGACACAGCATACGCCAAAAGTCAATACTAGAAAAAAAATATCGAGTTACAAACATTGTCTTTTGGTATCAATGATAAAGCCTCTAATGAGTAGATTGGTTATTCATTAAGGAAGAAGTTGGATTTGCATTATGACCTATGTTAAGAGAATTCTGATTTTTTAGGTTAACAAGGTTATATATCACTTTCTCTACAAAGACAACAAGAGAAAGAGAATTGATGAATAGTTGATGCTGATCCTAAGTTTTTGAAACCCTCAAACACCTTTTTGAGCTTATGAATTCCCTTTTCTTTCATAGCCATAAACCATAGCCTGCATTACATGTTTTTAAAAGCCCTTTTCGATCAAGTAAGCAATCTGAACTGATAAATGACGCTCTCAAAACTAGAAGAGCTTTTCTATAAAGGTCGTGACTTCATGAATTAAGCTACTGGTTATTATGCATGTTGATAAAATAAATGCTAAGAAAAGAAACAACCTTTCTTGATAAAGACTGAGCATCTTGTTTTTGAAATTCAAAAAAATGTCACCTCATTACAGACCATCAAAAGATATACCCAAAATCAGAGTAAAGTGGACACAAAGAACCATGGGAAAGACCATTTTAATCTTACAACGGGTCGATTTCTGTTTTCAAAATACCAGACAATCAAAGGACTACATTGAATGACGTGTGTTGGGTCTTTGACCAAAAAGCTTGATTTTTAAAGATCTTTTCCAAAACTGATATCTCTCCGATTCCATTTCAACAATTAGATTTGAATAGACATGACCTTTGAAGTATGAGATTTGATTCCAGAACAAGAAAGATTGTCGAACAAGAAAGAACATTGATTGAGTGTGCGGAATCCTCGACAGAAATGACATCAACTCTTCTCAACACTCTTTGAAAAGTTGAGCCACGTGGGGGTAATATAGTGGACCTTGAAAAGAAAAAACAAGCAGTACTCAGCTCAGCTGGGGGGCAAAGAAAGATGATTAAATAAAGAATCGGTGAACAGAGGACAATGTGGCTCAAAGAAAGATAATCAATGAACAAGCACATTCAGATCACACTGGGGGGCAATATTATTCAAAGACAGTCAAGATCTAGTGAATTCTAGCAGCAAATGAGAGTGCTGCTGCACTTGAAGGACATATTTATCTGGGTTTAACCTCTTAAATATGGTTATCGACCGATATGGACACACGACTGAATGTAAATGAATGTTGAAAAGATGCACACAATCAGGACTGACTGTGAGACCATCTGTTTTGAAGATCAAAGGTGCACTTTACCGCATGAATATGGGTGATAAAATGAACATCATTGATGATGCCAATACATTTCTTTTCACGATCTGATTTGACGAGCTGAGAAGAACTATGAAGAAGAACAATAAGCTTACAATGATGAGCCTTTTACTGCAAAGTATAAGATCCATGTCTGGATGACTTGGCAGTTCCATGAAGGATGGTGACCATATATACTTGAATGGTATGTTTCAACGAAGGCAAGGTCATGACTGATTGACAATCCTGATGAGTGCTGGTAGGATTCACACAGCTAACCAAAGAACGATTCTCGAGTGAATCCAGGAGATGAATGATTTGTTAAGCTCCTTCATGATGAATTAAGCAACACTACACTTGGGGGGCATATATTGTCAAGCTTGATAAACAGTGAAACCAGTAATCATCGAAGACAACCTAGGATAGGCGCTGCATTTATAGTGGAGTGGATGACTAGCACATGAACGGACCAGTACATGGGAAGAGCAAAGAAGGCTTTGGTTAGCAAACAAAGGCACCCTATGACGATGGAACATCAAAGAGGGGGGACCTATATTTCAAATCAGGTAAGGATGCATGCATTGCACACATATTTTTATTTGTTACAGGAAAATCCTCAAAAAAAAAAAAGTCCAGCAAGATTGAAAAAAAAAGCCAAAAGAAAAAGAAAAAGAAAAAAAAAAGAGAAAAAAAGAATCATTGAGCTGATAATAAAAGAGAATCATTGTTGTGACCCTGGAACGGAAAGAAAAGTGAGAAGAACCCTACCATTAGGAAATTTTTTTTAAAAAAAAACCAATGTGAGTGTGAGGGCAGGTCGCCTATGAAAGAAGACCATGTGAGTGTGTGGGCCGGTCGCCCCTGAAAATAGACTAGGATGAACATGTGTGGGTAGGTCGCCCTTGAAAATAGACCAGTGTGAGTGTGTGGGCCAGTCGCCCCTGAAAATAGACCACGATGAACATGTGTGGGCAGGTCGCCCATGAAAATAGACCAGTGTGAGTGTGTGGGCCGGTCCAGTGTGAGTGTGTGGGCTGGTCGCCCCTGAAAATAGACTAGTGTGAGTGTGTGAGCTGGTTGCCCCTGAAAATAGACCACGATGAACATGTGTGGGCAGGTCGCCCCTGAAAATAGACCAGGATGAAGTGTGGGCAGGTCGCCCCTGAAAATAGACCAGGATGAGCATGTGTGGGCAGGTCGCCCCTGAAAGTAGACCAGTGTGTGGGCCGGTCGCCCCTGGAAAATAGACCATGATGAACATGTGTGGGTAGGTCACCCCTGAAAATAGACCAATGTGAGTGTGAGGGCAGGTCGCCCATGAAAATAGACCGTGTGAGTGTGTGGGCCGGTCGCCCTTGAAAATAGACCAGGATGAACATGTGTGTGCAGGTCGCCCTTGAAAATAGATTAGTGTGAGTGTGCGGGCCGGTCGCCCCTGAAAATAGACCACGATGAACATGTGTGGGCAGGTCGCCCATGAAAATAGACTAGTGTGAGTGTGTGGGCCGGTCGCCCCTGAAAATAGACCAGGATGATCATGTGTGGGCAGGTCGCTCGTGAAAATAGACCACCGTGAGTTTGAGGGTAGGTCGCCCATGAAAATAGACCAATGTGAATGTGTGGGTAGGTCGCCCGTGAAAATAGACTAGTGAGTGTGGGGTAGGTCGCCCGTGAAAGGAGACCAATTTTCTTCAAAAGGGGTAGGTCACCCAAGATAATAAGATCATTTTTTTTTCTTTCTTTACAAGCTTACTATGCAAAACGTTGATGATGTTTTTGCTTCGTAAGCATTGTAAAGAGGGGGCATCTGTTGCTACCCAATTTTTGACCCATGTTTTGATAAATTTTCAAAAAAATCCAAAAATAGCGAAAACATCAAAAATAAAAAAATATATATGTTTTTTTAATATATTTGCATCGTTTTTAGCATTTTCAACATCGTCTCAAAATTTAAATTTTCAAAGATCTTTGGAACGCGTTTGACTTTTAACGCGTTATTTTTTAAAATCACTGATTTTCCTCATTCGAGGCGATGTTGATAAGAAAATCCAAAAAAAAAGAAAAATCAAATTTACAAAAAAAGAAAGTTGAGGGACCAATTTTGAGGCCCAAGCAATATTTTTACCTATAAATACTGGTCTCCACAACACACAAGGGAGGAGGCAATTTTACACCTATGGAGGCAACGCATACAAAACCCTAAACCTAAATCCATCACTTACCCAAACAGCCACCCCCACCTATCCAGCAGCCAACCCCTCAACTCTCACCCACACAGCTGCTCCTAGCCCCGGCTGAAACCAGAGAAACAAAGGCAGCCCCGGCCATCTCTCTGCCTCCCACTCTCCCCTGGCCTACTACCATCCTCAACCGTTCCTTCTCCTAACACAGCTGCCCCCTCAGCCGATTCTCTCACCCTAGACAACCTCAACAACAGCCGCCACCCTCACAGACCCGGCGACTCCTAGCTTCTCTTCAATCGGCCACAAACCCACGGTCGCCCTATCTTCCACCGTGAACAGCCGCCTCCAGCATTTCCTTCCCTCAGCAACAACACCAGCACCGACACCCACCGATCTGTCCATTTCTCCGCCTCAACATCGCCAGCAAGCTCATCTCCACCGCGGCTTCAGCGGCTATGGACGACAGCCACCAGATCAGAGGAAGGAGAAGACCGAGAACCAGCCGACCACCGCTGCCACCAACAGGATTGAACACCGTCAACGCAGTGACCATCACTGACAGCTTCCCCCACAACCGCCGGCCATCTAAAACAGAAGGAGAGGAAACAAAAAAAATATGCAGAGAGGAGCAGATCTGAAAATGAGAAGGAAGAGAAGCAGATCTAGACTAAAATGGATTGAAATCGACTGTTTGTTGGGTTTTTGTTCTTTTGCAGGTGACGGTGGGTGTCACCACCGGCAGAGAAGGGAAAAGGAAAGGAAGCTGAGCCAGACCCACCTGTTTTCTGGCCTTTCTCGCGGCGGCGCGTGAACCCATGCGCCGCCAGTGGCGGTGGCGCGTGGGAAGACGCACCGCCACTGTTCCTGCGGTTCCAGAAGGACTTCCCTGCAATTCCTGTAGTTTTTAGGGCTGTTTTTTGTAATTTTTAAATTGTTTAATGTAATTTTTTTTTGTTTAGTTTTGAATTTTGATAATTTGTAATGTGGATGTAAAAAAAAGAAAAGAAAAAAGAAAAAAGAGAAAAGAGAAAAAAAAATATAGTGAAAGTGAATGTGTTGTTTGTATTTGTTTATGAATATATTTTTTATGATAAAATTGCAAAGATTGAAGAAGAATTTAATATTTTGATTTGCTCACGGTCCAGAATTATTAACTTATACGTAAGTTGTATTTCTAATATCCGATGGAAAGACAAAATTTTAAAACTTCTTTAACACGTCAAAGCCACGAAGCAACTTACCTCAGGTAGGGTGTGTGTTGCTACCCAATTTTTGACCCATGTTTTGATAATTTTTTCAAAAAAATAAAAAATATAAAAAAATATGGGTTTACATGTGGCGATAACATAGAGCATCATGGCTAATATCAAGGAAGCAATATGTCAAGGAGATAATTATTGAATCATATATAATTACTGCAAAATAAAATACCATAGATATATGATTTGATTCGTGCTGGTTATGGAAAGTAATCACTACAATATAAAATACCATATATATAGGATTTGTTGGTGCTAGTTATAGAAGACAATCTCTACAATAATTATTGCAATATTTCCTTAAATAGCACATGTAGAGATTTTCTATATAATTGAGCCTCCAGCCATATGCAAAGGGGAGAAAAATATTGACAAGGGGGTAATTTTTCAAAGAGAGAAAACACAAAGAAAAACCTAAACCTATCCTCTCTAGCAAAGAAGCCGTAGCCCTTCCCCCCTCTCATCTTTTTAAAAACGAAGCAGCCACCCCCCTGATTTTAAAAAGAAAATAGAGGTCTCTCTCTGGCCACACACTGTCCCCTTCAGCTCTCATTAACACAAACCTTTTTCCCTCACTGGAATCGGCTCCCTCTTTGGTTCACCCGTTGCTCTCCCTCTCAGCCACAAGACAGCCACCACATACTCCTTTCTCCTGTCACAGCCCCATCTCTCTTTTCACAGACCTTCCCCTTTCCTCAGCAAAGTTTTCCCTTCCCGTCAGTCTAAAAAAACAGCCCATAGCCGCTCATCAACACAAACTTTCAGACTCTCTCTCGACCACCCACCTTCAGCAGCACACTGCCCTTTCCATCTCCATTCTCAAAACCGAAACACATCTTCCCTCTATCACCCGAACAACAAGAAAACCAAAGCCTCGTCCTCTCCTTCTTTCTTTTTGGCTTCTCCCCATCACCACCAGATTCTCCCCCCACGGTCCAACAACCTCTCTTAAGATCAGCCAAAACCGTGAGCCACAAGCAGCGTCAGGAGCTTTGCTTCACATTCCAAACAGACAGTTCTTCTCTGAGTCCTGCACCAGAACGCAGCCGTCTCCAGCTTCAATAGCGGCATCGTCTTCAGCCCCGGCAGCCATCGCTGACTCGCAGCCAGCAGCAGCAGAGGGGATTTTCACTTCTGCCATAGTTTGCTCCTCCAGCAGCATCCTTCTCTTCCCTGCAGAGGCTGCAGTGGTTGTAGTAACACCGAAGGGCCACCATTGAGACAATCATCTTTCAGCTAGCAAACCTGTCTCCACCGGGAACAGCGAGGAGGGTCGTCCTTCGTGAGCAGCGCTTGACCGTCTCCCTCCACTTCTCCTCCAGCCGCTGCCTCGCCAGGTAAGCCGTCTGTCTTCTCTTTCAGTTTTTTTAAGTAAAGGATTTGGCACTGTGCGAAGGTAAATTAATTACCTTCGCACTGTGCAGTGTATGCGTGAGTAATTCACGCATGCAAGCTGCAACAGTGCCCAGCCGGGTCACTGGTTTGGGCCAGTGACCCAGCTAGGCTTGCTGGGTTCAGCCCAGCCACATGGGCCGAGCTGGACCCAGCCCAAAAAAAAATGAGTAATATCGTTGTTTTCTCGTGTATTTATTTTATGGTTTTGTTATTTTTTTATATTGTGGAAATACAAATCTGGTATTAAAATACCCGGTTTTTCCACAAAATGTTGTAAATATATATATATATATATATATATGTCTGAAAAACAAAAAAATATTTTCTTGTGTGTTGCATACGGCCAATACTCTAACATGTTTTGAACGTTTTTTATATATATATATAAAAGAAACATTTGAAGTTTTGAAAATGTGTTTTCGCATGGATTTCTTAAACACAACAAAAAAATTATTTTCTTGCATTTCTGGATTTTACAACATGTTTGTAAAACTCCAAAGGGTATTGGCCAATATTCCAAAAAATACAAAAATCTTATTTTGGGGGAATTCATCTATTATTCACCGTTAATGTTTGGATAAAGAAATCCTAAAGGGATGAATATCCAAAATATTATTGGGAATAACTTGTTATTATTCACCGTTAATGTTTGGATAAAGAAATCCTAAATGGATGAATATCCAAAATATTATTGGGAATAACTTGTTATTATTCGCTGTTAATGTTTGGATAAAGAAACCCTAAGTGGTTAAATATCCAAAATAATTTTCTAGGAATAATAAGTCATCACACATCCTTGAAAGAAGCCTCGATTAGAATCGAGGACATTTCAATTTTTGACTCCACGGTTTACGAGCCATGAGTATGAAACACTAAGGCAAAAAGAGGCTTTTAAAGCGCTCTGAATTTCCTTAGATTTCTAAATTTTTGTCCCTCCACCTTGCGATTTACGAGTCGCAAACTCTTGAAATACTGAGGGGAAAATGAGCTTTTAAAGCACATGGAACCTCCTTAGATTTCTATCTTAATCAATTTAGTTTGAATCAAACCTAGGAAAACTAATGGGACCAGAAAACACCAACATCATAGCAATTAAAGCAAACCAAACACCAAGCAGCTTACCTCAGGTAGGGCGTACTAGGGGTGCTAATACCTTCCCTTTACGCAACCAGTCCCTTGTCTTAGAATCTCTGAAAGACCAGTTAGGGTTCCTAGTGACCAAATACTAGGTGGCGACTCCCTTTTACACAAAAAACAACGACCCCGAAATCAACCGAGGGTCGCCGCGACGCCGCGCTCCGCCGTGATGGTGCGACAGTGTGTTAGGGGTTCTAATACCTTCCCTAACCACAACCAGTCCCTTACCCGCGAATCTCTGACAAGGCCAGTACATCCGGTTTCCTAGTAGCCTTCAATAAATTACTAGGTGGTGACTCCCAAGAACAAATCAATCAACGAATGAAAATCACCAGCCGATGCCGCGCGGGTGACGTGCGACAATATACCCAAGATCAAAGATTAAAACTGACACAAAAAACCATGGAAAAAGTCGTTTTAATCTTACAATTGGTCATTTCTGTTTTTAAAATACAAGACAATCAAAAGACTACATTGAATAGTGTGTGTTGGGTCTTTGACCATAGAAGCTTGAATGTAAAAAATGCTTTTAAAAAAATTAACATCTCTCTGATTTCATTTCAATAATTAGACATGAATAGACATGATATTTGAAATATGAGATTTGATTCCAAAGCAAGAAATGTTGTCAAACAAAAACATCGATTGAGTTTGCAAAATCCTTGATAGGAATGACATCAACATTTCTCGACACTCCTTGAAAAGTTGACCACCTGGGGCAATATAGTGGACCTTGAGAAGGAAAATAAATAGTATTCAGATCAGCTGGGGGCAAAGAAAGAATCAAACGATGAGTTGGCGAAGTCCATCAAAGTCATTCCTAGCGATCACAAAAGCCATTTGGTTATAGACAGAAGAACAAGCATGTTCAGATTAACTGGGGGGAATGTTGTTCGAAGACAGTCCATGATTTAGTGAACTTCAGCAGTAATTGATGAGCAATGCTGCACTTGAAGGATATTTTCATATCTTCATATTGGTTTATCATCTCCAACATGGCTATAACTTTTGAACAATGTTATCGTATAGTTGCATTTGAATGAATGTTGGAAGGATGCACCCACCAAGACTAATTGTGGTACCATCTGTTTTGAAACCCAAAGGTGCACTTCAGGGGTCTCTTATTCCCTGTTGAAGCCGCCGCTCCTAGACTGAACACAGCGGCAGCCCCCACCGTATTCTTCAGCGATGGTGTCTCCGCCTCAACACCGCCAGAATCCCCAGGCCAGCAGACCTAACTCACCAAACAGTAGTAGCCAGCAACCTCTTCGTCTCCTCCAACCGAGCCCGCCGACAAGACCACCACTTCCATCTCCGCTAGCTAGACCCGACAAAATCCTAGCAGCCAGCAGCCCCCTTGGTCTTGCCACCACCTGAAACAGAGAAGAATGAGAAAGGAAAAGAAAAGAACAGATCTGTAGAGAAGCAGATCCAAAATGAAGAAGAAGAGAAGAAAAAAATCCAAGAACAATCTGGACAGAAATGGATTAAAATCAACTGCATACATTTCTTTTTCTTGTTTGCAGGTCACCGCCGACGAGGAAAGGAAGAAGGGAGGAAGTAGGGGTGATCATTTTTGGTTCGGTTCAGTTTTTACCTTTAAAAAACAACCAAACCGGAAGGCAAAAAAAAAGGGACCCAAACCGAACCAGAACTGGTCCAAACCGACCGGTTTCGGTTCGGTTTGGGTCCGGTTTTTGAGGTCCAAAACCAGAAAAACCTATGGTTATTTTTCTGGCTTTGTGATGGGCTTTTAATGGGCTTCGTAATGGGCTTTTAATGGATTTCTGATAGGCTTATAGTATCTAATTTTCTTAAAAAGTTCCAAAGTATATTTAATTTTTTTGCCACTAAATATTCATTTATATTAAGTTGTTATTGTCAATCTTGTGTTCAATATATTTTTTTATCTTTCTAATTTTTTTCTCCTGCTTCAAAAAAATTTAAATAACACACAATCACACATCAATAAGTTAAAATCCAAATTAATCCAAATTACAAACCAATGCCTTCAAAGGATTTAAAGAAAAAACAACAAATAACATTATAATAAAACAATATTGTATACTTGTAGGAGGAATTTTGACTTGGTCGAAAACCTGAGGCAAGATTGAAGTTTCATTAGCGATAAATATCAAAGATTTGAATAAGAATTTGCCATATAAATAAAGAGCACAAATCCAACAATAGTATAGCTTATTAAGACCAAAAATAAACTGGCATCATCATTCATGAAGCCCAATATTGCCAACATAATTATCCATCATAAAACAAGCCACACTTAACATCAGCACTAAAATCAAAATTGTGCATTACCAATGTCGTGGGGGTCGCGACGTCGTCTGGCGACGGCTAAGGCTCTCTGTTGTTCCTCCTGTGTGAGGTGTTGTGTGTTGGGAATGGTTTTTGGATTTAATCATAAAATTATGATTAATGTTTAGGAGTCGCGCACCTAGTATTATGGTCACTAGGAACCTATGGTGTGCGAGAGTCTGAGTAAGGGACTGGTTGTGCACGGGGAAGACGCATCACCCCCAGTGCACCCTACCTAACGTAAGCTGCATTGTTGTTTGATTGTTTTTTGTTGGTCTTTTCTAAGGTTCAAGGCAAATCTCTCTTCATGAGAGAGTCTCTACCTTATCGGGTTAAATCCTAACCGTTCTAAAGTCCGAATTTTAGCGTCGCATTTTTACACTTTGTATCTTTAATACCTGAGGGTGTACTTTATCGTGTAATTTTACACCTCACAAATATTAAAGTCTACATCTGGACCCTAAAAAAGATTGGAAAAAGATTTTTGACATGTTGGCCAAATCCTAATGGATAATCATAAACTGGTTACGATATCCGTTTTTCGATTTTTTTTTTGAAACATGAAAAATATGCAATTTTTGTTTTTTTATGAAAAACATGCTTGGAAAAATTTTAGGATTTGGCTGTATGCAATAAAAAAAATTTTCTTTATGAAAATGTTTTGATTTTTTTTAAAATATTTCAGAGAAAACCGGATATTTTAATACTGGATTTGTATTTTACAATGTAAATATACAACCCGATATTATGCAAAATAGATTGAAAAATATTTGAGAAAATCACGATTTTTTTAAATGATTTTTGAATTTTTTTGGATTTTTTTCGAAAAAAAATTGGGGCCGGACCAGACCTAGCCACTTGGGCTGGGCCAAAACTGGCTTGACCCAAAGACATGTTAATTATTCTGCCGCTGCATGCAAAATTCATTCTGCAAGCAACGACTGCAGCAGTGGACAACGGGGACAAGGCAGGGATGGAGGACCACCTGAGGTGGTGAGGGTTTGTGGTCGTGCTGGTGGAGAGGACGGTGTCTTCGCTGGCGGCTATAGAGGTGGAGGCCGGCGTTGGTCACAGCGGGAAGCAGAAAACGTTGCAGGGGAGAGAAAGACGTTCACGATGACTGCTCCACCACTGGTAAACCGTCTGTTGGTGCAGGAGGAAGGTTTCTATGGTGGAGCTGATGGTGGAGAAGCTGGTGGTGGCTCCGGTTGGTGGCTGGAACGGCGGGGAGAGAGAGGGAGAGAAAAACTGCAGAAACGGGTCAGTGGGGGCTGGTTTTTTGTCAACTTTGGACTCGATTTTCTCCTCCCTCAGGCCATCAATGGAGCGTCTATTTATAGGTGGTGGAAGAGGGTAATCTTGTCTTCACCGGGGTAAAATTTAAGCCCTTGATTATGTTGGGAAGGATCCCAACCGTTGGTTCAAAGTAAGTCAAATCTGCAGGAAAAGGCTGCATGAGTTGACCTCTTCACGCTGTCGCCGGTGTCGCCGTGCTGTCATTCATCCTGAACCATTCACATGAGGTTGTAGAGGAACTTCAGGGGATCCGTTTCGTGCAACTTTTGTTCGATTTGATGGAGAAATCAAGCATTAAATGCACCTGCAAAGTAGGCTCCCACGCTGTTTCTTTCGGGTAAAACGAGGAAGACAATGAACAGTGACCAGACGACGCGTCGTCTGGTCCTCTCTTTTTTTTCTTTTTTTTTAAGTAAAACGACGCCGTTTTGGACTGAATAAGTGAGTTTTACTGAATTTAAATTGAGTCCTCTTTCTTTCAATTGCTTTCAATTGAATCCCTAATTGACTCTAAACTTTTGATTTAATGCAATTAAGCCCCTTATGAACTTCAATTGGAACCCCGAAGTTACGCGCCTTTTACAATATGGTCCTTGGTCTCGAAATTTGTCAATTTAACCCCTAATTGACCATTAAACTTTCAATTTCTTCAATTTCACCCCCGGGTTTTGTCAATTTCACCCCTAAAGTTTGGCGCCTTTTGCAGATTGGTCCTTGGCTGTGAATTTTATCAATTTAACCCCTAATTGACCCCAAAACTTCAGTTTTCTTGCAATTTTGCCCATGATTTCAATCAATTACTTAAAAAAAATTAAATTTGGTCTCTTAAAATCCCAATCTTCTCAATTAAGCTCAAATTAGGCTCCCAAACTTAATTTTTCACCAATTAAACCCCATATAAAATTAATTTGATCCATTTAAAGTATAATTAAGTCCTTGCACTTAATTAAATCCTTCAATTTGAAACCAAATTAATTCTTAAACATAATTAAAATTCAATTTGGCCCATGATAAATCATATTCGCCTATTAAAAATTTAATTATGTCATTGGACTTAATTTTTATGCAAATTCATCCAATAATCATTTAATTTGACCTTGTATTTGCATTTTTTCTCCATTTTTGGGCATAATGGGGTACAATTAGGCCTTGAATTTTCTCCAAAAAATCATTGAGATAAAATCATTCTTGCGGCAGGAATCCTTGCTTTCACACTAGATATTCAAACGGGAATATCTTGAGCCTCTGATATCGAAATCAAGTGATTCAAAATCTCAAATTCATCTACGTGTCTAGGACTATAACTTTGATGAAGGAGTCGAAGTGAGATAAAATCTTTTTACATAACAGAAACTGATAGTAATCTAGTTGGTGAAAAAAGTTCTTGATCTGACGATACTAAGTGTTGCTACCCAATTTTTTACCCATATTTTTGATAAATTTTCAGAAAAAATAAAAAAAAAGGCAAAAAACAATGAAAACTCCAAAAAATGCATTTTTGATATATTTGCATCATTTTTAGCATTTTCAACGTCATTTCAGAAGAATCTAAATTTTCAAAGGTATTTTGAACGCGTTCAACTTTTAACGCATAAATTTTACAATCACTGATTTTTCTTGTTAAGTCAACGTTGATATTGCTCGCTTTTAAAAATACAAAAAAAGAGAGAGAAAATCAAAATTAACAAAAAAAGAAAAGGAAAGGAAAGGAAAAGTTAAGGGACCATTGTGATTTTGGCCCAGCCACACTTCTCCTATAAAAGCCACGCTACAGTGAAAAAATAGGGGGGGAGAAATTTACACGGGGAGAGAAAAATTTTTGGGGGAGAGACGGAGAAAAAAACCAGGGGGGGAAACAAAAAACCTAACCTAAACTCATATACAGGGAGCCGCCGCCCCCCTCCCCCTTCATCACCATTTTCCTTTCTTCTCTGCACACAACCTCCCCACTGTCATCTCCCATAGCCGGCCATTTTCCCCTGCCAAAAATCTCACTCTCTCCCTCACTGCAAACCCAGCAGCAGCCCCTTCTCCTCCAAGAGACAACTGACCGCCTCCATCCAAAAAAATTGAAGGGAGCCCCGGCCTTGAGGTTTTGAATCGGGAGCTTCTTCTCCCAAACTGGGGCCAGCCATACGTCCCTCCCCCTGCCATTTTCAGTCTTCCCTATTCCCCTCCATTTCCCCCCTCTCTCGGCTGACTTCCCCAGTAATAAAAAACATCACCCTCTCACTCTCAGCAAAACAGACCAGCCGGCGACCCCAAGCTCTTACAAAAAAGGAGAGACACGGCTTCGTCCCCCTGCTTCCTCTTCCTTCTCTCAGCCTCCCTGCTCAACAGCTGCTCTCTTCTCCACAATGAAGTCACCCGAACAGACGACAACAGCAGCAAGATCATCTGCCGCTGCCACTAACAGGAGTGAAGACCATCTTCACCGTCAGCTGTAGCAGCTCCACCCTCACCAGATCTTCATCTCCTTCAACCAGCCTCATCATAGAGCAAACGGACCGAGAGGGGAGAGAACATGAGTGAAACAGATTCAAAAAGGGAGAAGACCCGAGACAGATCTGAAAAAGAGAGAAAAAACTAAAATCAACTGCCTGCGTTTTCTTCCTTGTTTGCAGGTCACCGTCGGTGCAGAAAGGAAGAGGGGAGGAGGCTGTTACGGACCCCCCCTGTTTTCACGGCGGCGCATGGGTTCACGCGCCACCAATGGTGGTGCGCGTGGAGGAGACGCGCCGCCACATCCCAGATGCCCAGAAATCTTCCAGCCACCGTTCCTGCAGTTGCAGAGGGCCTTCCCTGCAATTCTTGTAGATTTTGGGGGGTTTGTTTTGTAATTTTTAAATTGAATTTGATTTTTTGAATTCTGTTTTTTTTACATGTAAAAGATGGTGGATGAGGAAATCATAATAAAAAGAGATGTGTGTGTGTGTTTGTATTTTTATTTATGTTATTGAATTGTAAAAATAAAAAAGATAAAAAGGATTAAGTGTTTAATTTGATTATGGTTAAATATCTCAAGGATAAATAAAAATCATGTTATATTTTCCATGAAAGTGTAAGAACATGTTTCTACACATATTCGGGGATTTAATAACTGATTTATTAAAACCTTAGAATTTAATGAATATTTTAAATTTTTAAATCACATCAAATCGCAAAGCAGCTTACCTCAGGTAGGGTGCGCTAGGGGTGCTAATACTTTCCCTAGCTACAACTAGTCCCTTACCCTTGAATTTCTGACAACGACCAGTAAATCCGGGTTTCCTAGTAACCCTTAATGAAATACTAGGTGGCGACTCCCAAAGAACCAATCAAGCAAACATAACAAAAAATCGCTGAATCGCCGCGCGGATTTTTTGATGTGCGACACTAAGCATCCAAATCTGACTGAGAATCTGCTCTAAGAACAATGATCCCTAGGACCTAATAAAGGTGTACGTCAATTTTTCAACATGTAATGAGTGACAGAATATACCTAGGATGGTTAGATATCGTACGAAACTGAGTCAGAATCAGAGCCTAAGTTGAAACAAAAAATTGCGACAGCAGCAGAACTATTTTTTTGTGCAAATTCTGAGGGATTTATTCAACAAGATAACAAAGGAACGAATTTAGCATTATGAAGACCCCTAGTCAGTCTAAGAAAACCTGATGATTTTGGCAGCAAAGGAGAAGGATAAAGAGAGCAGAAAACAGCTCAAACAGGGTTTCGAAAAAAAATATTTCTCTCTCCATTTTTGTCAATTTTCCAGCAAATATGAGCTACACTCTTGCACTTGGTTCGAAAGAGGTATACATTGTCTCTAGCACATGGGGTCCAAAAACGAGTAACAACAGATAGATGCCTTTAGAAGTGGAAACCCCCTCATTAAGAGTATTGGTAGACTTTGAGTTTAGAAGAGGTGGAATGGGTAAAAGTTAGATATGAATAGTTGAATCTGATCAGTGAAAAGAGGATAGCTGCAATCTGTCATCATCACGAGTGGCCAAATCATATGATAAGAAGGTTCAACCTCGAGGATTCCATAAAGGAGATCTTGTACTGACAAAAAATATAGCCTTTACTAGGAGAAGATCAGAGTAAATGGGAAGCAAACAATAAAGGCCCTTACATGGTAAAGAAAGCGTTCTCGGGAGGAGTTTTATTGTTATCTAGAATGGATGGAGAAGATCTAGTTAAACCTGTGAATGCTGACTCTATAAAGAAATACTATGCTTCCCGATCCATAAAATAAAGTTCGACCATGAATTCTCTCTGTAAGGAACCTTTTCTTCATAAAACGCATGATCTCATAGCATTCAAAATCTTTTACTGTTTTTACGCATAACTAAGGAGATGACTCCATCAATTCTCAAATTCGAGGGATCCAAACCAAATTTAAACCTGATAGGTATTGCACACCACACTGGGGGCAAAAAGTGCACGTAGGGGTCTATAGTGAACCAAAGCCAAAAGTGGTATCATCATAGAACTTCTGAAACACCTTTTATGAGAGTTACTTAAAACAAAATATGATGATTGCATTGAAAGTTTTAGTTTTCATGAACAAAACCAATTTTTTTGAGTTTTCCTTTTAAAAATAATTTCTCAAAAAATGGAAAAGACAATTAAAACATCGGTAAAAGTATAACACAAAGCAACATTCAATGGAGCAAGAAAGGGCCCCATGAGGAACTGGAGATCTCTTCATCAAGCATGAAAAGGATAGAAAATATAGCGCGTGGAGCATATTCCAGTTCAAGAGGATAGGTCGAACAAACAAATGGAAACAGGAGCTCGAAGAAGTCCACAATGAAAAGGAGGGACCTATATTTTCAAAAATAGGTCAACGGAACTACGGAAAAGGATAGTAATTGTGAAGCGGCACTGCTTCGTTCCTCGAGGTAAGATGATTTCTTTTGAAGTTCAAAACGGGCAGGTCACCCGATATTGAGACCATTTTTTTTGAAAAAAAAAACAACGTGAGTTTTTCTAAAATTTTTGAAATAGGAAGGTCATCCGATTTTGAGACCATTCCCTAGCAAAAACGTGGAGTTTTTTTAATAAAAATAAAAATAAAAATAAAAAATAAAATGGGCAGGTCTCCAGATATTGAGACCCCTTTCTAAAATCCTTTTCTCTTACATCTGGGTAGGTCACCCATCATAATAAGACCATCATTTTCCACTTGGGTAGGTCACCCATCACAATGAGACCATTTTTTCTGGGTAGGTCACCCATTAGAATGAGACCATTCTCCATCTTTTTTTTACTTGGGTAGGTCACCCATTATAATGAGGCCATTCTTCCCCCTGGGTAGGTCACCCATAAGAATGAGACCACTCTTCCCCTTTTCCACTTAGGTAGGTCACCCATCATAATGAGACCATTTTTTGGGTAGGTCACCCATTAGAATGAGACCATTCTCCATTTTTTTTTTACCTGGGTAGGTCACCCATTATAATGAGGCCATTCTTCCCCCTGGGTAGGTCACCCATAAGAATGAGACCACTCTTCCTCTTTTCCACCTGGGTAGGTCACTCATCACAATGAGACCATTTTTTGGGTAGGTCACCCATTAGAATGAGACCATTCTCTATCTTTTTTTACCTGGGTAGGTCACCCATTATAATGAGGCCATTCTTCCCCTGGGTAGGTCACCCATAAGAATGAGACCACTCTTCCCTTCTCTCCACTTGGGTAGGTCACCCATCACAATGAGACCATCTTGCATTTGGGTAGGTCACCCGTTAAAATGAGACCATCTTGCTTTTGGGTAGGTCACCTGTCATAATAAGATCATCTTTCATTTGGGTAGGTCACCCGTCATAATAAGACCACACACACATTTTTGTATTGGTTCTGGTTAAAGGAGATCGCCAAAGGGGATCTCAGGTTAACCCAACCACACACAGAGTTTAACTTTGGTTAAAGGAGATCGCTAGATGGGATCTTAGGTTAACCCAATCAAAAGGGCAGGTAGCCCATGAAAACAGACCAATTTTCTACAAAAAAAAAAAGAGAAAAGAAGTGAAGAAGAAAAGAAGTGAAGTCTTTGGATGAGTAGAACACTTAGCAAGCCAAGAAGACCTTTTGTTTCTTTACAAGCTTACTATGCAAAACATTGAGGAGTTTTTGCTTTGTAAGCATTGTAAAGAGGGGGCATCTGTTGTTACTCGTTTTTGGACCCCATGTGCTAGAGACAATGTATACCTCTTTCGAACCAAGTGCAAGAGTGTAGCTCATATTTGCTGGAAAATTGACAAAAATGGAGAGATAAATATTTTTTTTCGAAACCCTGTTTGAGCTGTTTTCTGCTCTCTTTATCCTTCTCCTTTGCTGCCAAAATCATCAGGTTTTCTTAGACTGACTAGGGGTCTTCATAATGCTAAATTCGTTCCTTTGTTATCTTGTTGAATAAATCCCTCAGAATTTGCACAAAAAAATAGTTCTGCTGCTGTCGCAATTTTTTGTTTCAACTTAGGCTCTGATTCTGACTCAATTTCGTACGATATCTGACCATCCTAGGTATATTCTGTCACTCATTACATGTTGAAAAATTGACGTACACCTTTATTAGGTCCTAGGGATCATTGTTCTTAGAGCAGATTCTCAGTCAGATTTGGATGCTTAGTGTCGTCAGATCAAGAACCTTTTTCACCAACTAGATTACTATCAGTTTCTGTTATGTAAAAAGATTTTATCTCACTTCGACTCCTTCATCAAAGTTATAGTCCTAGACACGTAGATGAATTTGAGATTTTGAATCACTTGATTTCGATATCAGAGGCTCAAGATATTCCCGTTTGAATATCTAGTGTGAAAGCAGGGATTCCTGCCGCAAGAATGATTTTTTGCCCAAGTTCGCGGGACTGATTCGAAGGATTTTTTTTGGACCAAGGACTGAATCGAAAAGTGCTGAAATGAGGGATTGAATTGAAGAAGGATATTGAAAGCTGGAGAGGGGGGTTGGATCATCATAAATGACAGGATTTTTTACCACACCGAATAAGGAAAATAAGACTTTGTAGCATGCACCCTTACCCTTCTGATTTCTTTCCTTTTTTTCCTCTGCAAATTTCCTGCTGGTTTCCATGTTTGTCTTGCTGATTGGAGAGCTGCAGACCACGTTTTTATTGATTCATTTCAAAGGAAACAGCTGGTGCCTCATGGTCCCAGCTATGGAAGGAAAGAAAGGAGCTGTACCACCCTTTGATCAATGGAAATTAAGTGCTGAAAATCAAAATAAGAATAAGAATATTTCAGTTTCCTTTTTGCATTTTTTTTACTGCACATCAGCATGGATTTGCATCCTAGAATTAATGCATTGAATCTTTCCTAAATAGAGATATGTTAGACTATATATAAACCCCTCTAATGACCTAGCAAGGGGCGGCAGAAAGAGAGCAGAAAAATAGAAAAGAGAGGGCAGAAAAATAAGAGAAAACCGGAGAGTAAGAGGCAGAAAAAAAAACACAGCAAAGAGAGAGACAGAAAAGAAAAACGCAACAGAGGCGGGGAGTGAAAACACAGATAGCAGGGGAACATAGAGGTTTTTTTTCTTTGATCCTTTCGTCATTGTGAAAGAAAAAAGAGAGGAGAAAAGAGAGGCAGGCGACAGTAAAACCAGAAAAGCCAAGAGAACAAAAGAGGAATTTTTTCTTTGGTTTTTCAGAGGTAAAAGGCAGAAGTTTTTTCCATCGGTTTGTGTCTCATTATCTGCATTTGAAACGTGCAGGATCTGCAGGTATGAGTCTCGACTTCCTTCATCTTTGACATATTTAAAGCTTTGTTTGGTTTTTTGTTCTTTTTTTCAAAAAAAATCTGTTGCTGCTTTTGTTTCGGGGACGTTCATTTTCCATCTTAGCAACAAAGTTGCTTGCTTGCCCATTGTCCCTCCCATGTCTTTAAGTTTAGTTTATTATCACTGTTAGAGCTGCGTTCTTGTGTTTTACTCCCTGGTGATCAGAAACTGTGAGCTTTTACAATCTCCACCACCCCTTTCTCTCGTCGCTCAAGCATTCTCTTGCAATGGAACGCTATATAGAAACAAGTGCTTAGGTGCAGAAGAGAGAGTTTGAAAAAAAACATGAGGGAGGGTCCCTTTCTTCAGTTAAGGATTCTTTTGTTTTCTGCCGATGCTGGGTTCACACTTTCTTCTTTGTTTTTTTCAGTTTGCGGGGGGGTCACGGTTCATGTTGTAATTTTTTTTTTTTAGCTTCAGGACTTTGTTTTTTTATGTTTTGTGCACGCTGACTTGTGTTTTAAATTGGTGTGCCGAACCTTGTTTATTTGAGATTAATTGTTTTAAGCTTCTTGCGAATTTTGGAATAGGTGAATATTTTTCGTGATGTTTGCATTTTGACAAAAAATATATATAAAAAATGTTTTCTTGTGTGTTGCATACGGCCAATACCCTAACATGTTTTGAACGCTCGTTTTTATACAAAAAATATTGAAAGTTTCGAAAATGTGTTTTCGCATGGATTTCTTAAACACAACAAAAATTATTTTCTTGCATTTCTGGATTTTACAACATGTTTGGAAAACTCCAAAGGGTATTGGCCAATATTCCAAAAAAAAATAAAGAATCTTATTGTGGGGGGAATTCATCTATTATTCACCGTTAATGTTTGGATAAAGAAATCCCAAAGGGATGAATATCCAAAATATTTAATGGGAATAACTTGTTATTATTCACTGTTAATATTTGGATAAAGAAACCATAAGTGGTAAATATCCAAAATAATTTTCTAGGGATAATAAGTCATCACACATCCTTGAAAGAAGCCTTGATTGTAATCGAGGACATTTCAATTTTTTTACTCCGCGATTTAAGAGCCGTAAGAGTATGAAATACTAAGGGAAAAATGAGCTTTTAAAGCACATGGAATCTCCTTGGATTTCTATCTTAATAAATTTAGTTTGAATCAAACCTAGAAAATTGATGGGATTAGAAAACACCAACACCATAGCAATTATAAGACAAACCAAATTAACACCAAGCAGCTTACCTTAGGTAGGGCGTACTAGGGGTGCTAATACCTTCCCTTTAAGCAACCAGTCCCTTGCCTTAGAATCTCTGAAAGACCAGTTAGGTTTCCTAGTGACCATAATACTAGGTGGCGACTCCCTTTATCCACAATCAAAACAAAAGACTCCAAAATAAATCGAGGATCGCCGCGCTCCGCTCGCGAGGGTGCGACACCCTTCTAAAAAGAAAAAAAAGAAAAAAATCAATCCAGCAAACTCCTATAAACCAATTCATAATCATGCAATATCTCAAAGATTCCCTTCAAATCGGGTCTGTTATGTCGCATCATCAACCCACCATTCAGAAATTTTTCAAAGAGATTTGAAAACTATTTTCCCAGCAATCGGCTAATCTATCTTTGTCAGATTATGTTTCAACTCATATAAACCAATTCATAATCATGCAATATCTCAAAGCTTAAGCCACAATAAATAATGGGGTCAATTTTCAAAAAGCTATCTTCGAATACAAACTTTTATTGGCAGTTCCAAATTCCAATCTACCAGTGAGAAAGAAAAGAAGGAAAAAAATGACATATTGTTTGCGATTGATCGTCTTCTGAGAAACTGAGACAGGGACAACAATTCCAATTTCCTTTCCAAATTGTGTTCTTTCGTCCACCTTTATTTTTACATTGTTTAAAATAATTAACACATCAAAATAGAAAAATAGAAACAATATAAAATCAACAAGCAACAATTAATTAAATCTGTAATTACATGACAAGATTACCTGAGTGATGTAATCAGCTTTGATAGAAGCAATAGATTGAAGAAGATCTGAAAGCGGTAACATTTTTGCCACCTCACACGCACGGCGGTTTCTTTCGAGATTCGAAGAATGGTTGTCCGAGAATAGCCTAAGCTCGTTGACTGGTGAGGAGGAGGCGGCTGTTAATGGGAGGGGGCAGGGCGGCTGTTAATGGGAGTAGGGGTGGTTGGAGGGGGCGGTTGTGTCTGTGAAGTGTGAACGAAAATTGAAAGGGTTGGAGGGGAGGGGGCGGCTGTGCAAAAGGGAAAGCAAATAAATGGTCTGCTAGGGTTGTTGAAAGGGAAAGTAATTGGAGGAGGCGACCCGTGGCTTGGGTCGCTTGGTTTATTTTTTTCATTCCTAAACCGAACCGGTTCGGTTCGGTTCGGGTTGGCCGGTTCAAGCACACCAAAACTGGAAACCAAACCGAACCGGATATTTTCCTAAATATTTTAACCGGTTCAATCGGGTTTTTTACTAAATATGGATCTCAGTTGCTGCCCGGATTTCACGGTGGCGCGTGAACCCACGCCCCACCAGTGGCGTGGCGCGTGGAGGAGATGCGCCGCCACTGTACCACAATCACAGAAGATGCCCAGAATTCTCCAGCACTGTTCCCAAAGCTATTTTTGTAATTTTCAAATGTTGTTGTATATATTTGGATACTGTTGTGTTTTGATTTATTTGATTTTTTTTTGTTAAGTTGTAAACATGTAATTATGGGTGAGTAAGCATAATAAAAAGAGATGTGTGTGTGTGTTTGTATTTTTATTTATGTTACTGAATTATAAAAATAAAAAAGACAAAAAGAATTAAGTGTCTAATTTGAAAATGGTTAGATATCTCAAGAACAAATAAAATCATGTTATATTTTCTATTAAAATGTAAGAACATGTTTCTATATATATTCTAGGATTTAATAACTGATTTATTAAAACTTTAAAATTTAATTAATATTTCAAATTTTCAAATCATATAAAACCACAAAGCAGTTTACCTCAGGTAAGGTGCGTTACGGGTGCTAATATCTTTTCTAGCCACAACCAGTTTCTTATCCATGAATCTCTGACAATATCAATATATCCGGGTTTTCTAGTAGCTCTTAATTATATACCGAGGGAATCCCCGTCGGAATATAAAGAATTTTAAAAAAAAAGTAGTGCGATGACGTGTAAGTTTTTGTGGATGACTTTACCAACGAAATTACAGTGAGATTCAATCTTGGATGTCCGACGGTGACGTGTTTATTGTACCCACAGAATTGCCAATAGGTTGACAGACGAAATTATTCTGTCGGTAATTCCATGAGTAATATTTAATATATGACCTGGCCATCGACCCTCTCCTCCCCTATTTCTTCTTCTTCTTCCCCTTTATATCTAAACACTACCCCCTCATTGCAAACAACCAAGCTTTAATTGCAATAGTATCTTATTGCAAATATTTTTTTATACTAAGTGAGGAGTAATAAAGCTTTAAAAACAAAATGATCATCTTTGACAACAATAGTTTTTAGCTTAATAAACTGTTAAGTGCTGCAACAAGTAATGTTTAAATAACATATATGATTGGTATGTTTTCCGACAACATGTTTCAATTTGTAATTCCATCAGTAATTTTACTATCAATTCAAAACACAGAAGGAATATTTCATCTGCGATCTGGTCTTTTGTTTCTCCCTTCCTAATCATCTCTCCTTTTTTTTTTCTTCCTTTTTTTCTTTTTTTCAAATGAGAGGGTATTTTAGGTTCACATATGGACAATAGACTTCTACCTTAAGATTGATGGCGAGATTCACATCATGAAGTGTAGTCCTAGTCTATCTAAAGTAAAGTGATATTGTTTGACAGGTTGCTTTTGATTTTTACCATTATGATGGTATGTCTAATAATTTGATATTTCGGGTGGTTCCCACGATGGCCAGAAGTTCAAATGCCCCCTCTCATAAGAAACACCTTTGCTTTTGATCCCATCAAAGGAGTTTTCACTTTTAACAAGTGATAGCTTGATGGACGTTTGGGAGAGTTTGTCGGTGACTAAAACCAAATTCCAGCTATTCCCGGTCAAGCAATTATTGAAAATCTAAACGTAGCTGTTGAACATGTGAATTCGTGAGCACACATAAAATAAAAACTACATTAATAGCATCTAGTAACTGTGTAATTATAATTATTGTTTATGTATTGCTAAGTTTAAAAAGTGTTATTAACATTTAAAATGACAAATATTAAAGTAAGTAATTTTTCATCATAATTTATTGTTATATAAGCAAAGTAATTTCTCATCTGTTGAGATGAACATGAAAAGGTGCAAAATTAACTATAAAAACCAATATTTGTTTTTTCATTTAATCAAAATATCCCAACTAGTAAAAATAAAAGAGAATATATATATAAAAAAATTATGTAGCTCTTGTTTATTTTTTTTTCTATTTTTTTCGATGACTACTAGAAAATCAACGAATACAGACAGAATCACCGATGATTTTTTTTATCGGTATTTTGCAATGATATTTACCGACTGAATTTATTCCATCGCTAACCCCGTCAGTATATACCGATGGAAACATTCCATCAGTATATACCGAGGGAATCCCAGTTGGAATATAAAGAATTTTAAAAAACAAAGCAGTGTGATGACGTATAAGTTTTTGTGGATGACTTTACCGACGAAATTACAGTGAGATTCAATCTTGGATGTCCGACGGTGACGTGTTTATTGTACCCATAAAATTGTCAACAGGTTGACAGACGAAATTATTCTGTCGGTAATTCCATGAGTAATATTTAATATATGACCTGGCCATCGACCCTCCCCTCCCCTATTTCTCCTTCTTCTTCCCCTTTATATCTAAACACTACCCCCTCATTGCAAACAACCAAGCTTTAATTGCAATAGTATCTTATTGCAAATATTTTTTTATACTAAGTGAGGAGTAATAAAGCTTTAAAAACAAAATGATCATCTTTGACAACAATAGTTTTTAGCTTAATAAACTGTTAAGTGCTGCAACAAGTAATGTTTAAATAACATATATGATTGGTATGTTTTCCGACAACATGTTTCAATTTGTAATTCCATCAGTAATTTTACTATCAATTCAAAACACAGAAGGAATATTTCATCTGCGATCTGGTCTTTTGTTTCTCCCTTCCTAATCATCTCTCCTTTTTTTTTTCTTCCTTTTTTTCTTTTTTTCAAATGAGAGGGTATTTTAGGTTCACATATGGACAATAGACTTCTACCTTAAGATTGATGGCGAGATTCACATCATGAAGTGTAGTCCTAGTCTATCTAAAGTAAAGTGATATTGTTTGACAGGTTGCTTTTGATTTTTACCATTATGATGGTATGTCTAATAATTTGATATTTCGGGTGGTTCCCACGATGGCCAGAAGTTCAAATGCCCCCTCTCATAAGAAACACCTTTGCTTTTGATCCCATCAAAGGAGTTTTCACTTTTAACAAGTGATAGCTTGATGGACGTTTGGGAGAGTTTGTCGGTGACTAAAACCAAATTCCAGCTATTCCCGGTCAAGCAATTATTGAAAATCTAAACGTAGCTGTTGAACATGTGAATTCGTGAGCACACATAAAATAAAAACTACATTAATAGCATCTAGTAACTGTGTAATTATAATTATTGTTTATGTATTGCTAAGTTTAAAAAGTGTTATTAACATTTAAAATGACAAATATTAAAGTAAGTAATTTTTCATCATAATTTATTGTTATATAAGCAAAGTAATTTCTCATCTGTTGAGATGAACATGAAAAAGTGCAAAATTAACAATAAAAACCAATATTTGTTTTTTCATTTAATCAAAATATCCCAACTAGTAAAAATAAAAGAGAATATATATATAAAAAATTATGTAGCTCTTGTTTATTTTTTTTTTCTATCGACAAAAATTATTTCTTCCACTACTAGAAAATCAACGAATGGAGACAGAATCACCGATGGTTTTTTTCATCGGTATTTTGTAGTGATATTTACCGACTGAATTTATTCCATTGCTAACCCCGACAGTATATACCGATAGAAACATTCCATCATTATATACAGAGGGAATCCCCGTCGGAATATAAAGAATTTTAAAAAACAAAGTAGTGCGATGACGTGTAAGTTTTTGTGGATGACTTTACCGATGAAATTACAGTGAGATTCAATCTTGGATGTCCGACGGTGACGTGTTTATTGTACCCACAGAATTGCCAATAGGTTGACAGACGAAATTATTCTGTCGGTAATTCCATGAGTAATATTTAATATATGACCTGGCCATCGACCCTCTCCTCCCCTATTTCTTCTTCTTCTTCCCCTTTATATCTAAACACTACCCCCTCATTGCAAACAACCAAGCTTTAATTGCAATAGTATCTTATTGCAAATATTTTTTTATACTAAGTGAGGAGTAATAAAGCTTTAAAAACAAAATGATCATCTTTGACAACAATAGTTTTTAGCTTAATAAACTGTTAAGTGCTGCAACAAGTAATGTTTAAATAACATATATGATTGGTATGTTTTCCGACAACATGTTTCAATTTGTAATTCCATCAGTAATTTTACTATCAATTCAAAACACAGAAGGAATATTTCATCTGCGATCTGGTCTTTTGTTTCTCCCTTCCTAATCATCTCTCCTTTTTTTTTTCTTCCTTTTTTTCTTTTTTTCAAATGAGAGGGTATTTTAGGTTCACATATGGACAATAGACTTCTACCTTAAGATTGATGGCGAGATTCACATCATGAAGTGTAGTCCTAGTCTATCTAAAGTAAAGTGATATTGTTTGACAGGTTGCTTTTGATTTTTACCATTATGATGGTATGTCTAATAATTTGATATTTCGGGTGGTTCCCACGATGGCCAGAAGTTCAAATGCCCCCTCTCATAAGAAACACCTTTGCTTTTGATCCCATCAAAGGAGTTTTCACTTTTAACAAGTGATAGCTTGATGGACGTTTGGGAGAGTTTGTCGGTGACTAAAACCAAATTCCAGCTATTCCCGGTCAAGCAATTATTGAAAATCTAAACGTAGCTGTTGAACATGTGAATTCGTGAGCACACATAAAATAAAAACTACATTAATAGCATCTAGTAACTGTGTAATTATAATTATTGTTTATGTATTGCTAAGTTTAAAAAGTGTTATTAACATTTAAAATGACAAATATTAAAGTAAGTAATTTTTCATCATAATTTATTGTTATATAAGCAAAGTAATTTCTCATCTGTTGAGATGAACATGAAAAGGTGCAAAATTAACTATAAAAACCAATATTTGTTTTTTCATTTAATCAAAATATCCCAACTAGTAAAAATAAAAGAGAATATATATATAAAAAAATTATGTAGCTCTTGTTTATTTTTTTTTCTATTTTTTTCGATGACTACTAGAAAATCAACGAATACAGACAGAATCACCGATGATTTTTTTTATCGGTATTTTGCAATGATATTTACCGACTGAATTTATTCCATCGCTAACCCCGTCAGTATATACCGATGGAAACATTCCATCAGTATATACCGAGGGAATCCCAGTTGGAATATAAAGAATTTTAAAAAACAAAGCAGTGTGATGACGTATAAGTTTTTGTGGATGACTTTACCGACGAAATTACAGTGAGATTCAATCTTGGATGTCCGACGGTGACGTGTTTATTGTACCCATAAAATTGTCAACAGGTTGACAGACGAAATTATTCTGTCGGTAATTCCATGAGTAATATTTAATATATGACCTGGCCATCGACCCTCCCCTCCCCTATTTCTCCTTCTTCTTCCCCTTTATATCTAAACACTACCCCCTCATTGCAAACAACCAAGCTTTAATTGCAATAGTATCTTATTGCAAATATTTTTTTATACTAAGTGAGGAGTAATAAAGCTTTAAAAACAAAATGATCATCTTTGACAACAATAGTTTTTAGCTTAATAAACTGTTAAGTGCTGCAACAAGTAATGTTTAAATAACATATATGATTGGTATGTTTTCCGACAACATGTTTCAATTTGTAATTCCATCAGTAATTTTACTATCAATTCAAAACACAGAAGGAATATTTCATCTGCGATCTGGTCTTTTGTTTCTCCCTTCCTAATCATCTCTCCTTTTTTTTTTCTTCCTTTTTTTCTTTTTTTCAAATGAGAGGGTATTTTAGGTTCACATATGGACAATAGACTTCTACCTTAAGATTGATGGCGAGATTCACATCATGAAGTGTAGTCCTAGTCTATCTAAAGTAAAGTGATATTGTTTGACAGGTTGCTTTTGATTTTTACCATTATGATGGTATGTCTAATAATTTGATATTTCGGGTGGTTCCCACGATGGCCAGAAGTTCAAATGCCCCCTCTCATAAGAAACACCTTTGCTTTTGATCCCATCAAAGGAGTTTTCACTTTTAACAAGTGATAGCTTGATGGACGTTTGGGAGAGTTTGTCGGTGACTAAAACCAAATTCCAGCTATTCCCGGTCAAGCAATTATTGAAAATCTAAACGTAGCTGTTGAACATGTGAATTCGTGAGCACACATAAAATAAAAACTACATTAATAGCATCTAGTAACTGTGTAATTATAATTATTGTTTATGTATTGCTAAGTTTAAAAAGTGTTATTAACATTTAAAATGACAAATATTAAAGTAAGTAATTTTTCATCATAATTTATTGTTATATAAGCAAAGTAATTTCTCATCTGTTGAGATGAACATGAAAA